>WNGD01000211.1_pt1 | contig 58753 bp, 56 predicted proteins | sample 5400671 | NCBI WGS metagenome assembly WNGD01 (sample SAMN13153369, study PRJNA577476) | soil metagenome | isolation source: 40 cm soil or saprolite under grassland replicate 2 | place: USA:California | collected 2016-06-15 | reverse complement strand
ACCCCGGTTCCGCTCGGACCGGCTGTATCCGGCGCGGTCGTGCGTCACAAGGCGGATCTCGAACCTACGGTAGAGCTCCTCGTCGGGCCAACGGTTCAGTCGGCAGCCCGGCGTCCCGTTGAGCGACATCACCGGGAAGCCGTCCGGGTCGCCCCAGACCGCATACGCGAGCGTCCGTCCGTCGAGCGCCGTCGTCGTCCTGAGGTTCCCGCCGGCGGCGGCCGTCCCGCTAGCCGCATCCATGACGGAGGACACTACTTGCGCGCGCCGGGTAGCCCTCGGTCGAGCGGCTTCCGCCGTGAACGCCTACGGGCGACGCACGAGAAGAAGCCGAGCTGATCGGATCGTCCATCCCGGCGTCGTTGCTCCGGCCGTCGAGTCAGCGACGCGGATCGACCGCCGAACGAATGGTCTTCCCCGCACGAACTCTCGCGTCGATGGAGTCTCGTGCACGAGGCAATGGCCGGCGCCGAGCACGAGGATCCCGCAACCGGGTTCGGTGCAGGTCGAGAGCATCGCTCGACAATACCGGGTCATGTGCGGAATGAAACGTCCGCGTCGATCCGCGGGTCGTATAGTCGCGACGACCCAAACGAGGGAGGTCGAGATGGCGACATGGTCGGTTCTGACCGGACGCAAGCTCAAGCCGGGCGCGTACGACGACTGGCGCAAGGCGTGGCAGCCGGACGAGTGGCCGGAAGGCGTTCGCGGCTACATCCTGCGCAAGATCGGCGACCCCGACGAGGTCGTCGCGTTCGGCCTCTGGGAAGGCACGCGCGAGGGGCTCGAGGCGATGCGACCCGACCCGGCCGTCGAGTCGGCGCGCCAGAGCCGAATGGCACCCTTCGTCGAGAGCCAGTTCGCCGACGGCGCCTACGAGGTCGTCGACACCATCGGCGGGTAGCCGACCGCCGACAACAGACCTAGCTTCGAGCCGTTCCGGCGCGCGCGAGCTCCGCGCGCGCTCGCTCGACCTCGGGTGCGAGCCGCGAGGCGAGTGCGGAAGGCCGCAGCCAGTCGAGCACGAGGTCGCTGCGAACCGCGTCGACGCCCTTTCGGGCGAGCTCCTCCGTCGCCGGGGCGGTTCTCCGCGGATCCCCGAGGACGAGCACGACGTCCCAACCTCTGGTCCGGGCGCTACGTGCGGCCGAGTCCGCGGCGGCGCGTGCGAAGCGCGCGCGGTGATCCTCCAGGCGGCGCTCCCAGAGATCACGTTGGGCGCTCGAGCGAGCCCCCGTCGCCTTCTCCCCTGCTCCGCGGGGATGCGAGTAGGACGGCCCGACGAGCTCGTGCTCCTCCGCCTCGGTGAGCCCGAGCGCTCGCCTGCGCAACACCTCGACCTGCCGCGGGTGCCATTCCGCGATCGTGGCGTCGTCCGCCGAGATCATGAGCAGGCCGACGGGAGACTCGTTGTCGGCACGTCCAGTCATCGCTCACCTCCAGATCTGGCTCGCTTGCGATGCCGCTCGCGCGGCGCGCCCCGAGCTAGGTCTTGACGACGAGGACGAACGTCTTCTTGGACGTCACACCCAGCGCGTCCGTGGCCTGCACGGAGACGCGATAGGTGCCTTCCCGTTTCGGCGTTCCAGCGAACACGCCGAGCTTCTTGTCGAAGCGGATTCCGCGCGGAAGCTTGCCGCCGAGGATCTTCCACTTCACCGGGGCGACGCCACCGATGGTCTTCAGCTTCGCCGTGTAGAGCTTTCCGACCTTCGCGGGCTTCAGCGCCAACGTCTTGAACGAGAGATTGGAGGCGACGGTGAGAGGAATGTTGACGGTCGCAGTTCGACCGTCCACATCCGCAGCCTGAGCGGTGAACGTGTAGTTCCCGGCGACCGAAGGCGTTCCGGAGACGGTTCCGTCGGCTCCGAGCGTGACGCCCGTGGGAGGTGTTCCGCCCGCGACCGTCCACGTGAAGGCTCCGTTTCCACCCGTTGCGGTCAGCTGACCGCTCAGCGCGATGCCCACCTCACCGCGTCCGGCTCGCTGGCCCTGCAGCGCTGGAGGCGAAATCGCGATCGGATTCGCGACATTGATGTTGTACTCGCGAGAGATGGAGCGGCCATCGGTGTCGCTGACCTGGACCTTGAAGGGATAGGACCCGACGGTCGTCGGCGTGCCTGAGATGGCGCCGTTCGACGCGTCGAGGGCGAGACCGGGCGGCAGTGCGCCGGCCGTGACGGCGAACGTGTGCGTACCGGCAGGGGTCACGCTGAGCGTCGCCGAGTACGAGGCTCCGAGGTCGAGTCCGGTTAAGACGTTGAAGATGAACTGGCGCTCCGTGTGAGCCGTGTCGGCACACCAGTTCTCTACGTAATCCTCGACGCGGATCCAGGGCTCCCAGGTGCCGGCCTGGGTCGGCGTGCCGCTCAGGAGGCCGCTCGAGGACAAGGACAGACCGGGGGGAAGTCCGCCGCTGGCGACCGAGTACTTGACGTAGGGGCCGCCGCCGACTGGGTCGGAACAGCCGGCTCGCGCCTTGAACTGCACCGAGTAGGGCGTGCCGACTGAGCCCGTCGGGCACGTCCAGACGACGTCGTTGGGTGTCTTGCATCCAAAGTCGCTCGCATCGCTGAACGCAAGTGCCGAGGCAGCCGCGACGACGAGTCCTGCAAGCACGACGACGAGCGCGAAAACCAAGGCGAATCTCTTCACTCTTCCTCCTCCACCGGCCTCAAGACCGCGGCACGGTAGCAGACATGTCCGACCGCGGTCCGGCTTGTTAAGGCAGTGTGAGCAGGACGAGCTCGGCGACGCAGACAGGCTTCTCCACGCCCTCGCACTCGACCTGCGCTTCGAGCTGGACGCGCTCCCCGGCCCCGGCAGGCACGATCGACGCGATGCGAAAGCGCCCTCGGATACGCCGACCCGAGGGGACGGGGGCCGGAAAGCGAACGCGGTCGACACCGTAGTTGACGACCGTCCTGCCCGTCGACGGAAGGAGCTCGTACAGCATCGGGACGCAGAGGGAGAGCGTGAGGAATCCGTGCGCGATCGTCGTGCCGAACGGGCCTTCGGCGGCTCGAGCCGGATCGGTGTGGATCCACTGCGGGTCGCCGGTCGCGCCGGCAAACGCGTCGATCCGCTCCTGCGTCACCTCGATCCAGGCACTCGGGCCGAGGTCGACCCCGAGCAGCCCGCCGAGGCCCGTCATGCGGCGGCTGCGGACGTCGCCGATCTGATCCGCCCCAGCGCCTCCTCCTTGCCGAGCAGCTCGAGGCTCTCGTAGAGCCCCGGCGAGACCCTCGAGCCGGTGACGGCGACGCGGATCGGCATGTAGACGGTGCGCGGTTTCTCGCCCAGGTCGTCGCACAGCTTCTTGAGAACGTGCTCGAGCGTCTCGGCCGTCCACGGCTCGGCGTCTCCGAGAGCTGCCTCGGAGGCCTCGAGGACGCGTGCGTCGAGAAGCGTTGGATCGGGCTCGACCTCGTGGAAGAGGAAGCCGGCGAAATCCGGGAACTCGCCGAGCCGGGCGATCTTCTCCTGCACGATCGGCGCGGCCGCGCGGACTCGCTCCTCGGGCCAGTCGTAGCCCGACTCCCGAAGCCAGGCGAGCAGCCGCTCCGCGTACTCTCCAGCCGGGAGCTCTCGCAGGTAGACGCCGTTCATCCAGTCGAGCTTCGCGTAGTCGAACGTCGCCGGGCTCGAGCCGACGCGCTCCAGGGAGAAGCGCTCGACGAGCTCGTCTCTCGACATGAGCGTCGTCTCGCCGTCCGGTGCCCAGCCGAGCAGCGCGAGGAAGTTCATGAGCGCTTCGGGCACGTACCCCGCCTCGCGAAACTCGTCGACCGAGACCGCGCCGTGCCGCTTCGAGAGCTTGCGGCCGTCGGCGCCGAAGACGTTCGGCACGTGGGCGTAGACGGGCGGCTCGGCGCCAAGTGCACTCAGCACGTGGAGCTGCTTCGGCGTGTTCGAGACGTGATCGTCGCCGCGGATCACGTGCGTGACCCCGTCGAGCCAGTCCTCGAGCGGCGAGGCGTAGTTGTAAGTCGGCCGACCGTCCGAGCGCACAAGGACGAGATCCTCGAGCTCGGCGTTCGGGAACTCGATCCGACCCTTGATTGCGTCCTCCCAGCCCGTCACCCCGTCGTCCGGCATTCGGATGCGGATCGCGCCCTCGTCCTCGTAGGCCGAGCCCTCCGCGACGAGCCTCGTTGCCTCCTCCCGCGCACGCTTCATTCGGTCGAGCTGGAATGTCGTCGCGCCGTCCCAGTCGATGCCGAGCCAGCGAAGCGAGCGCTCGATCTGGGCCACGGACTCCTCGAACTCGCGGCTCGTGTCGGTGTTCTCGATCCGGAGGAGGCACTCCCCGCCGCGCCCCCGTGCGAAGAGCCAGTTGAAGAGAAAGGTGCGGACACCTCCGATGTGGAGAAAGCCCGTCGGAGACGGAGCCATGCGGACTCGAGGCGCCATGCGTCACTAGCCTAGTGCGATGTTCTTCGGCGCCCACGTCTCCGCCGCGGGCGGGATCTCGAATGCGATCGACCGCATCGAGGCGATCGGCGGCGACGCGGTCCAGGTCTTCACGCAGAGCCCGCGGATGTGGAAGCCGACCGCGCACGACGAAGAGGAGCTCGAACGCTTCCGCGCACGGCGCAAGGAGGCGAAGGTCGAGGCCGTCCTCTGCCACGCGCTCTACCTCGTCAACCTCGCGAGCCGCGACCGCGACATCCGCAAGAAGTCGCTCGTCGCCCTGCGCGCGACGATGGAGACGGCGCGTGAGATCGAAGCCGACGCGGTCGTCTTCCACGTCGGCTCGCATCAGGGCTACGGGTTCAAGGACGCCCTGCGCACCGTCACGCGTGCGCTCGAGCCGCCCCTCGAGCTCACCACCGACCGGCTGTGGCTCTGCATGGAGAACACGGCGGGGGCGGGAGGCACGATCGGCCGCGACGTGGCAGAGCTCGCCGCGATCTGCGCCGCGCTCGGTGGGCATCGCCGCCTCGGTGTCTGTCTCGACTCGTGCCACTGGTGGGCGTCCGGGGTCGACGTCACGGATGGCGAGGCGCTCGACGCCGCGATTCGCGAGGTGGACGAGCAGATGGGGCTCGAGCGGCTGCGCTGCCTGCACGTCAACGATGCGGCCGTCGCGCTCGGCGCCAATCGCGACCGCCACGAGGTCGTTGCCCGCGGGCTCATCGGTGACGGCCTCGCCACCTTCCTCGGCCATCCCACCTTTCGCGACCTGCCCGCGGTTCTCGAGACCTGGCCAGAAGAAGGGCTCACGACGAAGGACATCGACGAGCTTCGGCGCCTTCACCGGCTCGGCAAGCGACGCGCCGCCGCCAGGAGCAAACGCTCACTACAGTCCGACTGATGCGCGGGACCGCTCGTTTTCTCGGCGTCCTCTTGCTCGCGGCCGTATTCGTAGGCTCGGCTGCCGGCGTCACTCGGCTCCAGCGCCACGCCGTCCCGGGTCAGGGCGTCTCGCTCGCCGTGCCGGGCTTCTGGGTCGTCGTCGACAGCAAGCTCCCGCAGGAGTTCGTCGACCGGCTCTCCCGCGAGAACCCGCGGCTCGCTCCGTTCATCCGCAGCCTCCAGACTCCGAACGGGCCGACCAAGTTCATCGCGCTCGATCCGGCCGTCCGCGAAGGCTTCGCGACCAACGTCAACGTCGTCGTCGCACCCGTGCCGAGCTCGATGACGTTCCCCGCGTATCGCTTGGCGCTGACAGCCGAGATCAAGAGCCTGGTCCCGGGCCAACGGGTAGCGCAGAAGGTCGTCACGATCAACGGGGCGCGAGCCGTTCGACTTCGCTATCGCCTCCGCCTACAGCTCGGGAGGGCGTTCACGGTGCAGACGCTCCAGTACGCGTTCCTCCGCCGGGGACGAAGTGTCGTCGTCACCTACACGACGCTGCCGGGCCTCGTGAGCCGGTATGCGCGGACTTTTGCGCGCTCCGCAGCGACGATTCGCTTCAGCGCCCCCTAGTCAGTCAGCGACGCGGGCGAAGATGCGGAAGCCCGCACGCTCCCGGGGGAGCTCGTAGAACTCGGGGTTCCTGCAGCCGAGCTCGTCTCCCCGGCTCGGGTAGCAGGGCACGACCTCGGTCTCGCACATCGGGAGCGGCGCGCGCCGGGCGCGGACCGCCCCGAAGCCTCCGCGCTTCGCCTCGGCCTGCTCGAGCAGCTCGAGGTCGATCTCGACATCGAAGACCTTCTGCAGGCAGCCGACGTAGGTTCGCCCCCACGCCTGGTACGCGTAGACGAACGGGCATCCCATCCTGATGCAGGCGCCCGGGTAGACCACCTTGTCGCAGTGGACCTCGCAGTGGCGGCACTCGACCTCGTCCTGCACCCGGAGCGGGAGCTCGATCGAAGCCGCAGTTTCGCTCATGGATCCGATTTTGTGCCTTCGAGCACGGTCCCCGCAAGACTTGACATTTGCCCGATTTTCAGGCAGTGGCGACGCCGACGCTCCGGGCGCAGAGGCTCCGCGCGGGCAACGCCCGCCTCCGGGCTGCGCGGAGGCCGCGTTAGGTTAGGGCGGCCCGTGACCCGGCGTCTCCTGTTCGGCTCGCTCGCGCTCGCCCCCGTGGTGATCCTCCTCGGGTACTTCGCCGACCTGTCCGACACCGCCAACTTCGTCCTGTCAGCGCTCGCGCTCGTCCCCCTGGCGTGGATCATCGGGGAGGCAACCGATCATGCGGCCGAGCACACCGGCGCGGGTGTCGGCGGCTTCCTGAACGCGACCTTCGGGAACGCTCCCGAGCTGATCATCGCGTTGCTCGCGGTGAACAAGGGTCTGCCCGAGGTCGTTCGCGGCTCGCTCACGGGCAGTGTCGTCTCGAACCTCCTGCTCGTCCTCGGCGCATCTCTCCTCGCGGGTGGACGCGGGAGGGTGGACAGGTTCTCGAGCTTCCTCTCGCTCGGCCTCGTCGGGCTCGCCACCGCGCTCTTCTTGATTCCGGCGGTCCCCGGCTGGCACGGGGAGCCGAATCGCCACTCCCTGGCGGTACTGTCCGTCCCCGTCTCGGCGTTCCTGCTGGTCGTCTACGTGCTCGTCACCTGGTACTCGCTGCGCCGGCACAGGGCGCTCCAAAGCCACGACGACGAGGCCGCCCTTGGGGCATGGTCGCTCTCACGCTCGCTCGTCGTGCTCGGGGTCGCGACGGTCGCGACCGCGCTCGTCGCGGAGATCCTCGTCGGCTCGCTCGAGCCCTTCGCGGAGAAGGTCGGGCTGTCGGATTTCTTCGTCGCCGCGGTCATCGTGGCGATCGTCGGCAACGCCGCCGAGCACGGGGGCGCGGTCCTCGTCGCGCACCGCGGAAAGATCTCCCTGGCGGCGGAAATCGCCCTCTCCTCCGCTGCCCAGGTCGCCGTGTTCCTCATCCCTGCCGTCGCACTCCTCTCCTGGCTGATCGAGCCGCTCGCGCTGAGCTTCCGGCCGGTGGAGCTCGCCACGCTCGGAGGCAGCGTGGCGGTTGCGGCGCTCGTCCTCGCCGACGGTCGCTCGAGTCGCCCACGCGGAGCGGCCCTCGTCGCGAGCTACGCCGTCGCGGTGGTCGCGTTCTACGTCGCCGGCTCTCGGTAAGACACGCCTAAGGCCTTTGTAAGGAAGCTCTGAAGTTGCCGAGTGGCAACGGCTCGTATCGGGTACACCCTGACGAATGAGGGTCGTCGTCGCGCTCGTGGTCGCTGTTGCCTGCGCGTGCGCAGCGACGACGCAGACGGCCCGAGCCGCGGCGGACGTTCGCTTCGGGATCCAGGACGACGCGTGGCTCGAGGCTGGCCCGGGCAAGCTCCACGACCGGGTCGCCATGATCAAGGGGCTCGGCCTGAGCGTCGTCCGGGTCACGCTCGACTGGAACGAGACCGAGCCCAGCCAGGGTGACTACGACTGGAGCCGCGCTGACCGACTGCTCGGCGCGCTGCACAGACAGGGGCTCGCTCCCCTGGTCACCCTCTGGGGAACCCCGGACTGGGCGAGCGCAAGCGGCCTCCCGAATGCCCCTCCCACCCGAGGGAGCGACTTCCAGCGCTTCGCGCGCGCGGTCGCGTCCCGCTACCCGTATGTGCGCTACTGGACGATCTGGAACGAGCCGAACAAGGTGCAATGGCTGAAGCCGGTCTCTCCCAGCCTGTACGTGACGCGACTCCTCAATCCCGGCTACGCGGGCATCAAGGCCGCCGATCCGCTGGCCAAGGTGGCGGGCGGCGTCACCGCTCCGCGCGGAGGCAAGGGCGGTATGACGCCGGTCGACTTCATCCACGGGATGGCTCGGGCGGGAGCGCATCTCGACGCATATGCGCACAACCCGTATCCGGTCTATCCCGGAGACACGCCGTACTCCGGCGGCTGTTCGTGCAAGGTGATCACGATGGCGACGCTCGAGCGGTTGCTCACGCAGGTGGGACGGGCGTTCCCGCGCGCACGAATCTGGCTGACGGAGTACGCGTACCAGACGGATCCTCCGGACCCGTACGGCGTCTCGTATGCGCTCCAGGCACGCTATATCGCCGAAGCGGCCAGACGCGTGTTCACGGCTCCCAAGGTGGACATGCTCATCCAGTACCTCTTCCGCGACGAGCCCGACCTGGCACGCTGGCAGAGCGGGCTCGAGACCGTGCGCGGGAAGGCCAAGCCGAGCATGGACGCGATGATGCTGCCGCTCACGCAGGTCTCACGGCGGGGCAGGCGGACGACGGTCTGGGGCCAGGTGCGACCGGGCACGGGACCTCGTGAGTACGAGCTCCAGAGCTGGAACGGGTCTCGCTGGGTCGTGAACGGCGGGCTCCACGAGACGACCGTGCGTGGATACCTGCTGCGCGTCGTGAGCGCCGGGAGGGGAGCCATGGTCCGTCTGTGGTATCCGGCGCGCGCGAGCGCGAGCCCTACGCTCGTCGTGCGGTAGCCGTCGGGATAGCGAGCGCGGCCGAAACGAGCTCGAGCGCCTGGTCGACGTCGTCGTCGTCGATCCCGAGGTGGACGACGGCCCTCAGCACGGTGGGGTGAATCGTGGCCGAGAGCCCGACGCCTGCCTCTCGAAGCCGCCCGAGTGCCTCGGCTCGCGCAAGCTCGAGCGGAGCGACGTCGATCTGCACGAAGTTCGTCTCCACCTGCTCGAGATCGACCGGCAGCCCGGCCTCGACGAGACCCTCTGCGAGCCGTCGCGCCCGCAGGTGGTCGTCCGCCAGCCGCTCGACGTGGTGCTCGAGCGCATAGAGCCCGGCGGCCGCCACGATCCCCGCCTGTCGCATCGCGCCGCCGAACAGATGCTTCTCGCGACGTGCCCGCTCGATCCTGGCAGGTGAGCTCGCGAGGAGCGCACCCAGCGGGCAGCCGAGCCCTTTGGAGAGGCAGAGCGTGACGGTGTCCGCGCGGGACGCGATCTCGTCCGGAGGGCAGTCGAGTGCCGTCGCAGCGTTGAGCAGCCGGGCACCGTCGAGGTGGACTCCGAGACCGAGCTCACGCGCGGTCGCTACGACTTCGTCGAGCTCGTCGAGCGGCCAGACACGGCCGCCTGCGTTGTTGTGCGTGTTCTCGAGCGAGACGACCGAAGGAGCCTGGTCCGCGGCCTTCGTCCGCTCGGGGACCGCTGCGCGCACCTGCTCGGCCGTGATGCGGCCGCCGGTCCCGCGCAGGCCGCAAACCATGAGCCCCGCGTGCACCGCCGCGCCGCCGTACTCGTAGACGACGACGTGCGAGTGCCGTTCCGCGATCAGCACGTCTCCGCGATGCGACAGGAGCTTGAGCGCGATGTGGTTCGCCATCGTGGCCGTCGGGAGGAAAACGGCGTCCTCGTGCCCGAGCAGCTCGGCGACCCGCCGCTCGAGCTCGATCACGGTCGGGTCCTCGCGCTTCTGCTCGTCTCCGACGACGGCTTCGGCGATGGCCCGCCGCATCCCGGGCGTCGGCTGAGTGACCGTGTCGGAGCGCAGGTCGATCACGAGGCTGAGGCTACCGTTCCCAACCATGGACCTCGCGCTCCTCGAGAAGACGCTCGCCGAGCGCGGCGAGCCTTCGTACCGCCGCCGTCAGGTCTGGGAGTGGACAGCCCGTGGCGTGACGTCGTACGAGGAGATGACGACTCTGCCGAAGCGGCTGCGAGCGACGCTCGCGGACGCGGTGCCGCTCTCGACCCTGGAGGTGGTCGAGCAGCGCGAGGCCCGCGACGGGACGGTCAAGACGCTCTTCCGCACGCACGACGGCCACGCGGTCGAGGCCGTGCTCATGCGCTACCGCGACGGCAGGCGCTCGATCTGCATCTCGTCGCAGTCCGGTTGTCCACTCACCTGCACGTTCTGCGCGACGGGCGCGATGCGCTTTGGACGCAACCTCACCGCCTCCGAGATCCTCGACCAGGCGCTCCACTTCCGGCGAATCGAGCCGATCGACCACTGCGTGTACATGGGAATGGGTGAGCCGTTTCTCAACGTCGCGCACGTGCTCGACTCGGCGAGACGGCTGCCCGATCTCGGGATCACGCATCGCCGGACGACGATCTCGACCGTCGGCTGGCTGCCGGGCCTGCGTCGCTTCGTCGACGAGGTCGAGGAGCCGATCCGGCTTGCGCTCTCGATCCACACTGCCGATCCGGCCCTGCGATCGGCGCTGATGCCTGTCAACGACCGCTTCCCGCTCGCCGACGTCGTCGCCGAGTGTCGCCGCTATGTCGCGCTTCGGCACCGGAAGGTATTCGTCGAGTACGTCATGCTCGCCGGCGTCAACGACTCGCCGGCCCAAGCGCGGGAGCTGGCGTCGCTCCTCGACCCGGAGTCGTTCAAGGTCAACCTCATCCCGTACAACCCGATCTCATCTGCTGGCGGGCTGTACGCAGGCTCCTCGCGCGAGACCATCGCGCGCTTCAAGCGTGTCCTGGCACGGGCGCGGATCCCGGCGACCGTGCGGCTCACGCGCGGGCGGGACATCGAGGCGGCGTGTGGTCAGCTGGCGGTCGCCAGTCCCACGCGGACGGGCGCGTAGGGCCCGTCGCGTGACGTCGGCGGGCGAGGAACACGGCTCGCTACGCCCGGCAGCCGCAGCTCTCGGTCGATCGTTAGTCTCGCCCGATGCCGGAGGCGCGCGAGCGGGTCACGGGGATCGGCGGGGTCTTCTTCCGCGCCAGGGATCCGGAGGCACTCGCCGCCTGGTACCGCGAGCACCTGGGAGTCCCGGTCTCGGGAGACGGATACGTCGTCTTCCCCGAGAGCAGAGACACGCACTGGGTTCCGTTCGAGCAGGAGACGGACTACTGGCCGCGTGCGAAGGAGCTGATGGTGAACTTCACGGTCCGCGACCTCGATGCGCTACTTCGACAGCTTCGGGCTGCAGGCGTCCCAGTCGACGATCGAGTCGAGGAGATGGAGTTTGGCCGCTTTGGCTGGTGCGCCGACCCGGAGGGGAACCGAGTCGAGCTCTGGCAACCTTCGTGCTAGCGGACCTGACGCGTCAGTTGAGGCCGGCGACGAGGCTCGCGAGCATCACCTGGTCCCAGCCGTTCATGAAGTCGGCGTGGAGCCCGAAGCGGCCGGAGGCGACCTGCGCGGAGAGCGGCGTCTCCGGATAGAGCAGCACGAGGACGAGCGTCGGAAGCGCAACCGGATGCGAAGCGGGACACGTGCCACCCGAGGAATACGCCATGTGCCGCTTGTGGTCCGAGCTGTCGAGGCGAGCTCCGTCCCAGCAGTTCGGGAAGGTGATTCGGAGCTGGAGAATGCGGTTTCCCGCGCACGCCGGGATCGTCGCCGAGAACGGACCGACGCCGGGCTCGCCACAGCTCCACGCGGCCAGCTTGAGTGCCTCCGGGTGCATGGCCATCGCGTTGCCCGCGATCATCTTCAGCCCCGCGGGAAAGGGCTTGACCGGGGCCGAGGTCCGCCTGACGTAGTAGACGAACACCTCGAGCGGGAGGATCGCGCGGCGGCCGAGGTAGAGCGTGGGCGCCCAGTATGCGGACGAGTCGGCGTCGAAGTCGCAGCTGCTCTTCCCGCCGAGAAGCGAGAACGGCGTCGTCGCCGCGTCCGTGGCGACGTTGCCGAGGAACGTGTGGTTGTGCGAGAGACCCGGCCGTCCTGGGTAGACGATGGGGTCGTCGTTGTTGCGGTGGCTGAACCGGCACTCGAGGACGAAGTTCGGCCCGCCGGGAAACGCCGCGACAGCTCGGGCGACGCCGCTCTCGCCGTCGGGCTCGTCGAAAATGGCTGCGCACGCCAGGAGGGCGGCGGAGGCGACGAGGAGGGTGGTGACACGTCGCGCTCGCACGGCGTCCCGAGGCTAGCTCCCGAGAAGCCGGGCGTCCAACGCCCCGCCGCCGGCTCTGCTCAGAACGCGACTCAGCGCTCGCCGGCGCCGGCAGCGACCGGCTCGAGCGGGCTGGGACGGGTCCGCAGCACTCGCGCAGTCCAGTGCGGGAGCCACCAGTTCCAGCGGCCGAGCAGCATCATCGTCGAGGGCACGAGGAGCGCCCGGATGACCGTCGCGTCGAAGATGATCCCGGCGGAGAGCCCGATCGCGAACTGCTTGATGTCCGGCCCCGGGCTCGTCGAGAGCGAGAAGAAGGCGAACATCAGCACGAGCGCCGCGCTCGTCACGAGCTTGCCGGTGCGGGCCAGCCCGAGCTCGATCGCTCTCTTCGTGACGTGCGTCTCGTCGTAGGCCTCCCGCATGCGGGTGATCATGAACACCTCGTAGTCCATGGAGATCCCGTACAGGAAGGCGAAGATCATCAACGGAATCCAGGAGATGACGGCGTCGGTCGCCTTGATGTTCCAGATCGCGTCGCTTCCATGTCCGTCCTGGAAGATGAACACCACGATGCCGTAGGCCGCGCCGAGCGAGACGAGGTTCAAGATCACGGCCTTGATCGGCAGCACGACCGAGCGGAACGCCCGCATCAGCAGGACGAAGGTCAGGAGCAGGACGAAGAGCAACACGTACGGGAACTTCCCGTAGACGGCCTTGATGAAGTCGCGCTCTTCGGGCGCCGCGCCGCCGAGGGTCAGCTTCGTGGGACCACCGTTGTTCACGATTCCCGGAAGGACGCTGTTTCTCAGGTTGGAGATCGTCGTCTTCGCGGTACGGGAGGAGCCGTCATCGAGGCCGAAGGCTTCGACCAGGCCCACGTTTGCCTTCTGCCACGAGGGGGGAGCGGCCGCGCCCCAGATACCGGGGGCCTGGCCGAGGATGCTCGCGGTCTTGTCAAGGGTCTCGCGTGTCACGTTCTGACCCTCCGCGAGGACGATGTACGGGAGGTACACCCCGTCTGGAATCCCGGCCGCCTTGATCGCGGCCCTGCCCGCATCCGCGTCGCCGGCGGCCGGCTCGTCCTTCAGCTGGGCGTCGCTCGGGTTGATGTGGAATGCCGGGAGCACCACGAGCGTCACGATCACGAGCCCGGCGATGAAGACCGGGATCGGCCGCCTCGTGACGAGCCGCGCCCAGCTCGCCCAGAACCCCTGCTCTGCACTCGGCGGGTTGACGAACCGCTTCGGCATCACGCGGAGGCGGTTGATCCGAGGCCCGAGCATCGAGAGCAGCGCGGGAAGCAACGTGATCGACGCCGACACGGCGACGAGCGGGATGAGCATTCCACCGAGCCCGATCGAGCGGATGAAGGGCAGGGGCAAGATGACCATGCTGAGCAACCCGATCGCGACCGTCGAGCCCGACACGATGACCGAGCGTCCAGCGTGCGTCATCGTCTCGACGAGCGCATCCTCCGTCGACTCTCCCGACGCGAGCTCCTCGCGGAAGCGGAAGACCATGAGCAGCGCGTAGTCGATCGAGACACCGAGGCCGACGAGAGCAACGAGGAACTGGACGATGATCGAGACGTCGGTGACGTAGGTGAGCGCGAGCACGCACGCGAACGTCGTCAGGATCGAGGCGGCCGCCATCGCCAGCGGGAGCCCGATGGCCGGAAGAGTGCCGAAGACGAAGAGGAGGATGATCAGCGCGCCGACGGCTCCGATCAACGTCTCGGTGAACACGCCGGGGCCGGTCGAACCTCCTTGCGAGTCGAAGATCGCGTCCCGGCCCGTGAGGTGACTCGTCACGCCGGCAGGCGTCGCCTGCTTCAGAGACGCGCGAGCCTCGGGAATCGGGGGCAGGCTCGAGAAGGTCGAGTTTCCCGGCGGGTAGATGGTCGCAACCATCGTGTGTCGGTCCTTGGACAGGTACATGTCGCTGTGCGTCGAGTACCAGGAGCCGACGCGCGAGTCGGGGACGGCCTTTGCGACCGCGGCGATCGCCTTGTCGTTGCCCGCGACCTTGGTGATGTCACCGCCCGGCTTCGTGAGCACGACGACGAGCGGCACCTGCTCTCCCGAGCCGAACGCTTTGAGCGTGCGCTGGTTCGCCTCGTACGCCGAGTACCCGGGGATCGAGAACGACTGGAACCAGCGGCTCGAGAGCTTCGCGGCCGAGAACATGCCCACGACGGTGAGCACGATCCAGGCGCCGACGACGAGCAACCGGTGGCGAATGACGAACCGTGCGACGTGGGCCATCGCGAGCCGAGGCTACCGATACCGAACGGGCCGACGCATGTAGAAGTAGTGAACGCCTCAGTGGGCGGTCGCTATTTCCTGCTCACCGAAGTCGTGGCGTACAACCGGCTGCTTCGCAGCCCGCACCTCGTCGAGCCGCCGCACGGGGCGGCCGTGCGGCGCCTCGTGCAGGACCTCGGGCGAGGTGGCCGCCTCCTCGGCGATCCGGCGCATCGCCTCGACGAATGCGTCGAGCCGCTCCTTGGGCTCCGTCTCGGTCGGTTCGATCATGAGGGCTTCGGGCACGACGAGAGGGAAGTAGACGGTCGGCGGATGGATGCCGTAGTCCATCAGCCGCTTCGCGACGTCGAGCGCCGTGACGCCGTGCTCGCGCTTGAGGTTGCGCGCCGAGAGCACGAACTCGTGCATGCAGTGCCGGTCGTAGGGCAGCTCGTAGACGTCTTTGAGGCCGGCAAGGACGTAGTTCGCGTTCAGCACCGCCGCCTCGGACATCTCCCTGAGCTCAGGACCGTAGGCGCGCATGAATGCGTAGGACCGGACGAAGACGCCGAACGGCCCGGCGAACCCGCGGACCCGACCGATCGACTTCGGGACGTCGAAGTCGAGCCGGTACGTATCGCCGTCGCGGACGACGCGAGGAGCAGGCAGAAACGGCTCGATCGACGCGCGAACGGCGACGGGCCCGCCGCCGGGGCCACCGCCGCCGTGCGGCTGGGAGAAGGTCTTGTGCAGGTTGTAGTGGACGATGTCGAAGCCCATGTCGCCGGGACGCGAGATCCCGACGACGGCGTTCAGGTTGGCGCCGTCGTAGTAGAGGAGCGCGCCCGCGTCGTGGAAGATCGCCGCGACCTCCTCGATTCCCTCGTCGAAGAGACCGAGCGTCGACGGGTTCGTGAGCATGAGCCCGGCGGTGCGCTCGTTCACCTTCGCGCGCAGGTTGCCGAGGTCGAGATTTCCTCGCGCGTCCGTCTCGACCTTCTCGAGCTCGTAGCCCGCCATCGTCACGCTGGCCGGGTTGGTGCCGTGCGCCGTGTCGGGCGTGATGATCGTGTCGCGCGCCTCGTCGCGGTCGGCGAAGTACGCGCGCATCAGCATCAGCCCGGTGAGCTCGCCCTGCGAGCCGGCCGCCGGCTGCAACGTGACGGCAGGAAGTCCCGCGATCTCGGAGAGGATCTCCTGCAGCTGCCACATGAGCTCGAGCGCTCCCTGGGCCCCCTCGTCTTCCTGGAGCGGATGCAGGTCGCGAAAGCCGGGGAGGCGCGCGACCCGCTCGTTGACCCGCGGGTTGTGCTTCATCGTGCACGAGCCGAGGGGATAGAAGCCCGTGTCGACACCGAAAGTGCGGTCGGCGAGCGCCGTGATGTGACGCACGAGCTCGGGCTCGGAGACCTCGGGCAGGCGGGGCGGTCGCTTTCGACGCAGGTCGGACGGCAGCTCGGGCGGCGGCAGGCCGTAATCGGGTATGCGGCCCGCGCGGCGGCCTGGTTGCGAGCGTTCGAAAATCAGCGGAGCTTCAGGCCAGGCTCGCCCGGCTTCTGTCACCGACACACCTCCCCTAGCACGTCGGCGAGCCGGTCGATGTCCGCGGGCGTCCGCTTCTCCGTCACGGCGACCAGGAGAACGTCCTCCATCCCTTCGTAGTCGCGTCCGAGCGCATATCCCGGATGCACGCCGAGCTCGCGCGCGCGGCGGACGACCTCGCGCGCGGGGAGCGGTGTGCGGAAGGCGACCTCCTTGAACGAAGCGGCCTCGAACGCCGGCTCGAGCGGTACGCGCTCTCTCGCGTACTGCGCGAGCGCGGTGCACGTCGCCCCCACCTCCCGCAGGCCCTCCGGTCCGAGCCAGGAGAGCGTCACGAGACCTGCGAGCGCGAGCAGCGTCTGGTTCGTCGTGATGTTCGAGGTGGCCTTCTCCCGCCGGATGTGCTGCTCTCGTGTCTGGAGGGTCAGGACGTAGGCCCGGCGCCCGTCGGCGTCGACCGTCTCGCCGACGATGCGGCCGGGCATCCTGCGGATGAACTCCCGCCGGGCGGCGAAGAACCCGTAGTGCGGGCCGCCGTAGAGCGGCGGGCAGCCCGCGCTCTGGCCCTCTCCGATCGCCATCGCGCACCCGTACTCCCCCGGGGCTTCGAGCACGCCGAGCGTCATCAGGTCGACGTGTGCAATCGGATGTGCTCCGGCCTCCGAGGCGGCCGCGGCGAGATCGACCGCCGGCTCGAGGCATCCGAAGAAGTTCGGCTGCTGGAAGATCACCGCGGCCGCGTCCGCCGCGGCAGCGCCGAGCTCGTCGGCATCCGTGATGCCGTCTCGGTGCCCCACCTCGACGACGTCGAGCCCGAAGCCTCGCGCGTACGTCTTCACGACCTGCCGAACCTGGGGGTTGAGCGTCTCGGCGAGAACGACCTTCGCGCGTTCGCTCGTGTGCTTGGCGACGAAGCAGGCATCCGCGGCGACGGTCGTGCCGTCGTATCCGGATGCGTTCGACACGTCCATCCCCGTCAGCTCGCAGATCACGGTCTGGTACTCGAAGATCGCCTGCAGGACGCCCTGGCTCATCTCAGGCTGGTACGGCGTATAGGCCGTGAGGAACTCCCCTCGCGAGAGGAGCACGTCGACGACGGCCGGAACGTAGTGCTCGTAGATCCCCGCGCCGAGGAAGGAGAGCTCGACCCCCGTGTGCGCGTTGCGGCCGGCGAGCTCCGACAGGTGCGAGACGAGCTCGAGCTCGGACAGCGCGGGAGGGACGTCGAGCTCGCGGCCGAGGCGCACACCGGCCGGGATCTGCTCGAAGAGCTCGGCGACCGACGAGACGCCGATCGCCGCGAGCATCGCCTCGCGATCGGCATCCGTGAGCGAGAGGTACCCCACCCCTACTGCTCGGCGACGTGGGCGCGGTACGCCTCTACGTTCATGAGACCGTCGACCTCCGACGGATCGGACATGCGGATGCGGACGAGCCAGCCGTCGCCGTACGGGTCCTCGTTCACGGTCTCCGGCTCGTCGACCGCCTTCTGATTCACCTCGAGCACCTCTCCGGAGAGAGGCGAGACGACGTCCGAGACCGCCTTCACCGACTCGACCTCCCCGTAGGCCTCGTCCTTGGCGAGGTTCGATCCTGCCTCGGGCGCCTCGAAGTGGACGAGCTCGCCGAGCGCGTCCTGCGCGAACCAGGTGATTCCGAGGACGGCCTCGTCGCCCTCGACCCGGGCCCAGTCGTGCTCGGGGTGGTACTTCAGGTCGGCGGGGTAGCTCTCCTCAGCGGGCAATTCAGCTCTCCTTCCGGTAGATCGGCTTCTGGACGATGTGCCCGCGTCGTGGCTTTCCGCGAACGTCGACGACGAGCCCGGTGCCCGGAGCCGCGCTCCTCGCCGGCACGTAGCCCATGCCGATGCCCTGGTCGAGCATGGGAGAATGCGTCCCGGACGTGACGCGGCCGCCGCCCTCGATCGCCATGTCCTGGCGGGGTATCGCCTTCTCCTCCATCACGAAGGCGACGAGCTTCTCGGCGGGGCCTTCTTCGCGGATACGGCGCAACTCGTCCGCCCCCGTGAACTCGGTGTCGAGCTTGCACGCCCAGCCGAGCCCGGCCGAGATCGCGTCCGTTTCGGGCGTGATGTCGTTTCCGTGCAGCGGGTAGCAGACCTCGAGGCGGAGCGTGTCGCGCGCGCCGAGCCCGCAGGGTACGGCGCCCCGTGCCAGCACGGCGTCCCAGAGCGCGGTGGCGTCCTCGGCGGGGCAGGAGAGCTCGACGCCGAGCTCTCCCGTGTAGCCCGTTCGGCAGACGAGGACCTCGACACCGTCGACCTCACCCATGGCGTGCGTGAAGGCCGGCGCCTCGGGGAGCCCGAGGCGCTCCAGCGAGCGCGGTCCCTGAACTGCGACGAGCGCGTACTCGTCGGAGGCGTCGCGCACCTCGCAGCCTCGCGGCTCGCGCTCCTTCAGCCACTCGTAGTCGGTCTCGCGGTTGGACGCGTTGACCACGAGCAGGAACTGACCGTGCGCGAAGCGGTAGACGATGAGGTCGTCGACGATCCCGCCGCGCTCGTTCGTCAGGAGCGTGTACTGCGCCTCCCCGTCGCCGACGCGGTCGACGTCGTTCGAGAGCATCTCCTGCAGGAAGGCCTGGGCGGTCGGCCCGTCCACGTGGATCTGGCCCATGTGTGAGACGTCGAAGGCACCGCAGTCGCTGCGAACGGCTCGATGCTCGGGGATGACACCCTCGTACTGAACGGGCATCTCCCAGCCTGCGAAGGGAACCATGCGCGCCCCGAGAGCGACGTGGCGCTCGAAGAGAGGCGTGCGCTTGAGCGTCGCAGCCACCGTCGCGACTCTAACTCTCGAGCTGCGCTCGCCGACCTGCGAAGCGCGTCTTCCGCGCAGGCGGGCGCCGGGAGGCTACTCCTCCTTCAAGAAGCTCGGAATATCGATCTCGACGTCGGTGACGCTCGGAGCGCTGAACACGGGCGTGGGTGAGGGGGCAGCAGCGGCGACGGGGGCCTCGGCACGGCGGCGACGCACGCGACCGCCGAAGCCGGTGGCGATCGCCGTCACCCGGACGTCGTCGCCCATCGCCTCGTCGATGACCGCACCGAAGATGACGTTCGCGTTCGCGTCGGCGGCCCCGGTGACGACCTCCGCCGCCTCGTTGACCTCGAACAGGCCGAGCTCGGGACCACCGGTGACGTTGAGGAGGATCCCGGTCGCGCCCTCGAGCGTCGTCTCGAGCAGCGGGGAGGAGATCGCCGCACGCGCGGCCTCGACCGCCCGGTTCTCTCCGCGCGCGACGCCGATGCCCATAAGCGCAGAGCCGGCGTCGCGCATGATCGTTCGCACGTCTGCGAAGTCGAGGTTCACGAGCCCGGGCACGGTGATGAGGTCGGTGATCCCCTGGACTCCCTGACGGAGGATGTCGTCCACCATGCGGAACGCGTCGGTCACGGGAGTCGACTTCTCGACCACCTGCAGCAGGCGGTCGTTCTCGATGACGATCAGCGTGTCGACGCTCTCGCGCAGCGACTGGATGCCCTGCTCCGCCTGATCCGCGCGCAGGCGGCCCTCGAAGACGAACGGCCGCGTGACCACGCCGACGGTTAGAGCCTCGAGCTCACGCCCGATCTCGGCAACGATCGGCGCCCCGCCGGTCCCCGTTCCACCGCCCTCGCCTGCGGTGACGAAGATCATGTCCGCGCCCTTGAGGGCTTCCTTCAGCTCGTCCCGGCTCTCCGTGGCGGCCTCGAGGCCGACCCGAGGGTTGGCGCCCGCGCCGAGCCCGCGCGTCGCCCGGGCGCCGATATGGATCTTCACGTCGGCGTCGGTCATGAGTAGCGCCTGGGCGTCCGTGTTCACCGCCACGAACTCGACGCCCGACATGCCGGCTTCGACCATCCGGCTGACGGCGTTCGTGCCGCCGCCGCCGATGCCGACCACCTTGATGACTGCGAGATAGCTACCCAGTTGATTGCTCATGTCTCAACTCACCTGAAGTTGAACCTCTTGTTGAACGTGGGACGCGGCCCGTTCTTTCGCCCTTGAGGGTAGGGCTCCTTCGTCGGAGTGTCAATGACCTCCAGCGAGGATCGGTCTCACCTTCAACCTGAAGGTTGAGGGTTTGCACTCGCAACCGGGCGCTCGGGGACGCTGACATCCAGATAGCGCAGGTCGCCGTCGAGCCCGTGGAGAACCTGCGCCGCGACCGCAAGCTTCAGGGGGAGATCGCTCGGCTCTCCGAGCCGCACCTCTCGCCCGCTTCTGAGCGCGAGCGTGATCTCGCCGTTCGCCGTTCGGACACCCTTCACGTGCCCGGGGAAACGAACCTGCCTCAGATCGGCGAGAGCTCTCGCCCCGGGCGCATAGGCCGCCGGCAGCTCGTCTCCCACTGCGATAGAGACCTGGCGAGGAAGCCAGATCCTCGGCAGGGAGGGTTTCTCCCTTGCGTCGACTGCGCGCAACACGCGCGCGGAGCGGGAGACGAGCCAGGCACCGTCGCCTCGCCGAGCGACTGCGACGGAATGCTCAGCCGCGACCTTGACGACCAGCGTATGCGGGAACGCCCGGTCGACTGACGCGGCGATTACCGAGGGAAGCAGGCGGATCTTTCCCTCGACCTCGCCGGTGTCGACGGAGAGCAGGCTCGTCCCGACGAGGTCGCTCGTCGCCGCCCGGACCTCGCGTGCGACGTCCGGGGGAGCGCCCTGCACTTCGACCCGGTCGACAGCGAACACGGAGGTTGCGCGAGCGCCCCAGTAGGCGGCGAAGACCGCGACGAGGATTCCGAAGGCGAGGAGCAGCGACTGGCCGGAAGGGACGACCCGAACGAGGTCGAGGCGATCGCCCGCGGAGCGCGGAAGCGGGACGACGGCGCTTGCCGCAGCTGCACGTGAACGCGGTCCGCGCTCGCTTCGCCCCTTGCCGGCCATAGAGGCGATTTCGCCGCAAACCGGGCAGCTCCTACCCCTCGCCGGAACTACAGAGGGGCCAGCTCGAGCTCCCCGACGAGCACGACCTCGCGCTCGAGCACCACTCCGAACTCCTCGTGCGTCCTGCGACGCGCCTCGACCATGAGCGCGAGGCAGTCCGCGCTCGTCGCTCCGCCCGCGTTCTCGACGAAGTTTGCGTGCTTGGGCGAGATCATCGCGCCGCCGACGCGGTGACCCTTGAGACCGCAGAGCTCGAGCATCCGGCCCGCTCCCAGCTCGTGGTCCGGGTTCTTGAAGACGCTTCCGAAGGTCCGCTTGTTGGTGGGCTGCGTCGCCTTGCGCCGCGCGACGAGATCGGAGATCGCGGCCTTGATCTCGGGCTCGGGGCGCGGCTCGAGAGCGAGCTCGACGCGCGCGACGACCTCGCCAGGACCGAGCGCGGAGTGCCGATAGGCGAGACCGAGCTCTGCCGGACTCATCCAGCTCGACCCGCTCGAGGTCGCGACGAGCGCGCGCCGGACGATCTGCGCCCAGTCCCGTCCGTACGCACCGGCGTTCATCCGCACGCCGCCGCCGAGCGTGCCCGGTATGGCAGAAGCGAACTCGAAGCCGCCGAGAGCCGCCGCGCGGGCGCGGTGGAGACAGACCGCATTCGTCGCCCCACCCCCGGCGCTCAGTCCGCCGTCACGGACCTCGACCTCCGCGAGCTCTCCCTCGAGGCGAAGAACGAGCGCATCCACCCCCTTGTCCGCAGCGAGCACGTTCGATCCGAGCCCGACCACGACGACGTCGAGCCCTTGGTCTGCAGCCTCGTGGAGCGCCTGCTCGAGCTCGGCCAGCGTTCGTGGACGCGCAAGACGCCGTGCCGGCCCGCCGGTGCCGATCGTCGTCAGCCGCGAGAGCGGGATCCCGGCCTCACTCCTCACTCGACCCTCACTCCGGCAAGCCGGCGACGATCGCTCGGGCGACCTTCCAGGGCTCCCCCACGCCGAGCGTGACGACGACGTCGCCTGGCCGCGCCCAGCGAAGAGTGAGCCTTGCCGCGTCCTCGAGCGCCGGCGCCCAGCCCTTCCGTACACGCGACGGCACGTTGTCCAGGACGAGCTTGCCCGTGACCCCGGACTTCGGCTCGTCGCGGCCGCCGGTGACGTCGGTCACGACCGCGGCGTCGGCGAGACCCAGCGCTCGCCCGAGCTCGTAGGCGAGCTGTCTCGTTCGCTCGAAGACGTGCGGCTGATAGACGGCGATCAGCTTGCGGTCTGCCTCCGCGCGCGCGGTCGCGAGCGTGGCGGCGATCTCGGTCGGATTGTGACCGTAGTCGTCGTACACGCGGATGCCGCCGCGTTCGCCCACGAGCTGGTAGCGCCGGTCGACGCCGTGGAAGGTCGCAAGCGTCTCCTCTGCACGAGACCGCTCGGCGCCAGCGCGCTCGAGCCCGGCGAGCGCGGCAGCTGCGTTCCGCCGGTTGTGCTCACCCGGGACTCGGAGCTCGATCGTCAACGGCTCGAGCTCCCAGCCTCGAACGACGTGCGGTACGCGCGCGAGCCAGCTCTCGAAGAACTCGCGCAGCTCCGCCTCGGACGCGAACGCCGCGTGATGGTCGAGCTCGACGTTCGTGACGACTGCGACCTCGGGCTCGAGCAAGCCGACCGAGCGATCCGACTCGTCGCCTTCGACGACGAGCCAGCCGGAGCCAGTGCCCGCATTGCCGCCGAGCTGGGGAACGACGCCGCCGACGATCCACGCGGGGTCCTCTCCCAGCTCGCGCAGGACATACGCGATCATCGCGGCGGTCGTCGTCTTTCCGTGAGCGCCTGCGACGACGATCGAGCGCCGACCCGCCACCAGGTCGGCGAGGAACTCGGCGCGGCTCGTGCCCGCGGCGCGGCCGGCGTGGGCCGCCGAGACGACGACCTCGAATCCCTCTGGCGGGCGCGGCTCCCCGCCGATGTCGACCTCGACGCCGTCGAGCGTCTCCATGAAGATCGTCTTCCGGGCCTCCCAGCCTCGCACCTCGGCGCCCCAGGCGCGCGAGATGTTCGCGTACGCCGAGAGCCCCGCGCCACCGATCCCGACGAAATAGAGGCGTCGTCCCGCGAGCGGCAACCTGTTCATCACTTCCTCTCGAGCGCGAGCCGGACGAGCTCGTCGGCGATCTCGACCGCTGCCTCGGGCCTCGCGAGTGCGCGCATCGAGTCGCTCATCCGCTCGAGACGCCTCGGGTCGGCGAGCAGTTCGTCGACGAGGGCGGGAACGCTCGCGAGCTCCTCTTCCCGGACCACGACGGCGCCTCCTCCCTCCCCGAAGAATCGCGCGTTCAGCGCCTGGTGGTCGGAGGTGGCGTACGGGTAGGGGACGAGGATCGCCGGCGTCCCGGCCGCGGCGAGCTCCCATACCGTCCCGCCCGCGCGCGAGAGAGCGAGGTCGGCGACCGCGAGGGCTTCACCGAAATGGTCGGTGGTCGCGAGCAGCACGTAGTCCGTACGCTCCACGCGAGGGCGCAGCGCTGTGTAGTCACGCTCCCCGGCGATATGGAGAACGGCAGGCCCCTGCTGCGCGTAGGTCGCCACCGCGAGCTCGTTGAGCGCGGTCGCACCAGCGAGGCCGCCGAAGATCGCGAGGACGGGCTGGTCGCCCGGGAGGCCGAAGCGAGCCCGGCCCTCGTCTCGGCTCGCTCCGAGATGGGCCTTCGGTATCGGCCGGCCGACGACCCGGTACTTCGAGCCCTCCCGGCCCGGAACGTCGTAGGCGAGGAACACGGTCTTCGCGAACGGCGCGCCGAGGCGGTTGGCCAGCCCGAGGTGCGCGTCCGCCTCGGTCAGGGCGGCGGGTATGCCGCGCAGGCGAGCTGCGAGCACCATCGGCCCGGCAACGTAGCCGCCGGCGCCCAGAACGACGTCGGGGTTGCGACGACGCAAGATCCGGAGGCACGCGAACGGCGCCCGTATCGCACGCACCACGGATCGCACGAGGCCGAGCCCGAGCCGGCGCGGGAAGCCGGAGACGTCGAACGTGTCGAGCTCGAAGCCCGCCTCAGGAACCAGCCGCGACTCGACGAGGCCTCGCGACCCGGCGAACGTCACCGCTACCCCCCGCTCGCGCAGCGCCTCGGCGACTGCGAGCGCCGGCCGAACGTGCCCGGCGGTGCCGCCTGCCGCGATCAGGCACGCGAGCTTCAACGACTCGCTCATTGACGGCGATGTTAAGGAGAATTCCGACTCCGGCGAGGAGCACGACGAGGCTCGAGCCTCCGTACGAGACGAACGGGAGCGGGATGCCCGTGAGCGGGGCGATCCCCAGCACCGCGGAGAGGTTGATCGCCGCCTGGCCGCAGACGAGAGCCGTGATCCCCGACGCAAGCAGCTTGCCGAACGGGTCGCGGCAACGCAGTGCGACCCGGAAGCCGGCGAGCCCGAACGCGGCAAAGGCGCCGACCACGAGCACGGATCCGATAAGGCCGAGCTCCTCGCCGATCACCGCGAAGATCATGTCGGTGTGCGCCTCGGGGAGGTAGCCGATCTTCCCGATGCTCTGCCCCAGCCCGCGCCCTCCGACCTGGCCCGAGCCGATGCCGATGGTCGCCTGGACGATCTGGAAACCCGCTCCCTGTGCGTCGCTCCACGGGTTCAGGAAGCTGAAGAAGCGCGCGCGCCGGTACGGCTCCGACCAGATCGCGAGCGTTCCGAATCCGACCGCGAGCACGCTCGCCGCGACGAGCAAACGCAGGGGTACGCCCGCGACCAGGAAGATCGCGAGCATCATCCCGGAGATTGCGATCGTCGTCCCGAGGTCGGGCTCGAGCAGGACGAGCCCGCAGAAGATCGCGGTCAGGAGGCCGAGCGGGCGGATGAGCTCGCCCAGCGTGCGCGGCGGCCGCCGCCTCGAGAGATAGGACGCGGCGAAGAGGCAGAGCGCGAGCTTCGCGACCTCCGAGGGCTGGAAGCTCGCCGGCCCGACGAGGAACCAGCGGTGTGCGCCGTTCACTGCCGGGGCCACCACGAGGACGGCCGCGCAGAGAGCGAGCGCGGACAGCACGAGCGGCGGGGCGAGGTAGCGCAGCCGGTGGTAGTCGAACCGCGACGCGATCGCCATGACGACGACGCCCAGGAGCGCGTACACCGCCTGGCGCTTGAGAAAGCTCATCGGGTCCCCGTTGCCGAGCGCAGCCGAGGCCGAGGTCGCGCTGTACACCATGACGAGCCCGAACGCGACGAGCGCGAGCGTGACGAGGACGAGGAACCGCTGCTCGAAGCGACCGTCCGCCTTCATCGCAGCTCCTGTGCAAGTCGCCGAAAGGCATCCCCGCGAGCTTCGAAGTTCTCGAACTGGTCGTAGCTCGCGCACGCCGGTGAGAGGAGGACGACGTCGCCCCCAGATGCAGCCGAGGCAGCCTCGGCGAAGGCCGACGCGAGATCGCCCGAGCGCACGAACGGCACGCCGGCGGCAACGAGCGCCTCCGCTATCGGAGGAGCCGCGTCGCCGATCAGGTAGGCGCGGTCACCCCGCTTGAACGAGGCGGCCAGCGGCGTGTACGGCTCCACCTTCCCGAGGCCGCCCAGGATCACGTGCAACCGCGAATCCGGAAACGACGCGAGCGCGCGTCTGGCTGCTGCGACGTTCGTCGCCTTGGAATCGTTGACGTAGCGGACGCCGGCGAGCTCGCGGACGAGCTCGATGCGATGGGGAACCCCGGGAAACGTGCGAAGTCCCTCGGCGATCGCGCGGTCGTCGAGGCCGGCAGCCCACGCGGCAGCCGCGGCCGCGGCCGCGTTCTCGCGATTGTGTAGGCCCGGAATCCTCGGCTCGGCCGGGAGCGGGTCGTCGAACCGGAACTCGACGCGCCGGGCGGCGCCGGGCACGGGCGCAAAGTCGCGCGGCACGACCGCGACGTCGTCCGCTGTCTGGTTCTCGAAGATGCGCAGCTTCGTCTCGGTGTACCGCTCGTACGTCTCGTGCCGGTCGAGGTGGTCCGGTTCGAGGTTGAGGAGGACGGCGATTCGCGGCCGGAGGCTCAGGACGTCCTCGAGCTGGAAGGAGGAGAGCTCGCAAACGACCCAGGCCTCGGAAGACACGGCGCCGGCGAGCCCGGTGAGCGGTCGCCCGACGTTTCCAGCGACCTCCACCCGCTGCCCGCCGGCGCGAAACATCGCGCCCAAAAGCTCGCTCGTCGTCGTCTTCCCGTTCGTCCCGGTGACTCCGAGAATCGGATTTGCGAGAAGGCGTGCGCCGAGCTCGATCTCGCTCCAGATCGGGATCGAGCGCTCCCGCGCACGCGTGACGAGCGGCGTCGCCCCCGGAACGCCCGGGCTCTTCACGAGCAGTTCGCTCCCCTGCAGCAGTGTCTCCTCCTCGGGTCCGAGGTGAACTTCGACGCCGAGCTCCTCGAGCCTCCCCGTCTCGAGCTCCTCGTTCCGGTCGTAGCCGACCACGACCGCACCGCGCGAGACGAGCGCCTCGGCAGCAGCTCGGCCGGACCTCGCGAGCCCGACGACGAGCACGCGCTTGCCCGCGAGCTCAGGGTCGTCGCTCAAAGGCGAGTTCCTTGCCTTTGAGCGGGTGGAGGGGCGTGGGGAACCGGGAGGTTCCCCACGGTGTCAAGAAGAAGGGGGTCGCGCGGGGGAAACATGGTTTCCCCAGCGAACGGAGCGAGCCGGAGGCGAGCGTCGTTCAACGGGGGACGAACTGCAGGAAGTCGCGGTAGAAGAGCGCGAAGCCGGCCCCGCAGAAGATCGCGCACACGATCCAGAAGCGCACCATGATCTTCGTCTCGGACCACGCCTTCATCTCGAAGTGATGGTGGATCGGGGCCATGAGGAAGACGCGTCTCCCCGTCCGTTTGAAGCTGACCACCTGGATGATCAGCGACAGCACCTCGATGAAGAAGATGCCGCCGATCAAGAGAAGGAGAATCTCCGTGCCGGTGACGACCGCGAAGCCTGCGATCGCCCCGCCGAGAGCCATGGATCCCGTGTCGCCCATGAAGACCTCGGCGGGATGGGCGTTGTACCAGAGGAAACCGATCGTCCCTCCGATCAGCGCGGCGGCGAGCGTCGCGAGGTCGAGGTAGGTCGAGCTTCGCTCGCCGGGAGCACCCGAGCGCAGCCAGGAGATGCCGGCGATGGCGAGGAAGGTCAAGAGGGCGATCATCCCCGTGCCTGCAGCGAGCCCGTCGATGCCGTCGGTGAAGTTGACGCCGTTCACGGTCCCTGCGATCACGACGAAGAGGAACGGGTAGTAGAGGACGTCGAGATCGAGGTCCCGCCCGATGACCGGCAGGTAGAGGCTCGTGTGGAACGAGGCCGTCCTGTGGAGCAGGATCGCCGTCCCGATCGTGACCGCGACGAGAAGGATCATCTTCCAACGGCCGGGCAGCCCGAGCGAGTGGCGTCTCCGCAGCTTCAGGTAGTCGTCCGCGAAGCCGATCGCCGCGCACCCGAGCGTGACGAAGAGGACGGTGAGCGCCTCCGCCGTGTATTTCGAGAGAGCGAGGAACGGAAGCACGGCCGAGCCCACGATCAGCAGCCCGCCCATCGTCGGCGTTCCCTGCTTCACGACATGGCTCTTCGGTCCCTCCTCCCTGATCTGCTGGCCGAGGTTCCTCGCGCGCAGGGTCTCGATGAACTTGGGCCCGATCACGACGGCTGCGACCATCGCGAGGAGCCCCGCGATTAGGACAGGGACCATTCGTGGGCGAAGTTCGCGATCTCGTCGGCGATGCCTTCGAGTCCGACGGTGCGGGAGGCCTTGACCAGCACGGCGTCACCCGGCCGGACGAGCGAGCGCGCTGCAGCCACTGCTTCTGCGGGGCTGGCGGCGAGAAGCGTTGCACCGTACGCCGACGCCGGCTCGCCCACACCGATCACCTCCACGTCCAGCTCCTCCGCCAGGGCGGCGATCTCGCGGTGGTACGCAGCGGCCGCGTCTCCGAGCTCGGCCATCTCGCCGAGGATCGCGACCCGACGCCTCCCCCGTGCGCGGTCCGCGAGGTGCAGGAGGGCAGCCCGCATCGAGTCCGGGTTCGCGTTGTAGGCGTCGTTGATGACGAATCCGCCGCCCGGCAGGTCGAGCTCCTGGCCGCGCCAGGGCGAGAGCTCGATCGCGCTCGCGCCGTCCTGCGCACCGGCGAGTGGGAGATCGAGCGCGACGAAAGCGTGCAGCGCGGCGAGTGTGTTCACCGCTTGGTGGCGCTGCCTGAACGGGAGTTCGAGCTCGACCATCTCGTCGCCCACCCGGAAACGGCCGTGGCCGTCGACGAACTCGACGTCGGCTGGGTCGAAGCGTCGGATCTCGACGTCGTCCCGATCGAGGTAGGGCTCGAGCTCGGCCGCACGAGCGGGAACTACGGCCGTTCCTCCCGCGGGAAGCGCAGCGACGGCCTCGGCATTCGCCTCCGCGACCCGCTCGACGCTCCCGAGCAGCTCGAGGTGCTCGGGACCGACATGCGAGACGACTGCGATCTCCGGCCGCGCGATCGCGCAGAGCTCCGTGATTTGCCCGAGCCCGCGCATGCCCATCTCGGTCACGAGCACCCGAGTGTCGGGCTCGAGCCGGCAGACGGTCAGAGGCACGCCGATCTCGTTGTTGAGGCTCCGCTCGGCCCAGATCGTCGGCACGTGCGGCGCGCAGAGAGCTCCGAGGATGTCCTTCGTCGAGGTCTTGCCGGTCGAACCGACGATCGCGACCACTCGCGCAGTGCTCTTCGACCGGACGACCGAGGCGAGCGCGGCCAGCTCACGCCGCTGGTCGGCGGGAACGAGCGTCGCGGCCCCGCGCGCACGCGCGTCGTCGACGAACCGGACGCCCGTGTTCAGGGCGACGAAGAGGTCGCCTGGTCCAATCTCGCGCGAGTCTGCCCCGATCCCGGTGATCGTTCCGTCCTCGGGCGGGCCCTCCAGGCGTCCGAGACGCAGAGACTCGAGCTCGGCCCACGAGACCGGTATCACTCGCCCCGCACCCCGCTCTCGTCGGCCGAGGCAACGAGTGCGAGAAGCGCGTCGCGGGCGACGGCTCGATCGTCGAACGGATGCACGACGCCCGCGGTCTCCTGGCCTTTCTCGTGCCCTTTCCCGGCGATCACGACGACGTCGCCTGCCTCCGCAAGCCTTACCGCACGTTGAATCGCGCTCCGCCGGTCCGGGTCGATCTCGACGTCGACCCCGGTTCCCTGCAGGACGTCCTGGATGATCGCCAACGGATCTTCCGACCGCGGGTTGTCGGAGGTGACGATGACGACGTCCGCGAGCTCCGCGGCGACCTTGCCCATCGCCGGCCGCTTGCCGCGGTCGCGGTCACCGCCCGCCCCGAACACGACGATCACCCTCCCGTCCGTGATCCCGCGCGCGGCTCGCAGCACGGTGTCGAGCGAATCGGGCGTGTGCGCGTAGTCGACGAGGACGGAGAAGGCCTGTCCCTCGTCGACCGGCTCGAGGCGGCCCGGAACGCCGTCGACCACGGCGACGCCGCGTGCGATCGCCTCCTCGTCGAGGTCGAGGAGCAGTCCGACGGCAACGGCCGCGAGGACGTTCTCGACGTTGAAGAGCCCGCGGAGCCTCGTCTCGATCGCGATCCCCGCCGAGCTGAAGCGACTTCCGTCGGCGCTCAGGTCGAGACCCTCGGCCCGCACCTCGGCGCCGTCGTCGAGCCCGAAAGTGACGAGCGGGGCGCGATGGGCTCTCGAGAGCTCGTCCGCGAGACGACGCCCCCACGGATCGTTCACGTTGACGGCTGCGGGAGGCGGCTGAGCCGAGGTGAAGAGGCGTCGCTTGGCGTGGAAGTACTCCTCCATCGTCCCGTGCAGGTCGAGGTGATCCTGCGAGAGATTCGTGAAGGCGAGCGCGTCGAAGCGGACACGGTCGAGGCGGTGCAACGCCGCGCCGTGCGAGGACGCCTCGAGCGCGACACTGCGATCGCCGGCGTCTCGCATCTCGGCGAAGAGTCGCTGGAGATCGATCGCCTCCGGGGTGGTGAACGGCGCCGGACGCCGCTCTCCTCCGACCCTCCAGTCGACGGTCCCCACGAGCCCCGGCCTGCGCCCGGCGACCTCGAGCATCGAGCGGATGAGAAAGACGGTCGTCGTCTTGCCGTTCGTGCCGGTTACGCCTGCGATCTCGAGGTTCTTCGTCGGCTCCCCGAAGAAGACGTCCGCCGCGACCGCCATGGCCGCACGCGAGTCGGGAACGACGAGCTGCGGGAGGTTGAGGTCGAGCACCCGCTCGACGACGAGGGCAGACGCTCCACGCTCGACGGCTTCCCCGGCGAGCTCGTGCCCGTCAACGCGCTGTCCGCTCACACAGAAGAAGAGCGCCCCCTCATTCACTCGCCGTGTGTCGTAGGCGAGGTCGGAGATCTCGACCGATCGGGCTCCGGCGACCTCGCTCGGGGCAAGCGCCCGGGTCAGCGCGTCCAAGTTCACGGCCGAAGGCTAGATGCCGGAGGCGCTAGTTCTTCGCAGTGGAAGGCGCGTCGGGTGGAACCTCGAGGTGCTGAAGGCAGAAGCGGGCGATCTGCTGGAACGCGGGCGCCGCGACCACTCCGCCCCAGATCGCGCCCCGCGGCTCGTCGACCATCGCCATGATGACGAGTCGCGGCTTCGTCGCGGGAACCATCCCGACGAAGGAGGCGACGTAGTTCGTCGTCGAGTAGTGCCCGTTCGGATCGACCTTCGCCGCGGTCCCCGTCTTACCGGCGACCGTGTACCCGGGAATCGCGGCTGCGGTGCCGGTTCCCTCGAGCACCACTCCACGCAGCATCGAGAGCATCTCCTTCGAGACCTTCCCGGAAACGACGCGGCGCCCCGGTCCGTGCTCGACCGTGCGCCCGCCGACCCGATCGACGAGGTGCGGCGTGACGAGCCTTCCGCCGTTCGCGATCGCCGAGTACGCGCGTGCCATCTGCAGGGGAGTGACCGAGATGCCCTGTCCGATCGGGACCGTTCCGATCGTGGAGCCCGACCACTGGTCGAGCGGCAGCGCGAACGCCGGGGACTCGCCCGGGAAGTCGATCCCCGTCTGCTGACCGAAGCCGTAGCGGTTGATCCAGGAGGCGAGCCGACCTGCGCCCAGGCGCTCGGCAATGGTCACCGTCCCGATGTTCGACGAGCGCGCGACGATCTGCGCGACGGTCATCCGCTCGGTTCCGCGCGCCTCGGCCTCGTGGATCACTCGGTCCGCGACCTGGATCGTGGGGGCGAGCTCGAACGACGTGCGCGGCGTGACCAGGCCTTCCTGGAGGGCCGCGCTGATCGTGACGAGCTTGAACGTCGAGCCGGGCTCGTACGTGTCCGTCACTGCGCGGTTGCGATGGCGGTCATCCCGGGTCGTCGCGAAGTGATTCGCGTTGAACCCCGGAGCGACCGCCATCGCGAGCACGGCTCCCGTGTACGGGTCCATGACGATCGCGGTCGCGGCCTTCGCGCCCCACTGCCGGACCGTGCGTGCCAGTACGTCCTCGGCGGTCGCCTGGATCTGGGAGTCGATCGTCAGCCGAACGTTGCTCCCAGGCGTCTCTGGCCGGGTCGAGGCAACGCTCAGCGCACGGCCCGCCGGGTCCTTCACGATCGTCTCGCTGCCCGGCTTGCCGGCGAGCGTCGGGTCGAGCGACTTCTCGAGCCCTTCGAGGCCTGTGTTGTCGGTTCCCGCGAAGCCGAGCACCTGCGCCGCGACTCGCCCTTGCGGATATGTCCGACGCTCCTCTGGGTAGAAGCCGAGCCCCGGGATGTGCCGCTTCTCGAGAGCGGCCGCCTTCGCGGGTTCCGCCTTCCGCTCGACGTACACGAACCCCTTCGAGCGATCTGCGAGGAGCGGGTAGACCTGCTCCGGATCGAGGTGCAGGAGTCTCGAGACGGCGAGCGTCACCTCGCGCGGATTGACGACCTGTCGAGGGTTCGCGTACACGGTGATCGCCTGCTCGCCGATGGCGAGCGGGTCGCCCGAGCGGTCGAAGATCGTGCCGCGCCCGGCCGGCACCACCACCGTCTCGCGATGCTGCCTCAAGGCCATGGCCGCGTACTGCGCGCCCTTGATGCCTTGCAGCCAGAAGGCGCGGGCCAGCGTCGTGCCGAGGAGGAGCGCGAAGAAGACGGCGAGGACGACGATCCTGCGGTTCGTCGCCGACGCGCTCACAGGCCAACCTCGGTTGGCCTGTGAGCGCGTGGAAGGGTGTGGGGAACGGGGAGGTTCCCCACGTTCTCAAGAAGAAGGGGGCCGCGCGGGGGAAACATGGTTTCCCCCGCGACGCGAGCCGCAGGCGAGCGTGCGCTCACTTCGCCGGTAGCCGGACGAAGTCGGTCTGGCTCGGGTCCGCCTGCACGAGACCGAGATCGGTCTTCGCTGTTCGCTCGATCTGGAAGGTGGCGGCCTTCGTCGAGATCTCCGAGCGCAGCTCGTTGATGTCCGCCTTGAGCTGCGTGCGGTCGCTGCTGACGCGATCGAGCTGGAGGTTGAGCCGGAGCACCGCGACGTTCACCGCCACCACCCCTGAGAGCAGCACGGCGAAGATGACGATCCAGAGCACGCCGCCTCCGAGGACCCGCGGCTTCGCGCGATCGCGCGAGCGACCTCGCGGTCGCGAACGCCCGAGCCGCGTGCTCTCGGCGATCGCCGACATCAGACCTTCACCGCGGCGCGCAGCCGGGCGGAGGCCGCGCGCGGGTTGACCCCGGTCTCGGCCGCAGAGGGACGAACCGGCTTCGGCGTGAGGATGCGCAGCTCCGGCTCGTGGCCGCAGACGCACACGGGTAGCTCGGGCGGGCACGTGCAACCGCGGGCGCGGTCACGGAGGAAGCGCTTCGTGATCCGGTCTTCGAGCGAGTGGAAGCTGAGCACGGCCAGGCGGCCTCCGGGCCGGAGCATCTCGAATGCGGACGGGAGTCCGGTCTCGAGCGAGTCGAGCTCGTGGTTGACGACGATCCTGAGCGCCTGGAAGACACGCTTCGCGGGATGCCCGTCGCCGAACCGAACCGGGGCCGGAATCGAGGCGCGAACGACGTCGACGAGCTGCCCCGTCCGCTCGATGGGAGTCTCCTTGCGACGGCGGACGATTCCGCGTGCGATCTGGCGCCCGTAGCGCTCCTCGCCGTAGCGGCGGAAGATCGTCTCGAGCTCTCTCTCGTCCCAGGTCTGCACGACCTCGGCGGCGGTCAGCTCCTCGGAGGTGTCCATACGCATGTCGAGCGGCGCGTCGGTCGCGTACGAGAAGCCACGCTCGGGCCGGTCGACCTGCATCGACGAGAGGCCGAGGTCGAGAAGCACGACGTCTGCCTTGACGCCGTTGCCCGCGAGCTGCGTGAGGACGAGCGCGTAGTCGCCGCGGAGGAAGCGCATCTGGATGCCCCGCGTTGACGCCTTGACCCGGTTGAAGTACGGGCGCACAGTCGGATCGCGGTCGATCGCCACGAGCTTTCCGCTCCCCTGGAGGTCTTCGACGAGGAGGCGCGAATGGCCCCCCGCACCAAAGGTCGCGTCGACGACAGTCTCCCCCGGCCGAACGGCGAGGAGCCCGCGAACCTCCTCCGCCAGGACGGGAATGTGATCAGCCGCGTTTGTCCGCAAGACGTTCGGCAACATCGCCCGCGCTCCCTTCGATCGCGCTCAGATGGGCCGCCCATTCCGCGCGGTCCCAGATCTCGATGTGGTCGTGCACGCCCGCCACGACGACCTCCTTGCCGAGGCCCGCGTGCTCTCCGAGATGCGGCGGGACGAGGACGCGTCCTTGCCGGTCGAGCTCGGCGACGGCCGCCCCCGCAAAGACGTAGCGCTTCATCTCGCGCGCCTCCCTCGTGAGCGAGTCGAGCTCGGCGATCCGGCCGACGTTGTCGTGCCAGCTCTCGCTCGGGAACACGTCGATGTTCCGCTCGATCCCTCGCGCGAGAACAACGCCGCTCGCGAGCGCATGACGGAAGCGCGCCGGCAGCGTGAGCCGGTTCTTCTCGTCGACCGTGTGCTCGTACTCGCCATAGAACATGAGGGACTCGTGGCCTCTCCCACGGATCCCCACCTTACTCCACTTTTCCCCACGACGCAACCCCTCTGCCCCATCTCCGGGAGCGGGGCGCGAGCCGGCCTTAGAGCGGAACCGCCTCCGCATGGACGCCCGGCCCGGTGAGCGCCGCCGCACCGCACCGGGAGGCGAAGTCGAGAGCCTGCGACGTGTCGAGTCCCGCAGCCAGCCCGTATGCGAGGCCAGCGACGAAACAGTCCCCTGCGCCGTATGAGTCCACGACGGGGCCTGGGACCGGCGCGGCGGAGAACGGGCCGCCGGGCTGCGCCCAGCCTCCGAGCGCGCCGGACGTCGTGACGACGAGGCGCGGCTCGGGAGAGAGGTCCCCCTGCCGGTAGATCTCCGCCTCGTCCTTCGCGCTCGCGACCAGCGCGTCGAGCTCGACGCTTCCTCGCCGCAGCGTCGCGAGCTCGCGCGCCGTCGCCACGAGGATGCGCGCCCTGCGCGCGAGCCCGAGCGCATCGGCGTCTCCGGCGCAGAAGTACACCGCGTCGCACCGTGAGAGCTCGTGCCACGGGAGCGAGTCGTCGTGCCCGCGCGGGCCGAGCTTCGAGCCGATGGTCGTGATGGTCCGCTCACCGGAGTCGTCCAGGTACGTGAATCCGCGTCGCTGGGGAGCGTCCACGAACGAGGCGTGGACCACGATGCCTCGCCCTTCGAGCTCGGTCTTCGCGCGACGCCCGAGCTCGCCCGCGCCGAGCACGACGAAGAACGCGACCGAATCGGCGAGCTTCGACAGCTGCACCGCGGCGACGGCACCGCCTCCCGCCGCCTCCTCCCACGTCTCAGTGGCGTGGACGATCTCGCCGGACGAGGGGACGTGCTCGACCCGCACGAACTCCATCATCTCCACGTGTCCGACGACGGCAGCGCGCATCCGCGGCATGCTCACAAATCCGCGGCCGCCTGCGTTTCATGACCAAGATGCACGCCGTGCCGACGATTCCGCCGTTCGAGCGCTTCTACGGGCAGCACCGTGTCGAGGTGATGCGGCTCCTCCGGCGCCGGCTCGGCGGCGAGCGCGCCGACGACGCGTTCCAGGAGACCTTCCTGCGGGCGTTGCAGGCGTATGGGCGCCTCGACCACGCGGAGCACCTGAGGGCGTGGGTGCTGACGATCGCCCGCAACGTGGCGATCGACACCCTGCGGCGGTCGCAGCCGATCGCCGGGCCCGTCGACCCGCCCGTCGAGGAGGAACGACCCGCGTACGAGGAGCTCGCGCCGCTCACCGACGGATTGCCGCCGAAGGAGCGCGCCGCCGTCGTGCTCCGCTACGGCTACGACCTTCCGTACGACCGGATCGCGTTCGCGCTCGACTCGACTCCCGCCGCCGCCCGGCAGGCCGCATCGACGGGCGTCCGAAGACTTCGTAAGAGGAGGAACCTGCAATGACCATCTCACCCCACCTCGACCGTCGCTTTCGCGAGGCGGCTCTCGCGTTGGAGCTCGTCGACCTCGGCTTCGACGTCGTCGAGTCCCCGATCGGCCCGCTCTTCGTCGCCGCCTCCCACCAGGGCCTCGCTTCGATCTCCTTCGACGCGCGACCCGAGGCGCATCTCGAGAAGCTCGCACGGGTCGCCGGCCCTCGTGTCCTGCGCTCGCCGAAGAGCGTGGACGCGACCCGCCTGGAGCTGGACGAGTACTTCGAGGGTCGCCGGCGGGCTTTCGATCTCACCCTCGATCTCCGCGGCCTTCCCGCGTTCACGCTGTCCGTGCTGCGCGAGCTCGCGCGCGTGCCGTACGGGGAGACCACGACGTACGGCGCCCTGGCCGCCAAGGCCGGCCACCCTCGAGCCGCGCGTGCGGTCGGAACCGTGATGAACCGGAATCGGATCCCGATCGTGCTCCCCTGCCACCGGGTTGTCGGCGCCGACGGGTCGCTCGTCGGGTACGGCGGAGGGCTCGACATCAAGGCAAAGCTCCTCGAGCTCGAGGGCTGGCTCTAGCGGGGCAACGCGCGCAGGCAGCGCAGCACGACGTGCATCCGCGTGACGAGCGGCGTCGGTGCAACCCTGATCGCGTTGACGAGCTGGTCCTGTCCCTCGAGCAGGTCGCGCTTCTCCTCGAGTAGGTCCTCGGACTCGTCGAAGTGCTGCAGGACGTCGTAGTCCGTTTCCTCCTCGAGCTCGTAGAGACCTTCGGCGATCGTCTGCCGCAGCGCCGCCTCCGAGTTCGGAAGATCGACGTTCACCCAGTCGGGCTCGCGGATCACGCCGACGACCCCCTCGCTCGACTCGACTTGTTCTTCGGTAACGGGATGAATGTCGACGACCGTGCCGCCACGAGCGAGAAGCGAGTGGACGTGGCGCAGGGCGTGCACGACGCCCTCACCCTGGATTCATCACAACGACCAGGAGAAGAGCGCCAGCTCGAACTCTCCCGGCGGCGCGTCGACCTCCGCAGCGCCGGCGACGACGAATCTGATCTTCTCCGCGTGCTCGGCACGGAGGGCGGCGCGGGCCGAGGCAAGTCGCTCCTCGTCCGGATCCACCGCCAGCACCGACGCTGCCGAGTTGGCGAATTGAAAGGTCAGCCGCCCGTCACCGCATCCGAGCTCGAGGACGCGCAGACCGTCGACCGGCGCGATCTCCGCAAGAGCGCGCGCCTCGACGCCTTCGGGATCGATCCGCCACGCCATCCCTCGATCGTCGCAGAGCCGACGAGCTCACGCCAACCCCAGGAAGCGCGCCGCGCCGTCAGTCGAGCAGGCGGTAGCCGACTCCCCAGACGTTGACGATGAAGCGGTCCTCGTCGGAGAGAGTCAGCTTGCGGCGCAACCGCGACGCGTGCGACTCGAGTGTGCGCGTGCGGCCGAGCGCTCGGAACCCCCACACCTCGCGCAGCAGCTGCTCCTTCGTGAAGACACGGCTCGGCTCGGAGGCAAGCCGGGCGAGCAGGTCGAACTCCTTTGCGGACAACGAGACGACGGTGTCATGAACGGAGACGCGTCGGGTTCGCCGGTCGACGACAAGCTCGCCGGCGGTGAGCACCTCGCCGTTCGAGACAGAGGTCCGCCGAAGCACCGCTCGAATCCGCGCGAGCAGCTCTTCGTACGCGAACGGCCGGCAGAGGACGTCGTCCGCGCCTCGGTCGAGCGCGCGCACACGATCGACCGCGTCCGAGGACGGCGACAGGAGGATCACGGGGACGTTTCGATCCCATGTCCGGCCCGGCTCGCCGCGACGCAGCCGGAGGCAGAGCTCGAGCTGCTCGAGGAGCACGAGATCGGGTCGGGCCTGCTCCGTGAGGTCGAGGGCCTCGCTCGCGCGCGTCGCGCCGAGGACGTCGAAGCCGTCGTCGCGCAGCTGGCGGCCGAGATACTCGCGCGCTTCCGGCTCGAGCTCTGCGACGAGGACTGCGCCCGGCATGCGACCGACGCTAGCGGCGCCTCGAGAAGTACGCCAGATGTCCTTTGTGGCGGAACCGTGACAACCGCTCCTCACCCGTCCGAGCGAGTCTCGGCCTGCAGAAACAATGGTGCCGCGTCGTGGCGCCGCCTGAAGGCGGGCTTTGCCCGCCGAAAGGGCTACGCGACCAGCAGCGTCAGAGGCGGGAGTGTCGGAGAATTCCCCAGATCAGCCAGAGACCGAAGGTGGCGGAGAGCATGAAGCCCACGAAGGACAGGAGATGGAGGCCAATGATGTGCGGGCCGCTCTTCGCGAACACTCCGATCACCGACGACCCGATGAGGCCCCCGGCGACGATGAGCGCCACCGCTATCCGGTTGCTGGCCTGGTGGAGATGCTGGTCGATGTGGTCGACCCCGGGGCTCGAGATGGTCATCTTGAACGTGCCGTCGCGTAACGCTTCGAGCACGTCGTGGGCCTGGTAGGGAAGCTCGCGGGCGACCGAGCCGAGCGCGAGCGCCTCGATCCGCGCTCGCTGGGCGATGACCCTCGGCTGGAAGCGGTCGGCGAGGAGGCCGCGGGCATATGGCTTCGCAACCTCGAAGACGTTGAAGTCCGGATACACCTCGGTGCCTACCGACGCGAGCGTCGCGATTGCCTTGTCGAGCATCACGAAGCGGCTCGGGAGACGCAGGTTCAGCGAGTAGATGAGCTGGAACCCCTCGCGGATGACCTGCAGCGGGTCGATATCGGAGAGCCGAACGCCGTAGTAGCGATCGAAGAGCGTGCGCAGCTCGTCGCGGAACTCCTCCTCTCGGTCGGCCGCGTAGCGGACACCGAGCTCCCGGAGCCGCCGCGGGAGCGAGTCGATGTTCTCGGTCGCGGCGTCGACGAAGAGCCGGGTCAGCCTCGCCATGTCCTCGTCGGTCAGCTTCCCCGCCTGTCCGAAGTCGACGAGCCCGAGCTGGCCGGTTTCGAGGACGAAGATGTTCGCCGGATGCGGGTCGGCGTGGAAGAACCCGTGCCGGAACACCATCGTCATCCACGTGTCGGCCATCCGATACGCGATCGCGCGCCGCTCGTCGGGACGCATCGTTTCGACGTCGAGCTCGGACACCTTCTTCCCCCGCAGGAACTCGAGTGTCAGGACGCGTCCGGTGGAGTACTGGCGGATCACGCGTGGGACGACGACGTCCTCGTTGCGCACGAAGTTGCGGTGGAACGTCTCCGCGTTCCGGGCCTCGTGCCCGTAGTCGAGCTCGAGCCGGATCGAGCGTGCGAACTCGTCCACCAGCTCCTGTGGATCGATGAACTCCAGCGCCCGGACCCGCTCCTTGAGAAGCCGCGCCGCCTGGTACAGCAGTCCGAGGTCGGCCTCGATCTGACTCGGAGCGGCAGGGCGCTGGACCTTGACCGCGACCTCTCGCCCGTCCGGCAGCACCGCCCGATGGACCTGTCCGATGGACGCCGAGGCGATGGGCAGCTCGTCGAACTCGAGGAAGGCCTGCTCGACCCGGAGCGCAAGCTCTGCCTCCAAAACCCCGCGGACCTGACCGAAGGGAACCGGCTTGACGTCGTCCTGCAGCCCGCGGAGCTCGACGACGATGTCCGGAGGGACGACGTCCGGCCGGGTCGAGAGGAGTTGTCCGAACTTGACGAAGGTCGGCCCGAGCTCGTCGAGCATCTCCCGCAGCCTCCGTCCGCGGTCCGAGGCCGTCGCCTCGATCGGGTCGCGCTCTCCCCAGGGCACGAGATCGCTCAGCCGATGCCGGCGCAGGAAGTAGCCGAACCCGTGCCGGACCGCGACCTGCGCGATCTCCGTGAGCCGTCCCAGACTTCGCTGCGACCGCGCTTCCCGCGTGGCCATGCCGTCAGTGTCGCACGCCCGGCGGCGCGCTCGAAGGCCCGAAACACCGGCGGCGGTGGCGAGCAGCCCCTGTTCTACGAAACGCGCTCGAGGAGCTTCAGCCGGTGCTCGAGCTGCGCGACGCGGAGCCTGAGATCGTCGACCGCATCCCGAGAGGCGATTCCGAGCTCCTCGCCGACCTTGGACGCGGCGTCGGTCGTTCGCTCTCCGAGGCGTCCGGCTTCGCGACGCCAGCTCTCGAGCACGTCCGCGAGCGCCGCCCGAACGTCGTCCCGCTCGACCCCGAGGCGCGACGCGATCTCGTCCGAAAGCTCGTCGGCATGCCCCGCGGCGAGAGCGAACGCACCCAGCCCGGCGAGAGCGAGCGTCTCGAGCGACCCGCGCGCGTTATCGCGGTCGGCCATGGGGCCTCGACGCACGCCGCTGGCGGCGTCGCTCGCGTTTCGAGGAGACCGGCTTCGCGAGTCCCGCCGCTGCGGGCACCGGCTGCGGCTGCTCGGGCTCCTCCTCGGACTGGACAGGCTGAGCCTCCGGCACGCCCGTTCCGTCTCCGTCTCCGTCGCCGAGGTCGAGCATGCCTCCGACCGAGGTGACTCCCTCGAGGGCGCCGAGGTCGTCGCGGCGACGCTGGAACTCGGGCTCACGCTCCTTGAGCACCGCGAACAACGGTGCCGCTACGAAGATCGACGAGTAGGCGCCGGAGCCAATTCCCACGAGGAGGGCGAAGGCGAAGTCCTTGAGCGTGTCGCCGCCGAAGACGTAGAGCGAGGCGACCGGGAGCAGCGTGATGAAGGTCGTCGCGAGCGAACGCGGCAGGACCTCCCAGAGAGAGACGTTCCCGATCACCCGGACCGAGGCACGCCGCATGAGCGGGATGTTCTCGCGGATGCGGTCGAAGATGATGATCGTGTCGTAGATCGAGTACCCGAGCACGGTGAGCACAGCGGCGACCGTCGCGGTGGTCACCTCCCGGCCCGTGAGGGCGTAGATCCCGACGGTGATGACGACGTCGTGGGCGAGGGCGACGAGCGCTCCGACCGAGTACTTCCACTGGAAGCGGATCGAGATGTAGAGAACGATCAGGAGAAGGCTCACGACGATTGCCCAGATCGCGCTCCTCGCGATCTGGCGGCCGAAGCTCTCGGACACGTTCTTGGCACCGAACGACTTCGCCCCGACGGCCTCGCCGAGGTCGGACTGGAGCGCGTTCTGCTCCGAGGTGGAGAGCGACTCGGTGCGGATCTGGAAGCTCTGGTACTTGCCACCAACCGAGCTGCCGCGCCCCTGTATGACCGCGTTCGCCTGGCCGATTCGGGCCGCCTGGCTGCGAACGGTGTCGAGCGCGGTCGGCTGTGCCGTCTTGAACGTGATCTGCGTCCCGCCCTTGAAGTCGATGCCGAGGTTCAGGCCGCGAGCGCCGAGCGCGATGATGGACAGCGCGACGACCGCGCCGGAGACCGCGAACCAGATGCGGCGCTTGCCGATGAAGTCCGCGCGCAGCCAGCGGGCGACGCCCTGTCCGGTCGCGCCCATCAGACGCGGGCTGTCGAACCACTCGAAGCCCGCGAGCAGCGCCAGGATCGCGCGCGTCGCGAGCACCGCCGTCAACATCGAGAGCGCCGTCCCGATGAGGAGCATGAGGGCGAAGCCCTTCACGCTCGCGGTCGCGACCGCGAAGAGGACGAGGGCCGTGATCGCGGTCACTACGTTCGCGTCCACGATCGTGTGGAAGCCCTTCGCGTACCCCTGGGCGACCGCTGCGCGCACCGATCTCCCGGCACGCACCTCTTCCTTGATCCGCTCGAAGATGACGACGTTCGCGTCAGCGGCCACGCCGAAGGTCAGGACGAGGCCGGCGAAGCCGGGCAGCGTCAGTGTGACGTTGAAGAGCAGGATCGCGGCATAGAGGAACGCCGCGTAGATGCCGAGGCCCGCGACCGCGACGACCCCGAGGAAGCGGTAGAAGACGAGGAGGAAGATCGCGACGAGGATGAGCCCGGCGAGGGCGGCTCGCTTCGCCTGGTTCAACGAGTCCTTCCCGAGCGTCGCCGAGATATCCGTGCGATCGAGCGTCTTGAAGTTGACCGGAAGCGCACCCGTCTGCAGGACGAGCGCGATGCTCTTTGCCTCGCCGATCGACTGCAGGCCCGTGATCTGGGCTCGTCCGCCTCCGATTCCGCCCGAGAGCGAGCCGTCCGTGTAGTCGATCTGCGGGAAGGTGCGGATCTCGCGGTCGAGCACGATCGCGAAGTGCTGCGGAGCGTTCTTGATCCGCCCACGCGTCCACTCCTGGGCCGTGATGTCCTGGAACTCCTTGCCGCCCTTCTTCGTGAACTCCATGGTTACGATCGGCTGGCCGGTCTGGGAGTCGAAGTCCGCGCGGGTGCCCGAGAGCTTGAGATCGCTCCCGGTCATCTGGGGGACGTTGGGCGGCTGGTACTTGAAGAGGTAGTAGTAGGTCTGTGTCGGCTCGACCCCCTGACCGTTCCCGCCCGGACAGACCACCGCGTTCTGGCCGCACGTGACGACGACCATGCCGTGCGGGACCGCGAAGAGCTCTCTCCCGTTCTTGGCATTGAGCGGCTTGGACGCATCCTTCTCCGTCGCGAACGGTCCCGCGACAAGCTTTTTCGTCTTGGTGTTGAAGACGTAATACGCATCTGACTTCCCGGCTTGCGCCTGGGACTGGACCGCGGCCAGGAGCTCGTACAGCGAGGCGTGCTCCACCGGTTCGCCGTTGATCGAGGTCGAGGGGCCGACGAGCGAGGTCTCGAGGTCGTAGAGCTCGAGCTGCGCAGTCTTGCCGATGATCTGCGCGGCTGCCTGCGGGTTCTTGATGCCGGGGAGGTCGATGACGATCTGATCGGCCCCCTGCTTGCGGATCTCGGGCTCGCTCACGCCGAGCTTGTCGACGCGGCTCCTCATGATGTCGACGGAGCGGTCGAGGTCGGCCGACGTGAGCTTCTTGTTCGGCGGCGGAACAGCCTGCAACGTCACCTGCAGCCCGCCCTGAAGATCGAGGCCGAGCGTCGGTTTCTTGTGGATCGGGGAGCCCGGGATCGCGAGCAGCGCGACCGCGACGAGGGCCGCGACGAGGAGCGCGACGATGTAGAGGGACGAGCGACGGTTCACGGCCGGGCGGTCAGGTTAGCTGCGGTCATCTGACGACGAGTCGCCGTGCGCCGCGCTCGTAACGGATTCTTCTCCACCCGGAACGGCAGCTTCCTCGAGCCCGGCCGACGTCTCGTCGTCCTCGTCCTCGTCGCCTTCGTCTTCGCTCTCCTCGTCCTCGGGTGGCAGGACTGCCGCGATGCCCCGACGCGTCATGTGAACGGTGACCCCGTCGGCGATCTCGACGACCAGGTCGTCCCCCTCGACGCGGGCGATCGTGCCGTAGATGCCCCCGGTCGTGAGCACGTCCTCGCCCACGTCGACGTTGTCGATCATCGACTGGTGCTGCGCCTGGCGCTGCCTCTGCGGACGAATCATCAGAACGTAGAAGCCGACGCCCAAGAGCACGATCAGGATGAGAAAGCCGCTGTTCACAAGTCCTCCTCAGGCCCGCGGGCGAGACGCGCGAGCACCTCTTCCCTCAAGGTCGAGAACGCTCCGCGCTCGATCGCCGCCCGCGCGCGTGCGGTCAGGTCGAGTACGAACCAGAGATTATGCAGGCTCAAGAGCCTCAACCCGAGAATCTCGTCCTGCGTGACGAGGTGCCGAATGTACGCGCGCGTGAACCTGGCGCAGGCGGGACATCGGCATCCGTCCTCGAGCGGCCTCGGGTCGCGGGCGAAGCGGGCGTTCCGGAGGCTGATCCGCCCGCTCGAGACGAGCGCGGAGCCCGTACGCGCGGTGCGGGTTGGCAGCACGCAATCGAACAGGTCGATGCCCCGCCCGACGACCTCGAGGATGCCCTCGGCGTCGCCGACGCCCATGAAATAGCGCGGCTTGTCCTGCGCGAGCAGCGGCGCGGCCCACCCGACGGTCTCGAGCATCTCGTCTCGCCGCTCCCCGACCGCGAGCCCGCCGAGCGCGTAGCCGTCGAAGGGGAGCGAGGTGATCTCTTCTACGGAGCGCCTCCTGAGCTCGGGGTCGATGCCACCCTGGGCGATGCCGAACCGGAGCTGCCCAGGTGCACGCGGAGTTTCTGACTGCTTCCTCGCCCAGACGCTCGTGATCGCGACCGCCGCCTCGAGCTCGGCCCTCGTGGTACTCGCCGGCGTGCACACGTCGAGGCACATCGCGATGTCCGAGCCGAGCCTGCGCTGAATCTCGGCGACGCCCTCGGGCGTGAATGTCGCGGCCGATCCGTCGTAGACGGAGCGGAATGTGACGCCGCTTTCGTCGAGCGAGATGATCGTGTCGCGGAGCGAGAAGACCTGGAACCCTCCCGAGTCGGTGAGGATCGGCCCGCTCCAGCCGCAGAAGCCGTGAATGCCCCCGAGAGACTCCACGACCTCCTCGCCCGGACGGAAGTGGAGGTGGTAGGCGTTGCCGAGGATCACCCGCGCGCCGAGTGCTCGTACTTCGTCCGGGTGCAGGGCCTTGACCGAGGCCTTCGTCCCGACGGGCATGAACGCGGGCGTCGGAATCGGGCCGTGGGCGGTCTCGAGGACGCCGGCGCGAGCGGCACCGTCGGTCGCGGTCACGGTGAAGGTACTCACCAGGCTGGGCTCACACGCTCCAGGGCCCGGGGCCACCCCTCGCCTCCACCCACCTTTGAGCCTAATGGTGAAACGCTCAGGGATGTGAGAAGGGAATGCGCCGAAACGATCATTCAGTCACCCCCACTAGAGCACGAGCATGGCGTCGCCAAAGGAAAAGAAGCGGTACCGCTCGGCGATCGCGGCCCGATAGAGCTCGCGCGTCTCTTCGATCCCGGCAAAGGCCATCACGAGCGCAAGCGGCGTCGACCGTGGAAGGTGGAAGTTCGTGAGCAGGGCGTCCACCCTCCGGAAGTCGAAGCCGGGCTTGACGAAGAGCGTCGTACGGCCGTCGAGCTCATGCGTCCGGACGACCGTCTCGACGACTCGCACAGCGGTCGTGCCCACCGCCAGGACGCGCTCCGCAGCGGCAATTCGCCGCCACGCGCCCGAAGCGACCGAGTAGCGCTCCCCGTGCAGCGTGTGCCCCTCGAGCAGCTCCGACGTCACCGGCTGAAACGTGTCGAGCCCGACGTGGAGCGTCACGCAGGCGTGGTCGAGATTCCGAAGCAGCTCGCGGGTGAAGTGCAGCCCCGCCGTCGGTGCCGCGGCCGACCCGGCCTCACGCGCGTAGACCGTCTGGTAGCGCTCCGGATCCTCGAGCGGCCGGTGGATGTACGGAGGCAACGGCACGTCGCCTGCCGGCTCTCCCTCGAGATGGAGGAGCCAGCGCCCGCGGCCGAGCGGCTCGAGCAGCTCCACGGGCCCCAGCTGCTCTCCCGCGCGCAGACGCTTGCTCGGACGCGCGAGACCTTCCCAGGCTCCGGCCTCGCCGCGACGCTCCAGCAGGAAGACCTCGACGGCCCCGCCTGACTCGCGTCTGAGGCGCAGCCTTGCAGGGACCACCCGCGTGTCGTTGAGGACGACGAGCTCCCGCTCGAGGAGCGCGGGCAAGTCGGCGAACGTCCGGTGCTCGATCTGGTCCGTTCGACGGCGGTAGACCAGCAGCCGCGAGTCGTCTCGCCTCTCGGTCGGAGTCTGTGCGATCAGCTCCTCGGGCAGGTCGTACTCGAGCACGGCGGTGTCCATCCGACGCTGAGAGTAGCCTCGCCGCTCATGGACGAACTGGCTCTGGAACGGGCGAAACAGCGCCTCGCGGACTTTGCCGCCGGCCGTGCGGAGCCGGCCCACCTGGAGGCCGCGCTCGACCGTTCCCGGGAGCAGATCGAGGCCCTGGCGGTGACGGCCGCAGAGCTCCAGGCGTCGATTCCGGTGGAGGTAACGTCCGCGGTCCGCGACGCGACGCGCGCCGAGGTACTCCCCGTGGCACGCCACATCGCCGAAATCCGAGGTCTTCTCAACCAGGCCATCCGCCGGCTCGAGCGAATCGAGGGAGAGCTTCTCGCGGAACGACATGCGCGGGTAGACGATCTGGCGCTGCTCGTCGATCTGGTGAGCTCGGGATGGCGGGGAGTCGACGCCCGGCTCGCGGTGCTCGAGAGTCGGCGCTCCGATGGAGAGGCCGCCGCAGACGCTCTCGGCGATTCGAGTCGTGACCGTCTCGAGCTGCCGGCGGAGCCGCGACACGCGGATGCGCTCGTCGGGCGCGCTGCTGCTGCGTAGCCGCCTCGCGCTAGCTGGCTCCTCGACTAGCGTTCCTCGGCCGGCAGCACGAGCCGGAAGCGACTACCTCGTCCGGGGTCGGAGTCGAGCTCGATGCGTCCGCCGAGAGCGACGGCGAGCTCGCGCGCGATCGGCAGGCCGAGGCCAGTGCCGTTCGAGTCCTGCGAGATGAAGGGATGGAAGATGCGGTCTCGGTCCTCTCTTCGGATCCCAGGCCCCGAGTCGGCGATCTCCACCTGGAGGCTTCCGTTCCGTGCGTCGAGGGAGAGCTCGATCGTGCCGCCGTCCGGCGTCCATTTGAACGCGTTCGAGAGCAGGTTCGAGATCACCTGCAGGACGCGGTCCCCGTCGGAGACGATCACCGCTTCCTCGCCGTCGGCCTCGAAGCGGTAGTCGATGTCGCGCTGGCGCGCCTCCTCCGCGAACGCCCCGTAGGCGTGGTCGAGGAGACGGCTCATGTCGACCTCCTCGTGACGCACGGTGAAACGGTGAGCCTGCAGTTTGGCGAGGTCGAGCACGTCTCCGACGAGCCTCTCCAGCCGGTCCGCTTCCGCGGCGATGATGTCGAGCGAACCGGCCACCTGCTCCGGCTCGGTCACGATGCCCTCGCGGAGGGCTTCGACGTGCCCGCGGATCGCGGTCAACGGCGTCCTGAGCTCGTGCGAGACCGACATGAGGAACGAGCGCTTGAGCTTCTCGGCTTCGGCGAGCTGCTCGACCATGCGGCGGAAGCGCTCCGAGAGAAGGGAGATCTCGTCGCTACCCTTCGGCTCGGGGATCTCGACGTCGTAGCTACCGGTCGCGACCGCCTGGGTCGCGCGTGTGAGCGCGAGCACGGGCTCCGTGAGCCGTCGCGAGAGCCACCAGAGAAGAAGGACGGCGAGCACGATCCCGGCGGCCAACGCGAGCAGCAGGCGTTCGACCAGGCTGACCCATTGCTCCCTGAGCTCTGCGGTCGGCTTGGCGACGATCAGCCAACCGAACGGCTCCGTGCCGCGGACGAGCTGCACCGGCTGTGCTGCCGCGAGCAGCCTGCGGCTGTCGTCCGGAGGGGTGAACTCGAACGTGACGAGACGATCCCGGTCGAGCCGCACGTCGCCGAGGTCGCCCTGCTGTAGACGCACGAGGCCGAACCGCTGGCCGGGGAAGAGGGACGCGCCCACGTAGTACAGCCGATCCCCCGTTGCCAGCTCGAGCGTCTTCGCCGCGAACGCGGGGGCCTTCGCTCCCTCCTGGTTCGAGCGGAGGGCCGACTGAGCGTAGAGCGCCGCGATCCCACGTGCCTCGCGCTGGATCTCGCTCACCGATTGCGACCGGGTCACGTCCTGGAACAGGCGGACGGCGAGGGCGATCGAGACCAGCCCGAAGACGAGCACCGTCGCCAGAAACAGCGCTGTCAGACGAAAACGCAGAGTCCCGAGCATCTCGGGCGCAGAGTACGCCTACCCGGCCGGGGCGGGCGAGCGCTCGGACGCGACCTTGTAGCCGACGCCCCAGACGGTGACGATGGGCGACGCGTCGCCGAGCTTGCGCCGGATCTGACGGACGTGGACGTCCACGGTTCGAGTGTCCCCGGCGAATGTGTATCCCCACACGCGCTCGAGGAGCTGGTCGCGCGTGAGGACGATTCCGCGATGGTCGAGGAGCTCCCAGAGCAGGTCGAACTCCTTCGGGGCGAGACGAATCTCCTCGTCGCCGACGTAGACCTCCCGCTTCCCCGCGTTGATGACGAGGTCTCCGTGCCGAAGCTCCTCCGACTCAGGGCGACGGCGCTCCGGCGCTGCGCGGCGGAGCACGCTCTTGACCCGTGCGACGAGCTCGCGCGGATTGAACGGCTTCGTCATGTAGTCGTCGGCGCCAACCTCGAGCCCGATGATCTTGTCGACGTCCTCGTCGCGGGCCGTGAGCATGAGGATCGGCACGTCCGAGTTCTTGCGGATGCGTCTGCAGAGCTCGACCCCGTCGCCGTCCGGCAGGTTGAGGTCGAGAACGACCAGGGCGGGGGCCTCTTGCGCGATCTCGACGAGCGCTGCCTGGGCGGTCGCCGCCGTGCGCACGCCGTAGCCTGCGTTCTTCAGATAGGCGGCGACGAACGAGGCGATCGACGTCTCGTCCTCGACGACCAGAATGCCGTGTTGTTCACTCATTGTGTGCCGAGCGCGAAGCGCTCCAGGTCGTCCGGAAGCGGGGTGCAACTCGTCGGGTCGAGGCTGCAGTCCACGCCGTCGAGAGAGTAGACTCCCGCGTCGTCGAACGGCGTAACCCGGTCGGCCTGAAGCGTGACTGCGCCCCGTCCCACTGCCGAGACGTCGACTCCGGCTCCGCGCAGGACGACACGCCAGTTGCCGCCCAGCATCCCAAAACGCAAGCCCTGCCCGCGATAGCGCGTCGTCCGGAGGCCGACGTGAATCTCCTTCATCTTCCGGCCGCGGACAGTCGCCGTGTAGCGATCGCGAGGCGTGAGGTCGGTGACGGTGACGACACCGTTCCCGAGGCGGCCGAGAATCGACCCACGCATCTCCAGCATGACGAGACCTTTACCGTGCTCGACGGACAGCGTGCCGTTGACGGGCTCGACGGCACGGGCCCCGGCCGCGAGAAACGCGGCGCCGGCGAGCGAGCAAGCAAGAAGGATGAGCGTCCGCATCGGCTCCCTCCCAGTATCAGCATTCGCCGTGAGTCGGGGGTGAGAAGGCCGTAAGGAGAATGTAAGCGGCGCGACTAAACGCGCCTCAGGCGTTCTCGTAGCTGTAGAACCCGCGACCGGACTTGCGGCCGAGGAGCCCGGCGTTCTTCATCGCGACGAGGCGTGGAGGCGACGCCATCCGCGGCTCGCGGAGCTTCGCGTACAGGGCCTCGGATGCGTGCACGTGCACGTCGATTCCGACCAGATCGATCAGCGTGCAGGGCCCCATCGGCCAGCCCGCGCCTGCGGTCATCGCCGTGTCGAGGTCCTCCGCGGAGATGCGGGCCTCGTCGAGGACACGAACGCAGTCGTTGAGCAGCGGGATGAGGATCCGGTTCACGACGAAACCAGGGGTGTCGTGGCAACGGATGGGCCGCTTCCCCAGCGACTCGCCGACGGCATAGGCGGTGGCGACGGCATCGTCCGAGGAGAGCTCGGCCCGCACGATCTCGACCAGGGGCATCAGCGGGGCCGGGTTGAAGAAGTGCATCCCGACGACGCGCTCGGGAGTCGAGACCGCGGCCGCGATCTCGGTCACGGAAAGCGCAGACGTGTTCGTAGCCAGGATCGACTCGGGGTCGACCAGCTTCTCGAGCTCGACGAAGAGCGCCTGCTTCGCGTCGAGGTCCTCGACGACGGCCTCGATGATCAGATCGCATCCTCCGAGCTCGCCGAGGTCGACCGTCAGCGAAAGCCTCGCGAGTGCCGACTCGCGCTCGCCCGCGCCCAACTGCTCCTTGTCCACCTTGCGCTGGAGGAAGTGCGCGATTCGCTCGCGCGCCTTCTCGCCCAGCTCGTCGGATACCTCGCGACCAACCACCTCGTAGCCGGCTTCGACCGCCAGCTGCGCGATCCCGGCGCCCATGGCTCCGAGGCCGACGACACCGAGCCTGCGAACGTCACGAGCGGCCACGCCGCGCGGATCCTAGCGGCGCGCTTCTACGACGGCACTCAACCGGCGCGGCGACGGCGTGCGACGTCGTCGACCCGCGAGTCCGCTCCGTAAAGGAGAGCGAGCGGCCCCACGACCAGCACGAACGCGATCACGATTAACCCGAACATGAGCACATCATCGGGCATCGAGATGATCAGCACCAGTCGGTGAAATAGGCAATTCGATCAGCTCAACTGATGTACAAAGGGGTCGTCAGAGCCGCTCGAGCACGCCGGCGATCGCCTGTCCCTGGCCGATGCACATCGTCGCGATTCCGTACCGCCCTCCTCGCCGATGCAGCTCGTTGAGGAGCGTCGCGGTGATGCGCGCACCAGTTGCTCCCAGCGGATGCCCGAGCGAGATCCCGCCTCCGTTCGGGTTGACGTCGCCCGCCTCCCAGCGCTCGTGCAGCCCGGCGTCGGCGAGAAACTGGAGGACGACGGACGCGAACGCCTCGTTCACCTCGATCACCGAGATCTCGTCCCACGTGAGGCCCGCCTTGGCGAGAGCCTTCCTGCAGGCCTCGGGATTTCCGTGCAGCATCCGGTACGGGTCGACGCCGGAGAGCCCGAATGCGACCCAGCGCGCGCGGGGCTCGAGCTCGTGCCGCGCGACCGCCGCCTCGCTCGCGAGGAGCATGGCTGCCGATCCGTCGACGATCGAGCTCGAGTTCCCGGCCGTGACCACTCCGTCCGCCTTGAATGCGGGCGCGAGTTCGGCCATCTTCTCGAGCGAGGTGTCGCGGCGCGGCGTCTCGTCGACCGCGAAGAGGACCGTCGCCCCCGCGGCCGCCGTCTCGATCGGGACGATCTCGTGCTCGAACCTGCCGTCGTCGATCGCCGCAACTGCGCGCCTGTGCGACTCGTAGGAGAGCTCGTCGAGCTGCTCGCGTGAGAGCCTCCACTCCTCGGCGATCACCTCGGCGGAGATGCCCTGCGGGACGATCGGCCAGCGCTCGCCGATCTTCTCGTTGACCGCGCCCCAGCCTGCCTCGCCGAGGTTCGAGCCCATCGGTACGCGGGTCATCGACTCGATACCGGCTGCCACGACGACGTCGATGTGCCCCGACTGGATGGCGGCGGCGCCGTTGAACGCCGCCTGCAGCGACGAGCCGCACTGCCGGTCCACGGTCGACGCGCAGACGGTCTCCGGCCAGTCGGCGACGAGCACCGCCTGCCGACCGACGTTGAGCGCCTGCTCTCCGACCTGCGTCACGCATCCCATCTGCACGTCCTCGACCTCGGCGGGATCGAGATCGAGACGGTCGAGGAGGCCGTTCAGGACCTGGGCTGCGAGCTCGTCCGCACGCACGCCCGCAAGCGACCCACCACGCCGCCCGATCGGCGACCGAACGGCATCGACGAGAAAGGCGTCAGACACCTTCGACAGCATAGATTCGCCAGGGTTCCGGAACGCCTTTGAGCACGTGCTCTCCGCGCTCGCAGAAGGCGATTCCCGAGCCCGCGACGAGATCCTTGACCGTGCTCGAGACGAGCACCTCGCCGCCGCCCGCGAGCGCCGAGACCCGCGCACCGATATGCGCGGCGATCCCGGCGACCGTCGAGCCGAGCACCTCGCACTCGCCGGTGTGCAGCCCGGCCCGGATATCGAGCCCGAGCTCGCGCACGGCATCGCGTACGGCGCATGCGCAGCGGATCGCTCTGCCGGGCCGTCGAAGGTCGCGAGAAAGCCGTCGCCGGCAGTGTCCACCTCCGAGCCTCGCCAGCGCTCGAGCTCGCGCCTCACAAGCGCATGGTGACGCGCGAGCAGGTCCTTCCAGCCGCGGTCGCCGAGCTCCGCCGCACGCTCCGTCGAGCCGACGACGTCGGTGAAGAGCACGGTCGCGAGCACGCGGTCCGGCGCCGGCCCCCGCCGCACCCCCATGAGGAACTCCTCGACCTCGTCCAGGATCTCGTCCTGGTTCCCGACGAACGGCAGGTGGTCGTCGCCCGGGAGCTCTGCGAGCTTCGCGCCTTCGATCCGCTCGGCCAGGTAGCGGGCGCCCTCGACCGGCAGTGCCCGGTCACCGGACCGGTGGATGACGAGGGTCGGTGCGCTCACGGCGGAGAGCACGTGACGCGTATCGATCGGCCCGTTCATCTGAGTCAAGGCGTACGCCGCTCCAGGGCTCGCGCTCATACGCAGATAGCGGGCCTACCACGCTTGGGAAACGCTCGTCGTCTGCGAGGCTCGGGGCGCGCACCCCGAGCCCCACCGGCTCGCCCCAGCTCTCGAATGTCCTCGACAAACGCCTCGTAGTCCTCGGGCGAGCTGCCGAAGGGATAGTCCTCGGCCCGGAGCCGGCGGGCATAGCCTCCGATCACGACGAGCGCCGGCGTCCGCTGCGGGTAGGTCGCGGCAAAGAGCAGACACACGGTGCCGCCCTCGGAGGTGCCCCATGAGGGCGGCACGCTCTGATCCCACCGCGTCCATGACCGCGCGCACGTCGTCCATGCGCCGCTCCAGCGTCGGGAGCTCGTCGATCCCGACGCGGTCGGAGAGACCGGTTTCCCGCTTGTCGAAGAGGATCAGGCGCGAGAGGAGGCAAGGCGCACGAGGAAGCGCGCGAGGGAAGGCTCCCCCCAGCAGGCGTCGAGGTGGGAAACCCACCCCGGTACATAGACGAGGTCGAGCGCAGCATCGCCGACGACCTGATACGCGATATTGACGTCGCCTGACCTCGCGTAGCGCGTCTCGGGCCGCACGAAGGGAGGATTACACTTGCCCGAGTGGCCACGACCGCGACGGAGCACAAGCTGCTGATCGACGGTGAATGGGTCGAGACGGGCGAATGGCTCGACGTCCACTCCCCGTACGACGCGGACCTCGTAGGTCGGGTCGCGAAGGCGGGAGTGGACGAAGTCCGCCGGGCCATCGACGCCGCCGAGCATGCGATGCGCAAACCGCTTCCGGCGCACGAGCGTGCGGGCATCCTCGACCGAGTCGCCGAGCTGCTCGAGCAGCGCTCCGAGGAGGCTGCGCGGACGATCTCCGGCGAGGCCGGGAAGCCGATGAAGGCGGCGCGAGTCGAAGCGGCACGAGCGGTGTCGACCTTCACGATGGCCGCCGTCGAGGCGCGGAAGCTCGCGGGAGACGTCGTCCCGATGGACGCTTCACCCGCGGGCGTGGGAAAGCTCGCCCTGACGCTGCGTCTGCCGGTTGGCGTCGTTGCGGCGATCTCGCCCTTCAACTTTCCTCTAAATCTCGTCGCGCACAAGATCGCGCCCGCGCTGGCTGCGGGGTGTGCGGTCGTCCTCAAGCCCGCTTCTCAGACGCCGCTCTCTGCGCTCTTCCTCGCCACGCTCGAGGACGAGGCCGGCCTCCCAGCGGGTTGGCTGAACGTCGTCTGTGGCTCGTCGGGTGAGATCGGCGACGTGCTGATCGAGGACGAGCGCGTGAGGCTGATCTCGTTCACGGGCTCCGCGGCGGTCGGCTGGAGAATTCGCGAGCGTGCTCCCCGGAAACGCGTGAACCTGGAGCTCGGAAACGCGACACCCGTGATCGTCGCGGAGGACGCAGACCTCGACGACGCGGCGGCACGACTCGCGGCGAATGCATTCTCGTTCGCCGGCCAGAGCTGCATCTCGGTCCAGCGGATCTACGTCGAGCGAACGGCGTACGAGCCGTTTCTCGAGCGCTTCCTACCGAAGGTCGAGGCGCTCGTCCTCGGTGATCCCGCCGACGACGACACCGACGTCGGCCCGCTCATCTCGTCGTCCGACCGGGATCGAGTGCTCGCCTGGATCGAGGAGGCGAAGGAACGCGGCGCGACCGTACTCACCGGAGGAGCTCTCGAGGGCGACCTCCTCCGTCCGACCGTGGTCGCAGACGCTCCTCCGGACGCCAAGCTGTCCTGTGAGGAGGTCTTCGGGCCGCTGTGCACGGTCGCCGCATACGACTCGTTGGATGACGCACTCGCGCTCGCCAACGGAACGCGTTTCGGCCTGCAGGCCGGCGTCTTCACGCGGGATGTCAGACGCGCGTTGAGGGTTGCGCAGGAGCTCGAGTTCGGCGGAGTCACCGTGAACGAGGCGCCGACGTTTCGCGCCGACCAGATGCCGTACGGTGGCGTCAAGGACTCTGGGAACACGCGTGAGGGTCCGGCGTATGCCGTCCGTGAGATGACCGACGAGCGGGTAGTGGTCCTGCAGCTCTGACATGACGGTCGAGCCCTCCTATGTCGTCCCGCCGGTCCGCGAGCTCAAACGCGAGCGAAAGGCGCTGATCCTGGTCCGCGAGGAGCGCCTCCGCGACCTCGGGGGGATCGCGCTCGAGATGTACAAGCGCGACCGGTTCAACGCCGACCTCTTCGTGGAGCGCTGCGCGGAGATCGTCGCGATCGAGGCCCGCGTCCACGAGATCGACGCTCTTCTCGACGGCACGATCGGCCTCCGCGGCGGAGGCGGCGGGGCCGTCTGCATCTGTGGAGCACCCGTCCTGCTCGGCGCCCGCTTCTGCGCCTCGTGCGGGCGATCGGTCGGCGAGAGTCCACCGGTCGACGGCACGTGAACCACTGCCCCCGCTGCGGCGAGGAGCTCGCGGCCGGACAGGAGTACTGCGTCGAATGCGGCCTCCGCCTTCCCGGACCCGACGCAGTCGGCTCGACCCGCGACCCGGGAGGCGGCTGGATCCGCCGAAGCGCCGTCGGCCTCGTTGTTGCGGCTGCCGGGGCCGCGCTCGCGGTCGCTGCAACGGGTGGCACAGGCGGCACGCGTACGCTCTTGACCGCCACGGGAGGCTTTGCGAAGGCCCCGACCGGCGGCCTCTCCGCGCCGTCCGCAGGAGGCAAGAGCAGGATCGTCGACTGGCCGGCGGGTCAGGACGGCTGGACGATCACGCTCGCCTCGCTCCCGCAGACAGGCGGAAGGCGGGCCGCCGTGGAGCGTGCACGCGACGCGCGCCGGCATGACCTCGGAACCGTCGGCATCCTCGACTCGTCGCAATATGCGAGCTTGCACCCCGGCTACTGGATCGTCTTCACCGGCGAGTTCGCGTCGGAGGCCGAGGCGAGCAGCGCGCTTCCGTCGGCTCGAGCCTTTGCGAGGACCGCGAGCGTCCGGCGCGTGGTGCCCTAAGCGACTTGTCGCAGTTGTCCAGGGAGGCGATGCGGAGGTCGACTTTGTAACAGCGGCCAAATGACGCTACACTGTCGGACTACTGGAGCGCCGACTGGCCCTTTTCGGGTCGGCAACGAGGGTTTAGGAGAGTTTCGACGGACTCGATGGACCATCACGCCGAGCAGCTTCGCTCATGTATGTATCAATACTCGCGAGCGATCTATCGGTCGATCAAAGATCTCATCGATCCGTACGCCGACAAGTCGATGCAGCTCGAGTTCCGGCGATCCGTTCTCTACGAGTGCGAGCAGACGATGGAGCGTCTGGCAGAGGACCCTCATTACTTCGCGTGTCCCGATCGGACGCTCTTCGCCGACATCCGCCGCTACTTCCCGATCACCGCGCAGGCACAGGTGGCCTGGTCGGTTCGCGAAGGCGTCGGTGCTGCAACGGCCTTCATCGAGGAGCAGGTCGAGGCCGGCTTCCTCGACGGCGGCGTCGCCCGCTGCCATGCCACGACGCGTAAAGGGAAGGCGTGTCAACGCACGCCTCTCCCTGGGCGCGACTACTGCCCGTCGCACCAGCACCTGGAACAGCCGGCGGCCGCCACCGTCGCGGCCTGACGAGTCAGACGCGCTGACTTCACGCTACGCCCGCACCGCTCTCACGGCATGCGGATCCGAGCGGTAAGCTCGCGGCGGGATGTCGCACGACGCTGACAAGCTGATCCGGCAGCTGTCGCTCGTCGCGTTCCTCATGGCCGAGCGTCGTCCGCTCACTGCACGGGACGTCAAGTCCAACGTGGAGGGGTACAGCGAGATGTCGGACGAGGCATTCGCTCGGCGCTTCTATTCCGACCGTGCCGAGCTCACTGCGCTCGGGGTGCCACTGCAGTCTCAACGCGACGAGTTCACGGGCGAGGAGCTCTACACCCTTCGCTCGGAGCACTACTTCCTCGACCGCCTCGAGCTCGACGACGACGAGCTCGCGGCGTTGCAGACGGCCCTCTACTACCTCGAGGGCAAGTTCGCCTACGCCGAGCCGTTGAGGCTCGCGCTCCAGAATCTCGCCCTCGGCCGTACTGGTTTCGGCGAGCCGCCCACCGGGACCGCCGAGCGCGTGCGGGTCACGGCGCCCGACTACTCACCCGAGCTCGCGGGGCGGCTGTCGAAGATCGAGTCCGCGATCTCGAAGCAACGCACCGTCCGCTTCGGGTACTGGAGCCCTCGTCGTACGCGACCGGCCGAGCGGGTAGTCAACCCGTATGCGCTCCGACTGGACGACGGTAACTGGTACGTCGTCGGGCACGATCTCGAACGCGACACGGTCCGGACGTTCAAGGTCTCCCGCATCCGCGGGGACATCCGCTTCGCGACCCGCCGGGAACGCGACTTCCGCGTGCCCGCCGACTTCGACGTCGAGCAGCACCGCATCCCGAGACCGTGGCAGATAGGCGAGCTCGCCGGGACCGCTCGGATCGCGGTCTCGGGCGACACGGCGTGGTGGATCGAGCGCACGCTGGCCGACGCCGGGACTGTCGAGGATGGGGTCTTCGAAACCGAGTACTCACAGGTCGAGTTGCTCGCAGGGTGGGTGCTGCGACAGAACGGCCGCGCGACCCCCCTCGAGCCCGAGGAGCTTCGGGACGCGGTGTCTCATGGTCTCGCCCGGCTCGTAGAGGCGCATACCGGCGACGTTCCCGAGCCGGCGAACAGAAAGCGCACGGACCCGCGGCATCCACTTCCAGAACGTCCGGTCGGCCCGGTCGCGCCCGAGCGATTCGGTGTCCTGCAGGCGCTCCTCGCTCATCTCCTCGCGGCATGCGGTGAGGAGCGCTCTGCGGTTCTCGACGCCTCCGAGCTCGCCGCGCGCTTTACGATTCCGCTCGAAGAGCTGCAGGAGCACCTGTCGCTGCTCAACCTCGTCAACTTCGGCGGTGGCTGCTACGCCGTGTACGCGGAGCACGATGGCGACGTCGTTCGCGTCGAGAAGGAGCTCTACGGCGACGTCTTCCGGCTTCCACCGAAGCTGACCCCGCTCGAAGCGCGCGCGATCCGCCTCGCAATCGAATACGTCGGACCGACGATCGCAGCCGAGGCACACGCCCCTCTCGCACGCGTACGTCGAAAGCTCGAGGAGACCTTCGGGCGATTCGACCTTGCCGCCACCACCCCGGAGCCTCGCGTCGCCTCGGACGAGGAGACACTCGTCCGCGTGCTCAGCCAGGCGGCGGAGAAACGCCGCGTCGTGGAGCTCGAATACCTGAAGGAAGGCGACGACAAGCCGTCGATGCGGCACGTCGAGCCGTACACGATCGAACGCGAGCTCCCGGTGTGGCGGGTCCATACCTGGGACCGCACTGCCGACGGTGCCCGCACGTTCCGGCTCGACCGGATGCGCTCGGCGCAGCTGACGGACGAGCAGTTCGAGCCTCGCGAGGGGTTCGATCCGTCGTATCTCCATAACCCACGAGTGGCGCGGCTGCTCCACTCTCCGGTCGTCGCGCGCTGGAAGCTCGAACGCGGCGCGCAGCTCCTGACCGACGGCTCCGCGCTCGCCGCGGTTCCGTACAAGACAGAAGAGTGGCTTCTCTCGGAGGTCTTTGCCGACCTCGGTGAGACCGTGGTGCTCGAGCCTACGAAGCTGCGTGAGCTCGTCGCGCGGCGAGCGCGGCGCCTGCAGCGCGAGCTCCTCCGCGTGCCGTCGACGCCGTAGCGAAGCCAGAAGGGCGCCGAAAGCGTCGCAGAACCCCGCGGCGGCATCCGATCGTCCGAACGCAGTGCTAGCCTCCTGTTTTCAATTTTGAGAACAAGGAGCTCCCGATGATCGGAGTGCATCTCAATCGTCGCGTCCTTGCCGGCACCACGGGTCTGGCGCTGGGAGCCCTGGCGGGTGTCGCCGTCGGCCTTTTCGGCGTCGGAGGCGCCGCGGCACAGCGCCAGGCGGAGCCGGCCTTACCGCCTCTTCTGGAGGCTACGCACCTGCCGCCTTTGCTCACCGCTCGCGGCGAGCCGGTGGAGTTGCGATACGACGTGTTCTGCGGAGCCGGCGACGAAGAGGCGGCGAGTCGGGCCGAATGCGATGCATCGGGGACGGCCTTCGTTCGCGCCGGAGACGCGGGTCGATTCGAGCAGATTCCGCTGCGAGTCGACGCATCCGCCTCGGAGGGTCGCTACGTGGCAGCCGTGCCTTCTGCGATCGCACAGTCGCCCGACGGATTCTCGTATTACGCGACGTTCCGGGACGGCTCGAGCGGCGTCGAGATCTCGTCGCCGCCGGGAGCCGGGGACGCGCCCGAGCGAAGCCTGCCCCTCGGACGGAGCGTGGACGTCCACCTCGGGCGCCATGTCTTCGGCCGCATCCGCGAGCCCGACGCGGTGGTCGTCCGAGCCGCGTGGGGCGACGGGCCGGATCAGGTCGGCCTCGAGCAGGGCCGGAACCTGACACCTATCGGCGGCTCCTCGTTCGACGTCGATCGCGCCGGGAACGTCACCGTGCTCGACGAAACCCACAAGCGCCTCCTTCGCTTTGCCGAGAGAGATGGCGTCACGTCCCGGACGCCGCTCGCGGTCGACGGAACGATCGCGGACATGGCCGTCGCAGACGATGGAAAGATCTACGTCCTCGATTCGTCCAGCCCCTCCCCGAAACCGCTGCTCCGGGCCTTCGCACCGGATGGGTCGGCTCTCGGATCCGTGGAGAGCGCGGAGCGAGCAGCTCAGGTTCGCCTGGGTCCTGCAGGCCCGGTCCTCCTCCAGGAGCCCTCGGATCAGTGGATGGATGCCGCGGCCGGCGGGCGGCTACTGGCGCCTGACTCGCAGCGAAAGTCCGGACGATCCGGGCGACCGCTGCCCGGCGGAGGAGACGTCGTCGTCCTTCGGCGCGGGAACGAGATCCGCGTGGCGACCGTGTCCGGTCACCGAGTCGTGCGCTCCTGGCGAGTGACGAGCGAGACCCCGATCGCCGAGGTTCAGCTTGCGGAGCCCCGTGGGGCAGGGCTCGTTCTCGTTGCCCGGGTGTACACCGACGACCAGGACGAGTTCGTCGTCCTCGTGCTCGACGCCAAGCGGCTAGTCCGCTCGTTCTCGCTCGACTCGGCGGACTGGGCCGAGACCGCCCCGCTCTCCAAGTTCCGTCTCGTCGGGTCGTCGCTCTACCAGCTCGGCTCGACCGCTGCGGGGCTCTTCGTCGATCGCTTCGAGCTGGAGGGGAACTGATGTTTCACGCAAGGCATCTCTTCGTCGCGGCGTGCTTCGCGTCGTTCGTGCTGGCAGCCGCGGGAACTGCGAGCGCGTATCACACCCACTTCATCAAGTGAGACGTTCTAGTAAGAATTCACCGCCCGACGTCTCCTAATAGTAAGGAGTGCAGTCTCGCCACCCACCCCGAGATCTCGGGTCTCCAAGCAAGTTCGCGACGCGCAAAATGGCCCGGCGCACGCAGGAGGAAGTGTCAAGGTTCCGCCGTTGCGCGCCGAGCCGGTTAGATCTTCCCTTCCGCTCGGGTGAACCCCTCCTCTTGACCTTCTTCGGCGTAAGCCCAATGATGTGGGCGTCAAGGTTCCGCTAGCAGGAGGAGGGCCATGTTGGACCTACGTCACGCTGACGCCGCTCGCCTCGATACCGTCGTCGCGGATGACTGTGCCCGACGTCACCATGTGCTCGATGTCGCCTTCGATTAGGCGCGGTTCGATGGAGCGTCTATTGACCGTCGAGTTCGGCCCCTCGCGCTCGAA
>WNGD01000528.1_pt1 | contig 58767 bp, 54 predicted proteins | sample 5400671 | NCBI WGS metagenome assembly WNGD01 (sample SAMN13153369, study PRJNA577476) | soil metagenome | isolation source: 40 cm soil or saprolite under grassland replicate 2 | place: USA:California | collected 2016-06-15 | reverse complement strand
TACAAGACGTGGATATGCTATGATATAGCTGAGGATGACAGAACCCTGCGCCTGGGTCGTTGAGACCTTCTCTCTGTCGCAATGATTCACCCGTCGTATACACCAGGAGCACCACGATGAGATTACAGCCCGGCAGTCTGTTGCAGCCCTTGTCCTCGCGCACGTCTTCCGGGCGAATCTCCCGCCGCTGGCTGACCCTGGCACGCGGCGCGTGTGTAGTTTATGCGCTGCTGCTGCTGGCGAACTTTGTGGCCAGCATTCCCGCTTACTATCGGCTCATGCGTACCGTCTGCACCCTGCCAGACCCGTCGAATTGTCCAACTGGGCAACTCACGTCCGACGCCGTCCAGGCCCTTGCCCACTTGCATCTCTCCCTGAGCAGCTATGCCGCCTACTTTGTCACATTGAATGTGGTGTTCTCCCTCCTGCCCTGGGGTCTCGGTCTCCTGATCTTCTGGCGCAAGTCCGGTGAAAGGATGGGCCTGTTCGTCTCGCTGCTGCTCGTGCTCTTTGCTGGCACCGGTACCGCGAACACGCTCCTGGGCGTGTGGGCGGGTACCCAACCGCCTGCGCTGCTCTCCACCCTGTTCAATCTCGTCTCGGGTGTGGAATGGATTGGTCTGGGGCATTTCTCTTGACGTTCCCGACGGGACGATTTGTGCCGCGCTGGTCCTGGCTCGTTCTCTCGTTCTGGATCATAACGTTTGTATGGAACTTACTCCCACCTTTCCTGACCCAGTTACTCCAGGTCATGGAACTGCTGACATCGCTGTTAGTATTTGGAGGCACGCTCTTCATCATGGTCTACCGCTATGTGCGCGTCTATGATGCCACCCAACGCCAGCAGGCCAAGTGGTTCGTCTACGCGGCTGTCGTTTCCATCTCTTTGCTAGCTCTTGGGACATGGCCTCCCAGCATTGTGCCGGCTGACTCACCGTCCCAGCCGCTCTTTCCGACCATCACACTGTTCTCCTCAGCGGTCTTTTACCTTGGCCTGGGGTTTGCGATTCTGCGCTACCGCTTATGGGACATTGATACCATTATCAACCGCACCCTGGTCTATGGCTCCTTGACCGCTCTGCTGGCGCTGGTCTACTTCGGTCTGATCATCGGTCTCCAGTCGCTCCTGCGCGGCATCATCAGCCAGGATAACAGCGTCGCTATCGTCATTTCCACCCTGATCATCTACGCCCTTTTCCAACCGCTGCGTCATCGCATTCAGCAGATCATTGACCGGCGCTTCTATCGCAGCAGGTATGATGCTGCCAGGACCATCTCAGCCTTCAGCTCAACGCTGCGTCAGGAGGTGGACCTGGCCACTTTGCGTCAGCAGTTACTCGCCGTTGTCCAGGAGACGCTTCAGCCAGCGCATGTTTCTCTGTGGTTGCGTGCACCTGAACACGACGGGAAACAGCGAGTTCCTTGGAGAGCCACTCCTCCTGTTTCTTCTGCAGAAAGATGAAGAGGTGAGACGTAGGAAGGTGCAGAAAGAATAGCTACTTTTCAAGGAAGAAGGCCGTTCAAACTCCCATTTCTCTTACCAGCCGATCTGCCAGCTCAAACGAATAGTTTTGCCCGCGATCATGTGGATACACCTGGAACATGCTCGCCACCCACAGGTTTTTGAGCGGCGTATGTAGTGGAGGGATATGTTCGCGGTACTCCTTCGTCACGATCGGCTGGGCGTAGGGTGCCTTGAACATCCAGCTCTCCTGTATCCATTCCCGCTCGAATGCCGGGACGATGCGCTTGATATGCGGGAGATACTCGTCCAGTACCTGCTCCTTGCTCATTGTGAACAACGCGTCGTCCATTGGGCGATAATTGCCGAGATAGACCAGGCGCCTTTCGCCATATTCCGCGGGCGAACGGAAGTTGGTGTGTTCAAACAGGCCCGCGAAGGGAAAACCGGGGTCGCAGATATTGATCCAGTAGCTGTCCGTAAGCTGGCGATCCAGCGCGAGTATGAGACAATGAGCGCCGTATGCCTGGCCCCAATCGTACTTTGCACGGTAGTTCTCGGGTAGTGCGGGAATAAGACGGCAGGTAAGACGAGTCGCCAGCGTCGAGATCAAGCGATCCACCGTCCACGTTCCCTGGTTTGTCATCACCTGCCAACGTCCATCGTCGAGCGGCTCGGCTCGCTCCACGCGAGTGCCAAGCAGAACCTTCCCGCCCAGTTCGCTGATGCGTTCTACCAGCCGCTCATAAAGCAGTTGAAAGCCGCCGCGCAGGTAACCCAGGCTGGTCGTGCGATCGTGAAAACGCGCCCAGAACCACGGCAGTGCGATCTGGTCGTGCATCGCGCCAAACTTCCCCACGAAAAGCTGCTCGAATACCATCTCATATGGCCGTTTGCCCATCCACCTGCGCAGCCACTCTGCCGCCGTTTTGCCTTCCAGCCAGGCAGGGTTGGCAGCTTTAATGAATGCCACCACTGCCCCAACGCGCAGGCGCTCATCAATGCGCCAGGGAGTAAAGCGCAGCAGCGTCAAAGGGGAGTCCAACTGGTGAATCTGCCCGCCCACCAGCGAGACTGTACGCGGGCGGCTCCATTCCAGGCGATCTCCTAATCCCAGTTCTTCTATTATTTTGATTGCATATGTATCACTGCGAAAGAGGTGATGATAAAACTTCTCCAGCCACGCGTCGCCAACGCGGAAGCCAGCCGCCAGCCCGCCAGCGGTCGTTTCCTGCTCTAAAACCATCACCGGTCGCCCTGCTTTTACCATGCGATACGCCGCCATCAGACCCAACGCGCCCCCGCCAAGAATAGCATTTTCCATGTATTTGTGTTCCTCTTATGATGCCTGTCATTTAGAACTTCGCCATTGTAACATATATTGTTAAGCAGAGATAGCCATATCTAGCTCCTGGGCGCCGTGTCATTTTTGCGTGGTAGGAGCATGAAGCCCACAACGGGCATGACACCCGCAAGGGGCGTCACTACTATACAACGCTGGGAGGGCCTCTGACCGTCTATAGTAGTGACAGGGCTTGCCCCTGTCATGCTCGCTTCCCCTGTCATGCTCGCTTCCCCTGTCATGCCCACCATCTTACGCTCGAAGCAAAAAAAGGTTGTTGGTTCAGCACTTCTCAGCGCCAGCACCATGAGATACAATACAGCAGTGTTTTAGCGGTTCGTTTGTTCGCATAGGAACAGATACGTCATGGCACCAGTAGAACAATCCGTCTCTTTTCCGTTTGGTACGACTCAACTCGAAGGGTACCTGGCGCGTCCTGATGGAGATGGTCCCTTCCCGGGCGTCGTCGTCATTCATGAAAGAGCATATCGGTTAGGGCCATTGCTTCGCTCACGCCTTGAATAGCTCCAGGTCGCTGAAGTCGCCTTCCCCCTTGTTATCAGGGGCAAGCGTTCCTACAACGAAACCAAGCTGTCCCTGTGTATAGGTGCTATCTCGTTGCTCACCGGCAAAGATGCCGTTGATGTAGAGTTTGAAATCATCGGCGCTGGCAATGGCGAGCAAGGTATTTCTCTGATTGCTCGCAACAATGGCCGCACTCCTGGTATTTGGAATGAGATAGGTGTAGTTAGTTCCTTTACCAGAATCATGGCGACGCAAGAAGAATTCACCCCCACTGGTAATTTCGAAGTCGTAAAACTGCTGCCCGTTAGCGCGGAAGATGAATCCGGCGTCACTGCCTGAGAGGAGTGAGACGTTGACCTGGATGGCAGTATCTTTCACAGCCAACGACGTTGATCCACAGAGCTGGAAGGTATTGATCTGCCGCACAACAACGTGATATGCCCCACCAGTGAAGAGGCAGGTGGAGGTATTTTCGGACCAGCGGCTGCTGGTATTGCTGCTCAGTCTATCTACGAGGATGGGCGTAAGGACAGGAGTTGCGGCGTTCTGGATCTGTTGCGCAACCTGATTAACAGTGGTAGCGTTGGTCTGGCTTTGTACCCCACCCTGACTATAGATGTAGGCGAGGGGCAAGATAACCACAAGTAATAAACCGATGCCCACCATTGCAGCTATAAATACGGGGTTCCTGAAGACGCGATAGCGGCACGAACGACCTTTGCGCATGCTTGATTGTACAGGCATCAACACAGGGTTACCTGCCTTTTCTTCCTGCCTTGGAACATAAGGAAATAAGGTAGGAGCCCTCGAGTTCACCTCTGCTGCTGTTTCCGGCACTGGCGTGAGTTCGTGAAGTGGTGGCATCTCTGGCAGCGGCGGCATTTCGTGAGATGTTGGCGCTCGCTCAAGTTCATACAGGATAGGCGTTTCAATCGAACGCAGGTAGGCCTCTGCCAGAGCTTGAGCGCTCTGGAAGCGATGGCGTGGATTCTTCTCCAATGCTCGTAGGATCACCTGTTCTGTCGTACGTGACAGAGCAGGATTGAGCCGTGAAGGAGGCACCGGCTCCTCGTGAATGTGCTTCCAGTAGGTAGCGATGGCTGTCTTCCCAATGAAAGGAGTTCTCCCGGTGACCATCTCATAGAGGAGCACACCCAGGGCATAAATATCACTACTAGCTGTTGCTGGACCTTCCGCGAGTTCGGGTGCCATGTATTCAGGAGTGCCGAATAGAGCACCGGTCTGTGTGATGTCGCCGTTGCCTTCCAGAGCCTTTGACAACCCGAAATCAGCAAGATAAACCAGGCCGTCGCTCCCTAGCAGAATATTGGATGCTTTAATGTCGCGATGGATGATGCCATTATCATGAGCAAATTGTAATGCACTGGCAACCTGTTCAAGTATGATGCCCGCCTCCTCCAGGGTCGGAGGACCGTTTGCCAGGTGCTCGCTCAACGTTCCTTGCTCCATGTAAGGCATGACCAGGTAATGCCATGGTCCCTGTTCGCCATAGTCAAACGCTGGAAGGATATGACCGTGGTTTAACGCACCGATAGCTTCGACTTCACGGCAAAAGCGTTGGATGTAGTCGGAGTGAACACTGCTCACAACTTTTATAGCGACATTGCGCTTCATAAGTTCATCGTAGGCAAGATAGACCTCCGACATGCCACCGCGGCCCAGTAGTTGTTCAAGGTAATAGCGACCCAGCATCGTTCCTTCTAATCCAGGCATACCGCTCCTTTGGTAGATGAGTTATATATCATCGCATTAGCGGATTTCATCAATCCGAGGTGTCGCCCCCTTCATCCCCATGCTCGTGTCCATGCTTGTGCTTATGTCTATGCCCTCCACCATGGCCGCTGGCATGGTTCTGAGTATTGCTAGATGAGTTTCCTCCTGGAGAGCTTTGTTGTTTGCGCTGTATGTCTTTCTCCCCGAGAAGCGGTACACTGGCACTCCAGGCCGCAGGCGTCTTCTGTGCAGTGATGCTGGCAGCATAGAACCCGAGCGATAAGGAGAGGGAGAGCAATAAAAGAAGTATAGCCGGAACTGCGATTAGCTTGCGAGAGTTGAAAATGCCATTTGCACGCTGTGGTGTTACCGCGTGTAAAGGTGGAATATCTAGTTGATCACTCGCCGCCAGGGATACCAGAATGGTCTCTGGTTGTTCGGCGGCTCGCAGTGATCTTTTGTAAGACTGTAAAAGTGCGTGTGCTGATGGAAAGCGCCACCGCGGGTCTTTCTCAAGCGCGTGTAAAATCACTCGTTCGACAGGGCGCGGGATAGCAGGATTCAGGATTGATGGGCTGGTTGGCTGCTCTCGCAGCTGCTTCCAACACGTCGCTATTGGTGTGCTGCCCTTGAATGGCGTTCGCCCGGTAAGCATCTCATAGAGCAGAATACCCAGGGCATAGATATCACTACTGGTGTTAGCAGGCTGCTCTACCAGTTCTGGAGCCATGTACTCGGGAGTTCCTATAACATATCCCGTTTGAGTGATCTCGTTCTCACCCTCGGCCCATAGCGTCTTGGCTAAGCCAAAGTCTGCCAGGTACGCGTGATGCTCATCCTGCATTAGGATGTTTGAGGGTTTGATGTCGCGATGAATGATACCGTGATCATGGGCGAACTGCAGCGCGTCGACCACCTGTTCGAGGACCTCGCCTGCCTCTTCCAGGGTCAAAGGGCTCTTTGCCAGGCGCTCGCGCAACGTTCCCTGTTTGACATATGGCATAACCAGGTAATGCCACGAGCCGTGCTGCCCATGGTCAAGGGCGGGCAAAATATGACGGTGTGCGAGTGCGCTGATTGTCTTCACCTCGCGCTGGAACCGCTCGCTGTATTCCATGTGGCCACTGTTGACTAATTTGATCGCAACTTCCTGCTGTGAGCGTTGATCAGTGGCGAGGTACACCTCTGACATACCTCCCCGCCCCAGAGAATGTTGGAGATGGTAATGACTGAGTGTGGTTCCTTCTAAGTCCAGCATGGTTCTCACGTTCCTTGCTTGCTATCTATCTCACATACACTATACACGTGCCTACCTATATGTTCGTTTACATTGATGCTGCTGCATAAAGAGGGGGAATAGAAATTCTCCCCAGAATTTCTCCTGTGATACAATCTCCTACATCGGCCATGTGTGAAAGGAGCTTTATATGCCGGATCGTCTCGTCTATTCCACGGACATCGGAAGGGTCACGATCTGCTCCGTTTGCGGGCAGCCATATAAACATTGTCGCTGCGACCAGCCAGCAGCACTCCCGGCGAAGAAGAATGATGGCGTTGTGCGCGTGATGCGCGACCGCAAGCATCGAGGTGGCAAAACGGTAACTATTATCACCGGAGTACCAGGCAGCGAGAGCGAAGTGACTGCTCTGGCGCAGCAGTTGAAGAAGTTGTGCGGCTCGGGCGGAACTGTCAAAGAAGGCAATATCGAGATCCAGGGCGATCACTGCGACAAAGTGCAGGCCAGGCTGACCGGGTTGGGATACAGGGTAAAGCGAGCAGGGGGGTAGTTAGAAGGCAGTGTGGTACGGCTGCCAGATGCCACGTAGCCGCGGATACAGGGTAAAGCGAGCAGGGGGATAGTTAGAAGCAGGGATATGGCACCCGATTTTTACATGCACCAGCATGGCACCCGCAAGGGATGCCACTACCTATACCACGCTGAGAGGTCCTCTGACCGTCTATAGTCGTGACAGGGCTTGCCCCTGTCATGTTCACCTGCCCCTGCCATGCCCCCTCTTCTGTCTACAACCATGGCAGTCGTTTGTGCAGCGCCGGAAGTGATTGTTCAACTGCTTCGCGCCCGGCCGCCACAAACTTACGGCCTTCAGAGAACTGGCGCAGTGAGACGCGGTGGAGCCTGGGCCGGATCACGATATCGGCTTCTCGAATACTATGCATGCCGATGGTGGCCATGGCCAGGTCATAGGTACGCAGGAGCAGATCTATGATATGAGGCGACCGGGGCGTGGTAAATCCTGCTCCTGCATTTTCTGTCTGCCAGGGAGTTGCGCTCACCAGTGAAGGCGGCTCCTGTCCCCCTAGTTCTGACGCGATCAGGATATCAGCCCCCATGCGCCGTGTAAGGCGAATGGGTACCGGGTCGTGCATACCCGCGTCCATCAAGATGTGCTCGCCGACAAGCACCGGCGGGAAAATGCCCGGCAGGGACACGCTTGCCAGCGCGGCCTGCCATAGTAGACCTCGATCGAGCACCACTCCTGCTCGCGTTGTCAGGTCAACCGCCACCATCGCGAAAGGAATTGTCAGGTCTTCAAAGCGCATATCTCCGCATAGACCGCGCAGCATGTGTTTTAGCCCCCGGTTAGAGAAAATCGAGGTACGAGGAAACCTCCACTGCACGATATGGCGTTGAATGTCCAAAAAAATCTCCTCGCTCTCGGCGGGTGATTTACCGATCAGGTGCATGCCTGGGGCGATGATACCACTGCTGCACCCGGCGATGTAGTCAAGCGGTACACCATAGTGTAACAAGCGTTCCAGCACTCCCAGGTGAGCGAAACCGCGCGCCGCGCCGCCGCCAAAGGCAACGCCTATCGTCTGGCGTGCGATATGGCGGGCTACGAAATCCACCGACCCGGTTAGAGCTGCATCCGGCGCCACCTGGCTCAGCGTTTTCTGTCGTTCCCAGCATTGTTCGAGCAAGAGAGTATCCTCAGGAAGCAGCCGTGTCACAGAACAGCCTAATTGCGCTGCATAGCGATCCTGCACACCGATGGTTGGTTGCTCTGGCACGTGTGCCACAAAAATCGAACCATGCAGGAAGGGCACAAGTACTTCTCCTGACTCTACTCCAGCAGAGACAAGTGTCATTGCTCGCTGGGATTGGCCTTCTATGGCCTGTACCAGCGATTTGGGGGTCGTCCGTGTGGTGACCAGCAGGAGGTAATCATACAATGTGGCAAACTCGGTAAGCGATGCCAGGATTCCCCCATCTATAGTAAGGATTTGTTCATGAGTGGCTGCTAGTGCCGCAAATGCAGGGTAATATTGCCCCTCTGAAGAGGTAGTGGGAGTGTGATGTGCCTGCAACAGGTTCCTATCATGCAAGCATTCGAGCAATGTGGGCCGCACCTGGCGCTCATATAGCGCGAAATGTGGCCCTGGCGCCTCATCCTGCCCGCACAGTTCGAGCATAAGTACGCGCTGGCGGCTGCGTTTCGCTAGCGCGTCTGCAATATGTACTGCCAGCGAACGCTCCAGGGGCCTACCCGGGTCATCTATGAAGGAGAGCCAGACCCGTTCTGCACTATGGCTGGCGAGGATCTGCTGGTTGGCCTGTGCCAGGCGCAGCGACAAGATCTGGTTGATGTTTTGCAGTAGTGTGGGGCAGGCGCCAACGAGCGTCAGAAAATCTGTCTGTGTGAGCAGCCACAGCGCCGTGTCTTGTTCGGCTCGTACCGTTGCGCTTGGTGGCTCACCTGTAATGAGCGACATCTCGCCGAAGCATTCCCCGGGTCCCAGTCGCGCAACAACGATATCACTATGGTGATCGCCAGGGAGTAGTGCTCCCGCAGGTCTCTGTTCACCCTCTTGCAGCAGTACGCTGACCTGCCCCGAGGCGATAATGTACAACTGCCCGTGCCATACGCCTCGCTCCAGGATGCGCACACCTCGCCCATAGTTGGCCGATTGCAGCCGGGCAATGATAGCTGCCGCTTCATGCGGCCGCAGGTTGCGAAAGAGCGTACTTGCCTCTATGAGTTGTTGCGGTTCCAGATTCTGCATATGCAGATTGTAGTAGCAAATGGTCGAGGTGTCCAGTAGTATTTTGACGTAGTTCAGGGCTTCTCAAAAGTTGCAAAAAGGGTGGTTAGGGGCTTCGCCCCTAACCGGAGGGCGAGGTGTCCTCGCTCATTTTTCCTCTTCCCAAGCCGCCGTAGGCGGCAAAAAAAGACGTTTGAGAAGCCCTGTGACGTGGTTCTTTAGTTCTTCAACAAGAGCGGAGAAGAAAAGCATGGAGATAGCGTCTTCAATACGGTCTTGGAGGCTGCCTTCGCATCTGGCGTAGTTGAAACACCAGGAGAGCTATCAGGGCAAGAACCACGACCAGCAGGGCACAGAAGACTATCAGCAGGATGGTATCTGGCTTTAATACTGACTGTGGAGGTGCCGCAGGCTGTGTAATATAGAGGAAACGCCCATCTGCGCTGAGGAGAATTGTATGAGGATCGCCTTTCATGTTAAGTGTTCTGATCACCTTCGCCTGCCCTACATCAACGACGCTAATACCATAAGATGTCCCTGATACATAGGCCAGGTTAGGCGCGCCGCCATCAGCATGCGCTATTAAAGGTGAGCACACGCATAGAAGCATGCACACGATCAAAGAGAGGGCGCGTAACGTCAGTAAGACACGTTTTGTTGATTGAGACATAGCATCCCCAAAATACGTCTATGTGCTGTTGGCTCACTCCCTTTGACCGTCGTGTGAACTGTCTCGAACTGATGGCACACCCAAATCCCGAATCAATTCCGTCAGCCTTGCCTGGGCGCGTTCGAGCATCGGCAGCGGCAACGCGGGTCCGTTGGCATGATCTAGCGGTGACACTGTATCCGCGAGGTCCAGCAGCCGCCACAGAGATGCTTCGTGTTCAGGTGTTGCATGAGCACTCCCAGGACTATAAAGCATGCTTGTCGCCAACCGCAAGCGCAGCACCTCCGGCTGTTCGCCAAACGCGCTGCCCGGAAGCGTAGCGATATCCCATTTGTCAAGCAGGTAATGAGCAAGCTCCTGGCCCGTCTTGGCGCCTCGTTCCGCGAGGGTTGCGCGCCAGGGAGCAAAATCGGGATAGAGGTAGAAAGCTCCCGCCGGGCGCGGGCAGGGAACGCCAAGACCGAGGAACGTTTTGTAGAGCAGGCCTGCAGTATGAGCGTGAATGCGCGCCGAGTACTGCACATATGTCTCTAAGTCCGCATTTGGAGTGAAGGCAACTATCGCTGCCTCCTGCATAGGGGTTGCCGCGGCAGACCAGATTTCACTCGCCAGAGCACGCAGGGCTGCAACTGCCTGTGCTCCTCTCTCGCCTGGAGGTAGCACGGCATAGCCTACGCGCCAGCCGCCGGCGGAGAATGCCTTCGAGAGTCCCCCGGTCACAATGCAGCCCTGGGGGTAGAAGCATGCTGGCGAGATGTGCTCGCGCCAGCCGTGGGCAAGTTCAGCATAAATCTCATCGCTGATCACAGTTATGCCCGCGTCGCGTGCCCAGGATGCGAGAGCCTCCACATCAGCGCGATCGAACATACTCCCGGTTGGGTTACTCGGCGTGTTCACGACCAGGATGCGCGGGTCTGCTCCCTCTTTTCGCGCCTGAGCCAGCGCCTCGGAAAGCGCTTGTTGAGTCAATCGATGATGATCAACTGCATCTGTTTGCACTGTGATCACTCGCCGGCCTGCCAGCCTTGCCTGTGGCGCATAGCTGACCCAGGAAGGGACCGGTAGAAGCAGGTCCCCTTCCAGCACGTGCAGCAGCGCGTAGAGCAGCGGCTTGCTGCCAGGCCCTATCACAATATGCTCGGAAGAGCAGTTCAAACCGCGTGTCCGCGCCATGTAGTCCGCAATTGCCTGCCGCAGGGCAGGCAGGCCCAATACCGGGGCGTAACCGGTATGATTTGCAGCTTCCCCCAGGGCTGCCTCTAACAGGGGATGCAGGGGGAACGTCGCTTCACCGAAGCCCAGATGGATCACCTCGCGACCCGCAGCCCGGCGCTCGGCTATAGCTTCATTGATCGCGAGTGTCGGAGAAGACGCGAGCTTTTGCGCGGCTGCTGCCAATTGCAGCGGTGGAGCAGCCTGCGTACCCTGCACTGTCTTTTGCTGGCGGTGCATCATATTCATTACCATGCCCTCTATGATTCAAACTCCAAACCTGGTGAGAAGAGTTTACCATAAAAATTGTGCGAATGCATAAAATGTAGGGATGGCCCTTGCGGCCACCCAATACGCATCAACCTAAGGAAGGATACTGCAGGAAAAATGCGGACATCAATCTGTAGGGGCGGGGGCGGCGTGGGGTTGGGTGGGGGCCTTTATGGCCGCCCGCTTTCTCCTGGTGGTCTCCCGAGATCCAGCAGGATCGCATCCCAGCGCCGGGCGACCATAAAGGCCCTCCCCGCGCCGCTCCACCACCCTCGCCCCTACGGATGGCGATGCGCTTTCCCTTAGCTTGGTGCGTATTGGGCGGCCCTTGCAGCCGCCCTCAAACTGCCGGGAGATACAAACAGGCACATATAGCGTCTTGAGGGATTGGCATACAGCTAAAAGTGTGGTACTTTTACAGTAAGTTCATAGTATAGTAAAGCTTATGTTTCCTAAATAGAGAGTATCTTTTCCCATAGAGAGGCAGGGTTCCAATGCTAACAACCGAAGAACTCTCAGTGGTTACTCCTGCTGATTGGGTCCCTGGACCTCCACAAGGCTCCTGGACCTATGACGACTATGCTGCTCTTCCTGATGATGGGCAGCGTTATGAGATTGTGAATGGAGTGCTCGTAATGGCTCCTGCGCCTACGCCAGAACATCAAGATATCGTTGGTGAAATTTATGCCTGTCTGCGAACTCATGTCAAACTCGCTGGTCTCGGGCGGGTGTTCATGGGCCCGATCGATGTGGTCCTGGGGCCAAAGAATGTGTTTCAACCGGATGTTCTCATAGTGTTGAATGCTCATCTGGATAGAATACAAGCAAAGAACATAGTTGGTGCGCCTGATTTGGTAGTTGAGGTGGTATCTCCTGGCAGTGGAGTGATGGATCGGATTGCCAAGTACTCTGTCTATGCTCGTGCGGGGATACCGGAGTATTGGATTGTCAAACCTGAGAAACAAACCGTTGAAGTCTTCGTCTTAGAAGATGGAGAATATCGTTTGCTTGGCACCTTCAGCGGACAGCAAAATTTGCCATCGCGGGTAGTACCAGGGTTGCCAGCGCGCGTTGAGCAGTTTTTCGTGTGAGGTTATGATTCGTTTATAGCTTCGTACAGGTCGTTCACGGATTTCACTAGCGTATTAATCGCCAGAAATAAGCTAATGAGGGCGAATACGATGCGCACTTCTTTTCTCGTGACGAGTTCTCTTTGCTTCATCATGATGCTGCGCACTTCTTTCATCGCTGGGAACCTCCTTTCCTCAATAGACACGTACAGAACGACAAAAAAGAGACGATGGCGCAAAAATGGGCGGCCTTTACGATCGCCTCTGCTTGTTCGTTAGTGTTCACCAAGGTTCCCCTTGTGCTCAAACAAGGGGAATTTTGTTCGCTCTTTCAACGTTGGTATCCTGGCATGGGAACCAGTGAGTCCTCACCAGAACTGCCTCTGGCGGCCAGTTGAGCAACGCTTCAGCACGTATTCGAGTCTTTCTCATCTTGTTCCGTTCAAATGATCGTTTTGCTCTTTCTTTTGCCATAGATTCCTGCTAGAATGATTCTTAATTTCGGGGATATCTCAAAATTTGCGCGATCTTAAGCACGGCGAGGGACCATTTCAGGAAGCCGCTTTTTATCATTATCACAGGAATCGGGAGCTAGCGCATGGAGCATAAGAACCTGCAAACCACTCTACGCTATGCTGAGCAAGCTGATGCGACTGCTGATGCAGAGGTACGAGCCTGGCGTCGGCAACAAGGTCAGCACTCTTCCTTTGGAGGAAGGCACGAAGGAGGCTCCCCTTGACACCACCCCTGCATGTGTATCTGCTGGGTGATTTCTTGCTCGTTTCGGGGAACTCTCGCGTGACGACGGTCGACTGGCCACGCCTCCAGTCCCTGTTGGCCTACCTCGTGCTCCATAGAGCCGCTCCGCAATCCCGCACGCATCTTGCTGCCCATCTCTGGCCCGACTCGACCGAGGCCCAGGCACACACCAATCTCCGCAGTTTAGTGCATCGCTTGCGTCATGACCTGCCCGAGGCCGATCTCTTCCTGCGTAGCGAGCGGCAGACGCTCCAGTGGTCTCCCCATCCCGACGTAACCTGGACACTCGACGTGGCCGATTTCGAACGCGCGCTGGCCCAGGTAGAACAAGCCAGGAGTCCGGTTGCTGCTCGGACAGCGCGCGAGGAGGCCGTAGCGCTGTACGGTGGCGACCTGCTGCCCGGTTGCTATGACGAGTGGATTCTGCCGGAGCGCGAACGCCTGCGCCAGGCATTTCTCGGGGCGCTGGAGCAGCTCATCCTGCTGCTGGAGCGGGAGCGCGCTTACCCGGCAGCCATCAGCGCCGCCCAGCGCCTGCTCCGATATGATCCGCTGCACGAAACGACCTATCGCCACCTGATGCGCCTGTACGCCGGAAGTGGGGATCGGGCGGCTGCCCTGCGGGCCTATCATACCTGCGTCGCGGTGCTGGAACGCGAACTTGTCATGGAGCCAAGTCCTCCAACCCAGGAGGCGTATCAGCGCCTCCTGCAGAAGGATGCCCCTGTGCTCCCACCTCCATCCCCCCCAACCATACTGGTTGGAGTAGCACCACTGGTTGATCGACAGGACGAATGGACCCAGCTCCAGAATGTCTGGCAGAGCGTGCTCGCTGGACACCCACACATGGTCATGCTTTTGGGGGAGGCTGGGGTTGGGAAAACACGGCTGGCCGAGGAACTCCTGGCCTGGGTCGATCGGCAGGGTATGGTCGCGACCGCCGCGCATTGTTACCCTGCCGAAGGCGAGCTCGCCTATGCCCCGGTCACGGCTTGGCTGGGGGGAGAAGCCATCAGGCCAACCCTGACCTCACTCCCAGACGTGTGGCTCAGAGAAGTAGCGCGTTTCTTACCGGATATACTCGTGGAGCGGCCTGATCTGCCTCCGCCGGGCCCTTTGCGAGAGGGTTGGCAGCGCCAGCGCTTGTTTGAAGCGCTGGCACGAGCCATCCTTGGAGCGCGCCAACCCCTGGTATTGCTCCTTGACGACCTGCAGTGGTGCGACCGGGGAACCCTCGAGTGGCTGCACTACCTGTTGCGCTTCGATGCGCACGCACGCCTGCTCATCGTGGGCACCGTCCGTCCAGAAGAAACAACTCCTGCTCATCCGCTGGAGGCTTTGCTGGCGGCCCTGCGCCGCGACGGGCAGGTGACCGAGATCGCGCTCGGGCCGTTGGACGCAGCCGAGACCGTTTTGCTTGCAGGGCATCTCGCAGGAGGAGATCTCAACGCCGAGCTGGCAGTCCACCTTTATCGGGAGACAGAAGGCAACCCACTTTTTGTCGTAGAAGCGATGCGCATGGGTGTGGGAGCAGCAAAAGACACTGGGCCGCAGGTCGCTCTGCATGGCTTGGGTCGGTCTCCAACGGTCCAGGCAGTGATCACAGCACGGCTCGCGCAACTCTCCCCCCAGGCCCGCGAGTTGGTCGGACTGGCCGCGGTGATTGGACGCGCCTTCACCTTTGAGGTCCTGGCCAGAGCCAGCGGTGGCAATGAGGATACGCTGGTACGCGGCCTGGACGAACTGTGGCGGCGGCGCATCGTGCGTGAACAGGGGGTGAACGCCTACGACTTTAGCCACGACAAATTGCGTGAAGGCGCGTACGCCGCCTTGCATACAGCCCAACGCTGCCTCCTGCACCGGCGTGTGGCAGAGACGCTCGAAATGGTGTCTGCGCAGACGCTGGACTTGGTCAGTGGGTACATCGCAACGCACTACGAGCAGGCAGGTATGGTCGAACAGGCGGTGACGTATTATCAGCGGGCGGCAGAAGCGGCCCAGCGCATCTATGCCAACGCGGAAGCCATTGCCTTGTATCAACGTGGCCTGGCGCTGCTGGCAATGGCACCGCCAGGGCCATCCCAGCAGGAGTGGCAGAGGAAGATGAGCGTCCAACTGTATGAGCAGATGGGCGATATCCTTGCGCTGACCAATCAGCCCGATGAGGCGAGAAATGCCTATCAGTGTGCTTTGGCGCAGGCCGCACCGTCTGATCGGGTCAGCCAGGCACATCTTTCTCGCAAGATCGCTCAAACCTGGGAGACACAGCGCCACTTCGAAGAGGCTCTACAAACCTACAGCAGAGCTGAAGCTATCCTCGATCAGGCGTCAGCTGAGGCCTCTTCCGAGAGGTGGCAAGAGTGGATAAAGATCCAGAACGGCCGGATATTCATTCATTATTGGTTGGGCCAGGTCCAGGAGATCACCGAGCTGGTTGAAAAGACCCAACCGGTGGTGGAGCGCTATGGCACACAAGCGCAGCGTGCCACGTTCTTCCAAAACTTGTACATGATGAGCCTCAGGCGTGACCGCTGCGTCGTCCTGGAGGAAACGCTGGGATATGCTCGATCCGCGCTGGCAGCCCGCCAGGAATCGGGAAGCGCGACCGAGGTCGCCCTGGCGCGCTTTCTCCTGGGTTTTGCCTACCTGTTTTATGGTGATCTAGATGAAGCAGAAGCGCACATGCAGGCTGCTCTGGCAGTGGGGGAGAGGGCCGGGGACGTCGTGCTGCAATCGCGTTGTCTGACCTACCTGACCATCGTGTACAGGAAACGCGGGCAGGTGGAAGAAACCAGCCGCTACGCTTCGCGCGCTTTGAGAGTAGCAACCTCGCTGCTCTGGCCCGAAGACGTCGCCATGGCCAGAGCCAACCAGGCATGGGTGGCCTGGCGCCAGGGGAATCTGTCCGAGGCCCAAGCCAACGCTCGAGCTGCGCTGGAGGAGTGGAAGGCCTTGCAGGTCGACTACCCATTTCATTGGACAGCGCTTTGGCCACTCATCAGCATCGCACTGGCGCAGGATCAGTTCTCGGCGGCTATTGACTATGCGCGTGCGCTGCTCGCACCTCAGCAACTACTACTCCCAGATGCACTAAGGGCTATCGTAGAAGCAGCCACACAGGCATGGGACTCCGGTCGGCGAGAAGCTGCATACGCCCACCTCCAACAAGCGGCAGCTCTCGCCGGGGAGATGGGCTACCTCTGAGAGGGTCGGCTGTCCCCCGTTTGACAACCTGCTCGATTTTCCGCTGAGCAGATGTTGTGCATCCATGCTTACCACTCTATCTCCCATTTCACCCTCGGCTATCAAATGCAATGCCCCACACAACGTTTGCACAACGCAGCTTGTAGTAATCTTTGACCAGCACGATAAACTTTTCGCTGGTGCGTCTCTACGTAATAGAGACTCGCCCTTACATCACAAAGAAAGGAGCGAGAAATGCCGTCAAAACAAGGTGACTTATCATTGCTTGCCCACCCGATTGCACAAGAGTTGCTCCACTCCACCGTTCCAGCGCGACTCGCATATACCTGGAAAGATGGGACGCCGCGCGTCGTTCCCATCTGGTTTCACTGGAACGGTGAGGAGATTGTGCTTGGTTCACCCCCCAAAGCGCCCAAGGTGATGGTGCTACCAGACCACGCGCAAGTAGCGCTGACGATCGACAGCAATCCCTTCCCGCAAAAGGTATTGTTAATCCGAGGTATTGCCAGGGTCGAAAGCGTAGACGGAGTAACTCCTGAATACGCCGCGGCAGCGGAGCGATATTTCGGCGAGGAGCAGGGACGTGCCTGGGTGGAACAGGTGCGTGCGATGTTTGCTCAAATGGCCCGTATTTCTGTTCGACCCACATGGGTGGGACTCTTGGACTTCGAGACGCGTTTTCCAAGTGCAATTGAGGCTGCCATGGCAGGTTCGTAACGTTCAGGAACGTCAGAATGTTCATCACCATTCGTACAATGAGACGCTGAGTTCTGGACAACCCTGAGAGCCGGAGAGCTCGCTGCTTCATCTGTTGTTTCGTTTACAATGCGAGATTCAGGGAGCTCTCCTGTTCATATCGTGAAGCGAAAGGAGTTTGCAAGATGCCTCTTGAGTATGTCTGCGATAGGAAACTGACCTACCGCGAGGAGCCAACCTTACGAAGGGAACTTTTCTTCAAACAACTCAGCTTGAGACTTTTTCAACAAGCTGATCTGACAAATGACACAATCGAGTGTGGCTCAATTGACTGAGAGAGAGGAGAGGTAAGGCAATGCAAGAACCAGGGGCGGCGTCCACATCGGGGCCAGAGGGAGCCATCACGCTGGTATCGCCGGCTTGGCTCCGGCATGGGCCCAAGGGCATGTTCGGCGGTGCGGAGCCTGGACTCCTGATCGCCCGAGAAGGAGGAAGAATCAGCTTCGTGACTCTGAAAGAGAGGGTATTCGAAGCTGAAAGGCACGAAATCGGTGTCAACTGGCCATGGTGGGAGTTTGGAGCAGGTGTGCACCTCAAGGTGGCGGGCAAGACGTACAGGCTTTCACTGGCCCGGCCGCCTGATGCGCCAGACATCGATTTGGGCGAGAGAGGATGGCTAGTCTCGACGCTCGCTGTTCTCGACCCCACCGGGATCAGTTCTATCGGCAGGGCTTTCGCCAGCGGCAAGGCGTGGAAGAGCTACCTAAATACTTAGAGGACGGCATGATCGGCTCAGGAGACCCCCAGAGTTGAGGAGGTTGAGACGTAAGCCAGTATTAGCCTCTGTAGTCGGATAACGGGCAGTGGTGATGGGAACGGGACTCCCAAGAGACCCTGCAGGCGTTTCCTGTACAACTGACGTCTGTGAGTGACTACGCCAGAACCGCGCTGTCCAGGTAACGCGAAAGTCTCTGTGGCAAACGATCCAGCCAGGCAGCAAAGGGAGAAAAACTATGGAGATGAAGCGACAGCCGCCCCTTTCGCATCTGTTCACGGTGCGGCTCTGGCGGGAAGAGTTGGGCGATGGTCAGACCGAGTTGCGCGGCAAAGTGCAGCATGTGTCCAGTGGTGAAGCGCGTTACTTTCGAGATTGGCCGGCACTGATCGCATTTCTGCTGGCGCTGTTGTCGGCTCCTGGATCACCCAGCCAATCGGATTGAGCGCGGTTGAAACCGTGCAGGTTGGGCGCTGTTGTCGGCTCCTGGATCACCCAGCCAATCGGATTGAGCGCGGTTGAAACCGTGCAGGTTGGGGATCGTCTCGCTTCATAATGATGAGTTCGCTGAACAGTGGGTCAACAGTGACGACCTGGGTCTGAGGCAACAGTTGGGTGTGATCCCAACGCTGGGATAAGCTGGGGAGTATCTGCCCTGCACATCGTCGCTGAAACATGCAATCGAGGAACAAGCAAGCAAAGGAGAAACCTCATGGCGCTTCAACCTGATGGTGTACCTGTTGGTTCAATGGCACCAGACTTCACCTTGGCAGGATCAAATGGAGAGATCAGCCTGTCAGACTACGTTGGCAAACAGCACGTCGTCCTGTACTTCATGCGCGAATTCTCGTGTGCGTTCTGTCAGAAGCATGTCGCGCAGTTGAAACAACTCTACAGCACCCTGCAGGCACATCATGCAGAGGTTCTGGTCATTGGCGGCGGGAGTCGAGCAGAAGCGGAGCAGCTCGCCACCAAACTGCACGTGCCCTTTCCGGTGCTCGCTGATGCTGACCGTGGAGTGTACCACCGCTATGGCCTGGAGAAGGTCCTGTCTCTGCAACGGAGCGGAATCATCGTCGTGGATAGACAGGGACGGGTGAGCTATAGCCATCCCACCACCCTCCCGATTGCAGGGCTGGATCGAGCCGCGTTAATGAGTGCTCTTGAGAACATCCCTTGAGGAAAGGCAGACAGCATCATGGGAGCGCAGGACATGCCTCTGAGTACCACCGAGGACCTTGAGGTTATCGAGCACGTGCCACTCGCAGCACGCCTCAGCGTTCGCAGTACCTACGAGCTGATTCGAGAGGCGGCGACGCAAGATCCAGAGCGCACGGCCATCGCCTTCCTCTAGGGGAGTGTGTTACAAGAGCGAGGTGCATGATACACTTGCATTGATCTTCCTGTTTAGTTAATTCTTATACGTGGTAATCAAGCTCTCATGGGGCTTTTATCAACGATTCAGGGAGGAACAGCCATGACTGACTTTTTAGGCAGACAACTGGGAAATTATCGTCTGGTTCGTCTTTTAGGCCAGGGCGGGTTTGCAGAAGTCTACCAGGAGACCATTCCAGAACAGGGGTAACCGTAACTATCGAGAAACACAGCAGTTAGCCTCGAAATGGAATGGTCTCCTTTCTCCCAGGCAGGGCGGCTCTTGCGACCGCCCTGAACCAGTTTATCCAATACTTGCCGTACCCGTGAGCATCAGGCTATCGCCAGAGGCACATGGAACATGGCTGTTGGCGCCAACCCTCGCGCTTGTGACGTAGAGCTTGTTGCCAAGGGCGCCACTCAAAACCGAGTTGAGTATGCTCTCGATTTGCTGGTTGTAGGTATCGTACGGGAAGGTGAATATATCGAAAATGGTCACTGCTGTGTTGAGTACGTGTACTACCAGGTTCCCGCCGGAGGCAGAAGGAGCAACGGTCGTGAGCGTGGTAGCCAGCCTGAAAGAAGTGCCCAGGAAAATGTCAGCCCTGATGACCAGGTTACTACCCTGTGTGCTAATGCGGATGTTCTTTGCTGTAAGACTATCGTTAATTTGCCAACTCCCTATAGCTGGGCCAATGGCGGCCAGGGATGACGAAGGAATCTCAACGTAGGTAGCGACACCCTTAGGAGAGAGCTGTTTCAGCGCGCTGTAGTTGACCCGGCTCGTGTGAGATTGAACAGGTACGTTGAGCCCTTGGGGTGGAGGTGGCGTCGGCAATGGGCCTATTGTCACTGGGAAATGTACATTCACTGCCAGCGCGGAATCGCCACAGCGCGGGGTGGTATTGATGCCATTGAGCTGGCCCACGGGAATCCGGAATGTAGTTAACGGACCGTTGACCAGCGCAGGACTGCCGTTCAAAGAATGAGCGCTTACCTGTACGGTTGACGCATTCGCCACGCTGAAACCAACTAGCATACTGGAAGTAATCGGATGCGGGTCACCTGGATAGAGGCTCAGGCGAATAGTAGTCGCCAGCCCGCCGTGCTGAGGGGCGAGACTGAGCAGCATCGCCGAAGGCTGGATAAGCGTGGTCGCCATTTCATACGCCCAGCCTTGATCCTGGCGTGGCAATTTGCTTACCATGCCTGAGATAGCGCTGTTGACCGCGCCGGGTGCCGCCTGGTTGAGTTTGCTCTGGAACAGGGACCGCAGTGTCGATGTCGAGAGATAAATGGTCGCGCCCAGGGACGCGGTGCCCTGGTGATGCGCTGGCTGTCGTGGCATTGTATCGGCTGCGCTTACCGGCGTGACCATCATCCCCACTAAGATGACTGTCAGCAGCAGTGCCCAGCTCACCTGGCTAAATCGTTTGTAACTCATTATTGGTTCCTCTTTTCTCAATTATTCCTTGTATATTGACTACGGGCAGGAGCAAGCCCCGCCCCTACATGTAGGAGCAACCCCAGAGACGTTCCCTGAAGCCCCGCTGTCATCCTGAGCGAAGCGAAGGATCTCTGGCTGGGCAGAGCGCAGATCCTTCGCTCTGCTCAGGATGACAGATGGCGCCAGGATGACAGGTGGCGGGCGGGGGCTTGCGGTCGCCCTCTAGCTTGGGAACAGCTTGCTCGGATCGATCGGCCCTTTGAAGCAAAGAGCGGTTGGCGTTGGCTGTGCCGCAATGCCCTGAATTGGCGGTGCCTGGATCAGCAATACGAGCATCTCAGCTCCACCTCCGCAGCCAACCGATGAACTGGTATGGGCGGAAATGAGTTTCGCACTCTTGAGTTGACCTCTCAGATTGGGCATGATCGAGTTGAGCAATAATTGGTTGATCGCTTTTTGCATATTTGCAGCCGCCGTGGCTCCAGCATCCAGTCCATCGCGCTTCAAGTGGAATACATGTAACTGGATGTCCTGCGAGCTGTCTACACCAATGGTGCTATCCAGTTCAACCGGCATCACGCGGTGAATGCCATTTGCATCAATATGCAGGTTCACGCTGAGTATAATGCCATCGTTAGGCATGGGCACTACCCGCATATCTGTCAGTACACCCTGTCGCGCGCCCAGCTCCGAGGAAAAGAGCGAGGTAAGAGCGGTTGAATCGAGGGCAAGCTCAATCATGCGTAGCCCGGCAATGGGCGTCGGTGTGCCTGGACCTGGTGTGCCCGAAGTCGATCCCGCCGGCGAACCCGTACCGCTTGTACCCGGTGACTCCCATGTCAGAGCCGCGAAGATGCCCAGGGACATCAGCAGCAGCACCAGGCCAATACTGGCAATGGCGATGAGCAAACGGCGCCGATTCCTCAGTGTATCACGCAATTTACTCAAATCACGCCAGTTGCGCCAATTGCGCCAGCCTTGTCCCCCGTTATCAGGTGTTGGTGGAGTGGGTGGTGGTCCTGCCGGGGCAGGTGCAGGCAAGACAAGTGGAGCAGCAGCCGCGGCTGGAACAGCTGCAGTCGCATCAGCCGATGTAGTGTCTAAAGAGTCGGTAGTGGCCATAGCGATTCCTTCCTGTTTGTCTTCCGGGACTGCTCGCCCCCAAAGGAAGATAGCGGGGATAATAGCGATAAGACATAGCACCATGGAGGTAAAAAAGACAGCACTATAGACAGTATGCGCCGAGACAATGAGGTGGTGCCCGTAGCCTTTCGACCACTGTGCGAACTGGTCGCTTGTGGCGGTTGTAGGCAGCGTGGGATAGGTCGAGGCCAGTTGCTTAAAATAGGCCAGTGCCCACGAGGTCAATGCTGCCAGACCAAGCATCATGCCCACCATACGCAGTGCTGTGATCACGGCTGAACCCATGCCGGCCTGCGTGGCTTTCACGGCGTTGATGGCGGTTGTGCCGATGGGGGCAATCACAAGCCCAAAACCCAGGCCGGCCGTTACAGTGCTGATGGTAATCTGGTTCCAGTCGACATCGATGGGCCAGCGACTCATCAGGTAAAAGCCCGCGGCAGTAAAAACCAGGCCCAGCGCTCCTGTGAAACGGCAAGAGATGCGGCTGCATAACCAGCCGCCCAATAGTGCCCCAACCGGGATCATGGCGGTGAGGCGTAGCAGCGCCAGCCCGCTATCCAGTACCGGGCGCTGCAGCACGGTATCAACAAAGATGGGGATATCGGCCATGGCGATAATGAGTGCCGCTCCTACGAACAGGCTTACCAGTGATGTGGCAGTGAAAGGGAAGCGTTTATAAAGCGACAGGTCAACCACCGGCCAGCGTACTCTGCGCTCGACCAGCACAAAGGCTATCAAGAAGAGTATCGCCAGGACCAGTAAGATGGGATTATTCTGGGGATGCGCGCCAACTGCCGCTGGGCCAAGTTCGGTTCCCTGCTGCGCCAGCCCCAGGCTCAAGCAGGTCAGAGCAAGGCCAAGTAGTATGGCGCCAATCCAGTCGATGCCTTCACGCAGGTGCGTTCCCTTTGGAACGAGAAACCAGGCGGCAATGATCAGCCCGGCGACTATTGGCACATTCAAGAAAAAGATGAACTGCCAGCCCAGGTGCTGCACGATGAGTGCGCCGTAAAGTGGACCCAGCGCGCCACCGGCCTCTGTCACTGCACCGATAACGCCCAGCGCGAGTCCGCGCCGCTCCCGCCCATAAAAATCACCTGCAACCGCCATTGCGATCGGCACGAGGGCCCCGCCGCCGATGGCCTGGAAGAAACGCGCAGCGACCAACCATACTAACCCCGGTGAGGAGGTATCAATATGGAGAATGCTCAGGAAACTGAGGTCCGCCATTTGTCCAAGTACCGGGGCGATGCCACAAAAGATGGAGCCAATGCCAAAGATGATTAAGCAGAGCAGGAAGATACGCCGGCGCCCGTAAATATCGGAGACGCGCCCCATCAATGGCATCGCTATAATAAAGCCCAGTAGATACGCACTGACAATCCACGCGGCGTGATCGAGTTGGGTAATTGGTATTTGTAGATCGGTGATAATTTGTGGCAACGCGGTTACAACCACGGTCTGATCAAGCGCTGTAAAAAAGACGCCAACACAGGCCATAGTCAATGCTGCCAGGGCAACACCCCGCCCACCGGCTTGCGATTGAGCCGGTGTCGTTAGCTTCTTGAACGAACCGCTTACTTGCTCGCTCAACGAAGGGCGCTGGTGAGCGTGAGTCGCTTTTGTTCCCGTACTGGCCGTATCCGCTCCTCTAGGAGACGTGGCAGCACCGGCAAAGTCGCGTTTACGCAAGCGCGAGGAAGTTTCTTGATCGTCTTCTAACGTGTACATTTTTCCCTCGATACACTTTGACAATTGAAAATATTTGCTCCCTTAACTTGACACCTGGGGCTATGTCTGTGGAGCCGTAATAATGACATGCTCGTTATAATTTGACAGCAGAAACGTGAGTGTTGTCTGCGGGGTATAGCTCGCAGCGGCCTGGCCCGTCACAATGACCTGGTATAGGCGCGAGTCGTTCTTTCCAATACACTCGCTTGTCTGCAGTACCGTGTTAGCAGGAACACCGCCGCCGGTGATGAATGCAAGGGTTTTCGCCTCAAGTTTACCCGTGATACGCCAGCAAGGAATACCATTGACGGTATCGTCAGTAGGCGTGCTTGCATTCTGCAACTGGCTTACCACGGAGATGATGCCGGTGTTGGGGTTGGTGAGCGTGCGGGGATCGAGCGCTCCTTTGATAACCCGCCACTGTCCGGTAACAGGATCGGTGATAAACTGGGTGTCGCCAATGCTGATAAGATTGACGGTGACTGCTTGCCCGGAGAGAATAACAGTAGCCTGCGCCTTGATTTTGTCCGGCAAGACCACATCTCCATCGGCGTTGCGGATTTGAAAGTGGCTTCCTGTGGTACTGCCTGCATTCTGCACGCGCATCACAACGTGAAACGCGCTCACACTGCTGAAGCTCTTATGGACCGCGGCCAGCAACTGTTGGGCCGTGGGCTTCGGACTTGCTCCGTTGAAAGGCGAGTGCTGCCAGGGCAGATTGCAACTGGCAAGTAGCAGCGTGGTTGCCAGGCAGAGCAGCATGAGTAGCGATGTGCGACGGATTGAAATATGTGATGAAATCATCGGTGACGCCTCCCCGAATCTCGTCTATAAAAGCGTTGCTGAAACAAATCAACGCAAGCGCTAGACTGTTTCGGGGAGGATGGTACTATGTGTTGCAAGATAAGTCAACCTGTATTAATACGATACACTTAGAGAATCTGAATAACTATAATTTCTCTAGCTTCGCGAAATCCATGCTCAATCGTTTCTTGCCATGTTTCCCTGCGAATTGTATGTCGAGAAACTCGGTATCGTTCACCACCTCACTTTTGAGAACAATACCTTCGCCAAACTTGTCATGCCGTACTCGGTCCCCGGCCTTGTATTGCTGTACCCTTGGTTCGGCCTTTGTTCTTCTACTGCCGAATGTAGTTCCCCCTCCCGTACTATACGTTTCTCGCGTGCCTCGGCCGTAAGTGCGCCCGCTCTCTCGCGTGGAGTAGGTATCCTGGTTGAAGTCGTAATCGTCGTCATCCCCATCACTGCGGCGATTTGGGCGGGTGCTGCTCGCACCCGCGCGGGCAATAAGGGGCAGTGGGATATCCTCGAGGAAACGCGATGGCTCTGTGGGTTGGCTCTCACCCCAGAACGAGCGTCGACGCGCTCGTACCAGGTAGAGGCGCTGCATGGCGCGGGTGAAGCCGACATAAGCCAGGCGGCGTTCCTCCTCCAATTGTTCCGGTTTATCGACCGAGCGGGAATGCGGCAGGGAGCCTTCGTCCATACCGACAATGAATACGACCGGGTACTCCAATCCCTTAGCGGCGTGCAAAGTAATCAAAGTCACGGCGTCGTTATTCTCCTCGTTGATGAGTGTTCCATCCTCGCTGGATTGCGTAGTATCCGCGCCGCCTACCAGCGCAACATTCTCCAGGAACAGCTCGAGGGCCGCGCGTGTCTCAATCTCGGAGTAATCTTCGGCCACGCGGCGCAGTTCCAGCACGTTAGCCCAGCGATCCAGCTCCTGGTCTGCAGACGCGCGCAGCTCGGGACCCAGGCCGCTCTTTTCCGCGATCCTATCCATCAGTTCAGGCAGTTGCAGTTCATCCATAGCATGCACGAGGTCAATCATAAGCTGCCCAAAACCGGCCAGCGCGGTCTTCGCCGCTCTACCCAGGATTGGATGTTGCTCGGCCTGCTGGATGGCATCGTAGAGCGGCAACCTTTTTTCGTCAGCCCATTGTTTTAGTTCGCCCACTGTCTTGGGACCGATTTTGCGGTTAGGTACGTTGATGATGCGCTGCAAGCTCATCTCGTCATGCGGGTTTGCCAGCAAGCGCAGGTAGGCAAGCATATCCTTGATTTCCTTGCGCTCATAGAACTTACGACTGCCGATGACCTTGTAAGGGATGTTTGCCCGCAGGAACTGTTCTTCCAGCGCACGCGATTGCGCGTTTGTGCGATACATAACCGCCACTTCACCGCGTTTCTGGATGTCACCGCGTGCCAGCAAACGACTGATCTCACGTGCCGTGTATAACCCCTCGTCTTCCTCGTTGTAGGCCTCGTGGTAAATAAGCTTTTCGCCTTTGCCTAACGCTGTCCACAAGTGCTTGTCCTTACGCATAGTGTTACGTCTCACCACACCCTGCGCTGCATCAAGGATGGTTTGCGTTGAGCGGTAGTTCTGTTCCAGCATAATAATCTTCGTATGCGGGAAATCGCGTTCAAAGCGCTGCACATTCTCGGCGCTGGCGCCGCGCCATGTATAAATCATCTGGTCGTCATCGCCCACCACGCAGACGTTTCCCAGACCTTCGTGCTTGTCGTCTGTACCATAGCCCAGCAGGCGCACCAGCTTGTACTGCGGCAGGTTACAGTCCTGGAACTCGTCGACATGAATATAGTGCCAGCGCTTCTGGTACTTTCGTAGCACATCAGGTTCGCGCCGCCACAGTTGCTCTGTCATCATCAGCAGATCGTCGAAATCGACGCCATTATTGGCACGCAGCAGTTTTTGATAGACTTTATAGACCCGCGCTGCTACCTCTTCAATATATTTCGCGGCCCGCTCGGCCATCTGCTCTGGTCCATACATATCATTTTTCGCGCGGGAGATCATCCCCTGTATCGTCACCGGCCTGTATTGCTTATCATCAAGGTTGAGTTCTCGAATAGCCTGCTTTATCAGGATCATCTGATCCTCTGTATCAAAGATGGCAAAGGATTTATTCATTCCCAGGGGAGCGAGATAATCCGCTTCATAGCGCAGCACGCGGGCGCAGATAGCATGAAAAGTGCCGATGGTCATTTCCTTGGATTCATTGACACCCACCAGCTTTTCCAATCGCTCCCGCATCTCTTTAGCCGCTTTATTCGTGAATGTCACGGCCAGGATGCGCCATGGCGAAACCTGTTCATGCTGCACGAGGTAAGCAATGCGGTGAGTAATGACGCGAGTCTTGCCACTGCCCGGCCCTGCCAGGATGAGCACCGGCCCTTGCGTGGTAGTGACGGCTCTCTGCTGCGGATCGTTGAGCCCCGCTAATAAATCTTTTTGTTCGGGCATGGTCGTCACGCTGCCGATGGTCTGAGCAGCCAGCGAACCACAGTCTCGTCGGGGGCGGTCGAGAGCTGTTCAACCAGATAATAGAGCACAGATGCCTCATTCACCTGTACTATTTTCTGTTGTGCCAGCTCTGAGAGGGAGGGGAAGCGGCCTTTGACAATCCTGACTACTGCATTTTGCAGCCCTTTTACCTCACCTTTTACCTCGCCCTTAGCCAGTCCTTTAGCCAGTCCTTTGGCCTCACCCTCAGCTTCCGCCTCGGCTTTTTTCTTCTGGACCCATGGATCTTGTTCTATCAGGTTATCCCACATATCCAATCGCTCCTGTACCCTGCGTTTGTCTTCTGGAGACACTATGTCAGCCCGGCGCAACAATATACCGAGCCACTTGAATTGCCGTGCTAACATCGTATCATCACGCTGGTAGTGCTCTGCCTGTTTCCGTCGATGCCTTGCCATTATTGAACATATGCCCTTCCTACGTAACTTGTTCAAATCATACCACGGCCTTATCCTAGAGACAAGTAGTGTTCTTAATGGCCAGAGCTTGTGAGTAGAGCAGTGGAAAGGATAGCGGAGAGAAAATCACCTGAACAGGATGTTCAATCCTCTCTATTTCATCTATACTAGCCTCATGAACGAAATTATCCCGGTGCAAGAAGCTCCTCGTAAAACACCGAACCAGGTACTCGTCTATAGCGGAATCCTGTTTGCCGTCGTCGCCTGGGGCGCATCATTCGTTGCTGCTCGCTTTCTTTTATACCCCCAGACTCCTGGTCAGGCTGTACTCAGTCCCACCGTGCTGGCTGCATTGCGCTTCAGCATTGCCTCATTGTTCTTTGTAGTGCCACTTGTACGTGCAGTTATTCAGCATCAGGTCACTCGCCGCGATCTCCTGCTGATGGGCTTGCTGGGGCAAATCACCTTTTCCCTCTACTTCTGGCTGCAGTATACAGGTGTGCAGAAGACAAATGCCAGTATCTCCTCGATCCTGGTAGTCGGCCTGATCCCCGTGGTCACGGCCTTTTTTGCCCAATTTTTCGGTGAAGAACGCCTGAATATAATCACTTTCGGAGCACTGCTGCTCGGCTTTCTTGGCGTAACTATTATCGTTCTACAGAAACAGCTCAGTGTGACATTGGAATCCGGTTTCCTCTTCGGGGCAGTATGCCTGGTCAGTAACGCCTTCGCCTTCGCAATCTATTCAAACCTGAGTAAACGCTGGATGCGGCACATCCCGCCGCTGGTGATGACAGGCGGCACGATGACCAGCGGCGCGATCGGCCTGTTGCTGCTCTCGCTCCTCGATCCCTCGAGCAATCGCTGGAGCGAAGTTGCAAAGTTGGACATACTTCAATGGGTGGCGCTGCTCTTTCTAGCACTGGTCTGCTCGGTAATAGCCTATTTTGCCTACAACGTCGCTCTGACCAGGATTGATGCTTCTCGCGTGGCAGTCTATATCTATTTCGAGCCGGTAATCACGGTTCTGCTCGGAATAACGCTGCTCGGTGAACATTTGAGTTGGCAGACCATTGTCGGTGCAGCGACGATTGGAGGATCAGTAGCGATAGTGAATTTGATCAAAAGGCAGATCTGGGCGTCATGTAGGGGCTGGGCTTGTCCCGGCTCGCTCTCGACAGCCTCTTTCCGGTATGCTACACTTTATCTAGAACCTATATGCAGGAGGGTAAAGTGGCATGGCTGAACCGTGGGACGACAGTTTAAAAACATTCATCAATGAAAATCCGCAGGACTTTGTGACGTGGTTACTAGAGGATGCACAGTTCAAGAAAAAGCTGCAAACTGAGTTTAAAACACGGACCATCAGGGCTGATGGCCTATTGGAAGCGGCGCAGCATGGCAAGGATATGCTATTGCAGATCGAGTTTCAATCAACCAATGATCCAACTATTGGCGAGCGTCTCCTGGAGTATAGTTTTGAGGCAAAGCGTACACATAAACTGCCTGTTTATTCGTGCGTGATCTATCTGAGAGTTGTCGGTGAGGTGCAGCAATCACCTTTGCGTTGGACACTTCCTGACGATCGACAGGTATTGCGCTTTGATTATCGGATCATTGAACTTGCAAAAATTCCTACAGACGAACTTCGGCAAAAAGATCTGAAGGGGCTGTTACCACTGTTGATCTTGACCCAAGGTGGAGCAACGCACGAAGTGGTGGAGGAAGTCATCAGCAAGCTGGTGGCCTCTGAACAACAGGAACTACTACCAATAACAGAGCTTTTATCGTCGCTGGTTTTTACAAGTGGTCCTGACAGAGAGTGGATTCTATGGAGGTTTAATCAGATGCAGAATATACTACGAGAGACATGGGCATATCAGGAGATCTTGCAAGAGGGAGAACTTGAAGGATTGCGTCGGGCGCTTCTAAAAATTGTACAGAAACACTTTCCTGAGATGATAGACGTAACGCAGAAGCAAATTGAAGGTATTACCAACCCGGCATCTTTGGAAGATTTGCTCGTCAACATAAGCTCCGCCCAGAATCTTCAGGAAGCTCTACAGGCCCTTGTCACATTAGATAAAGGTGAAAAGAAAGACTGACGCGAAGCGAGACTGTAGATAATAGTGCTACACAGGCAGGGCATCACGTTTGCCACGCTCCTCGGAGATACGTATCATCAGACCACCCACAATCACGCACGCAGCGAAGCACACACCTATCGCAAAGAGAGGAAGGCGAAAGCTCACCCCGTATAAGATGCTGAGCCCGCTGGCCCCCACAAAAGACCCAAACAAACCGAAAGCGCTGTACATGCTCTGCACTCGTGCCCGTGCGTCGGCAAGTGAAGAGGCGGCAACATGTGCATCAACCGCAGGCTGTACCAGCGCATAGACGACTCCATGTACCGCGAACAGTACGGCCACGGGCCACGCGATGTTCAACAAACCGTACGCGAAGTAAAGGGGCACCTGCGCCAGGCCAAAAACCAGGATCAGCACAGAGCGACGTGCCCGGTCTGCCAGCCTCCCGCTGATGGGTGATGTAATGATATTGGGTATTGCCCATGCCGTGTATGTCAGGCCAATCAGCGCAATCGACGCGCCCAGGTGATCATGCATCCAGAGTGGTACAAGAGCAATATCGAAACCGACATAGAGGTAGTCGCCGAACGCCAGAATATATGCCCCAATCAAGGGCAGCGTAAAAAGCGCGCGATACGGCACAGCTCTTGCACGCTCGCGGTCTTCTATGCTCCTTTTTCTTTCGACGCGAATCATCATAATGACAAGCAGCACGGCAGCCAGGCGAAACACGACGGCAAGAATAAAAACGCTGGCGTAGCTCACGGTAGCAAGCAGACCGCCAATAGCTGGTCCCAGCAGAAAGCCCATATTGAAGAACGCGCTAAAGATGCCATAGGCTGCCCCGCGATTCTCGGGTGGCACAACATCCGCGATCAAAGCGCGAGCAGATGGTAGGGTCGCTGCCCCCGCCATGCCTTCTGCGAAGCGTAAAACCACAAATAAGATCGGATCGGTGATGAAGAGATAAGCCAGCGAGAGCGCTGCCTGAGCAATCAGGCTGATCACCATGATACGTTTGCGGCCCCAGCGATCTGCCATCCAGCCGCTGGGGTACTGGAATACGAAATTGGAAATGAGGTAGGATGAAGCCATGGCCCCAATGATAGCAAGTGAAGCTCCACGCGACTGAGCATACAGCACACGCACAGGCACTATCAGGCCAATGCCCGTATAGGCGGCACAGACGGCAAGTGAAACCGCCAGCAGCACCTGGTTCTGTAACATTTTTTCACCAAAAATCGGTGCAACGAGCTTGCCGATAGATATAGATCTCCGCCCGGTCTTTTGGAGCTTAGACACTGGTATCTTCCTTGCTTGTTAGAGAGGACTCCGGCGATAGATGCAGGCTGGGTCCCGGGGATATAACATTGAGATTGCGCAATTACATGAGTAAATACATTATAGTTGCTAAAAATAGAGACATGTATGACATGCCTCCATTCCTAGCCTTCAGCTACGCCCGTTGACGAACGAACTAGGCGGCAGGTTGGACTACGGCCAACCTTGTACTTGCTTCCAGGCCTGATGCCTGCGCATGAGCAGAGCCTTGACCGCTTTCCGGTCTTTACAGGCACGCAATTCGGTATCCCCCAAGCGATGTTTCACATTCGTGGCTGCGTTTACATCAGCATGCGACTGGAAGTGACACACCTGACAGCAAAACGTTTGCTGGTCGGGGCGATTGGCTTCATCGACGGAGTGACACACGCTGCATTCTTGAGAAGAATACGCGCTCTTCACTTTGGTCGCCTGTATCCCGCGCTTGGCACTATTCCACTCAATCTGCTCAGAGATGTGCGCCAGGTTGGATGCCCGCATGTAGGCGTTCATAGCCCGTGCCTTGTGCTTCATGGTAGCCACCGAAAGCTGCTCGTAGGCAAATTGGACATTAGGGTGCTCGGCAAAGCACTGGTTGACCGCCCTGTTGATCTCCTGACGGACATGCCGGATTAAGCGCTGCCCGCTCTTACTGCTGGTGGAGGGCAACTTCTTGATGCCTTTCTTTTCCAGGCACTTGCGCAGCTTCGCCTTGCGTCGTCGCTTCTCGCGGTCCCGTTTCTGTCGTTCTCGTAGTTTGCCATGAAACGTCCCATAATGCCGACTATCGGAGGTCGTCACAAAGTTGGCAATGCCCACATCAATGCCGCCGACTGGAGCATCCGGTTCCGTCTGGACGGGAACAATCTCGTCATAGGAGAGCGTCAACCACCAGCCATCCTCGCGCTTGTTGAGTTGGACGCTGCTGTTGAGCGCTTTGCCTTTTAGAGCATGCCGGTGGTAATCAGCCAATTGCACCGGCACGAGCAAGAGCTTGCGAAAGTCGAGGGTACTGATCTGCAACCAGTAGTCAAAAGAGGAGTCCTCGGAGGGTTGGAGCTTGATCACATTGGCATTGGCCTGGATGCAGGTCTGACGCAGCGTGGGAACGTCCCACTCGCGCCATTGGGGTTCTGTGGCTCCCTCCGCCAGAGAGCCTGCGGCCTGCTGCTCCTGGTACCCCTCTCGCTCCTCTAGATATCCCTGGCAGGCTTGCGCTCGATTGGTACGCCACGATTGGGCGATGCCTGCGGCCTGTTGGATGACGACCCGATGCCAGCGTTCAGAGAGAGCTGTCTGAAAGACAGGAGCATGGAACTTGTCAGGAACCTCATAGGTACAAAAGAGCGTCACGTACTGCTGACAGAGCGCCAGGTAGACCGGGGCCAGAGCGTCGAGAGCGGCCAGTTTCCTTGAATTAGCATCGACCAAGCGGATATGCGTCACTGCTTTGGTGATCCGTGGTGGTTCGTCCTGTCTCTGCTGCGGTCGTTTCTGGTGCTTTAGCTTCATGCTCTCAATTACTTACATATCTTGATACAATGCTTGCTAGCGAAATAATCTTACGAAAAAGAACTAGCGAATTGCATGATGCCAGTATAGCACTGTTTGTTAGCTGAGAGCCATGTGCTAAGGGATCGTCCGTAAATAATTTCCTGAGCTAAAGTGCCTGTGCGTCTTGGGGTTTGATAGTATAACTCCACTCGCCGTGAAAGGGATCTCTGATAATGTTGAGGGAGTTGAGTTCCGCGTCGGTGACGGTGATGCCTGTCGGATAGGTATTGCTATCCTTGATGGCAGTGACTTGTAACCCCTCTTTGGTGGTCGTATGGGAGATCAGCTCAATCACAGTTTCCAGAGAAGCCAAGGGTTTGGCGCGCCAGTTGATGGAAATGAAGGAAAAGAGTCGATGTTCGATCTTGTTCCATTCACGGTCGGGATGGGAGACACCCTCCATCGCTTTCTTGTTCACTTTGAGCGAATATCCTAGCTCGTGCAGAAGTTCTGCCAGTGCTGTCTTTTTGATGGTATGTCCCTGTTTGGACAGCCCCTTCACCAAGTGCGCGAGAGAGCGCGTGGTCCATTTCACCAAGCTCATCGGATCCCCTTTAGGCTCCAATAGCTCTTCCAGGTCCCGTTGTAAGCTCGGGTCTGTCGCCACCACTTTCTTTCTCCCGCCCCCTGCTTTGCGGATCCTCCCCTCCGCTCTCGGGATCTCTCCCCTCAGTTCTTTGACCCCTCGTTGGACCGTTTTCCAATCCGCTCCGGAGAGGGCGGCCACTTTGCCAATGCCCCCATCTCCGATCTTGAGTGCTTCTGTTCCCAGAAACAAGCGCCACTGCTGTTCATTCAATTCCTTCCGCAGGATCTCATATTGTTGTTGCGTTGTCATAGCTGGACTCTAACATATTTCCGAGGGCATTTCGCCTGTAAATAGCGCATTTTCATCCGCTTCCCTGTCCGACACGGACATCGCGCTTCCTAACATTAAGAAGATGATATACGTTTGATAAAATCTCATCCATTCCTCGATGCAGTAGTTTACGGAAGAGCCTCACTGATTCAGATTTTCTTTGCAAAGAGATAGAACATAGGATAGACTTGTGGAGAAGGAGAACCGAATGCGTGTGACTCCTCCCATCACCTCCTTTGCCTTTTACAGGTGAGGAAAGGCCATCGAGCTAGAGTGTCATTGATAAGCGAAGGATGAGAGCCGGTTATGACTGCACTTCGACCCTTCCGCTTCGGGGTGATTGCGTACGATGCGAGATCAAAGGAAGAATGGGTAGCCAAGGCAAGGCGCATAGAGCAACTCGGCTATTCAATACTGTTGGTCCCAGACCACCTTGGGAACCAACTTGCTCCCGTTCCTGCAATCCTGGCAGCGGTTGAAGCGACACATTCACTGCGTGTAGGAAGTTATGTATTTGCCAATGACTTTCGACATCCTGTCATGCTTGCCAAGGAAGCGGCTACTCTCGACGTACTATCGGATGGTCGGTTCGAGTTGGGTATCGGCGCGGGATATCTGCGCTCGGACTACAAACAAGCTGGTATCTCCTATGACTCAGCAAACGTCCGTGTGAGTCGGCTTGAAGAGTCAGTCCAGATAGTGAAGGGATTATTTGACGAAGAACCGCTCACCTTTTCAAGCACCTTTTACACCGTCAACAATCTTGATGGTTTTCCTAAGCCTGTTCAGCGACCACACCCTCCCCTGCTCATTGGTGGTGCTGGGAAGCGACTCTTAACACTTGCAGGCAGAGAAGCGAATATTGTCAGCATTGGTGCCAAAGCACAAGATGACGGAAGTGGGTTGGATGTGACAGACACGACGCCAGCAGCGACGAGACAAAAAGTGGAATGGATACGCAGGGCAGCAGGTGAGAGGTTCAACCAACTCGAGTTGAACATGATCATGTATGCAGTCGTCGTCACTGGCGATCGACGCCAAACAGCCCAGCAGCTTGCAGGACGCTTTAAGGCGACCGATGAACATGTCCTGACGATCCCACATTGTCTGATCGGGACGCTAGATCAGATCAGCGAAGAGGTGCAGAGACGTCGTGAGCAGTATGGTATCTCATATCTTGCAGTGTTTGATGAGCATAGCGAGGCATTCGCGCCAGTTGTCGCTCGTCTTGCTGGAACGTAATGCTTGATGACGACATGGAAATGGGACAAGAAAGTTCGACAGCGGTTGTCCTGGAAACTAGCCGCCAGATTCTCATTTCATGTGGAGTTGAGTTAATAAGTATCATCGCTGATTCAGCGATGATACGAAGAAACTAGCATTTGGATAAAACTACACTCTTTTACGAGTCAGGAAATGCCTCATATTTCCGTGTAAAATGGAAGTTATTTGCGGATTAGGCCTAAGTAGCTGCGTGTTTTTAAATGCTGCAATTTTGGGATTACCAACTATGCGAGGAAGGCTATCTTTATGAAGAAAAATTAAAGCTCTGCTGTACACCGACAACAGAGAATCAGATTATGCAGAGATACGGAAAACCTGCAATAGATCGCTATAAAACGCTATATTTCAAACGCTAGTTTCAATACCTTATCTGCGCTATCAGGGGTAGTGTCCAAGACATCAATGGGCGCGTTGCACCTTTTGCAATAAGCTTGGTTTCGTATCATGGTAGTGGCGGCCCTCGCAGCCGCCATGATTTCTGCAAACCTCTTGCGGCCTGGCTACGATTGGTGTATGATATAGCAGGTTCGCACTCTTAATACGAGAGTGCTAATAAGAGTTGAGGAGATCCTCACCCATTCACTATAAAAAAATATGGAGGAATGATATGCCAACGGTGAGTGTAAAGCTTCGGCCACTGGGAGACCGTGTAGTGGTCAAGGCTATATCCCGTGAAACCGTCACTAAAAGTGGCATCGTGCTGCCAGATACCGCAAAAGAGAAGCCCCAGGAGGGTGAAATCCTGGCAGTAGGCCCTGGTAAAGTGCTGGACAACGGCAAGCATGTAACGCTAGAGGTACAGGTTGGACAGAAGATACTGTTCGCCAAGTACGCCGGCACCGAGGTCAAGATGGACGGCGAAGAGTATTTGATCCTGCGCGAAAGCGATATTATGGGCATTGTTGAATAGGAGAGTATTCGTGGCAAAAAGACTGCAATTTGATGAAAATGCGCGCCATTCCCTCAAGAAGGGCATGGACAAGCTGGCGGACGTGGTTAAAGTAACACTTGGCCCAAAGGGGCGCAACGTGGTACTGGACAAGAAATTCGGCGCACCAACAATCACCAACGATGGTGTGACGATTGCTCGCGATATCGATCTGCCTGATCCCTTTGAAAACATGGGAGCGCAGTTGCTCAAAGAGGTTGCGACCAAAACGAATGACGTCGCGGGTGATGGCACTACGACAGCGACAGTGCTGGCGCAGGCCATTATCACTGAAGGCTTGAAAAACCTGGCGGCGGGCGCAAATCCCATGATCCTGCGTAAGGGCCTGGAGAAAGCCACCGAAGCTGTGATTGCTGAGATCAAGTCGATGAGCAAGCTGGTGGAGACCCAGGAAGAGATTGCTCAGGTGGCTTCAATTTCCGCGGCTGATCCCGAAATCGGTGCTCTCATTGCTGAGATGATGGATAAGGTCGGCAAAGATGGCGTGATTACCGTCGAAGAGGGCCGTGGCCTGGCAATGGAAAAAGAGTATACCGAGGGCATGCAGTTCGATCGTGGCTATATCTCCGCCTACATGGCGACTAATATGGATCGCATGGAAGCTGAGATGTCCAACCCCTACATTCTCATTACGGATAAGAAGATCAGTGCCGTGGCAGATATCCTGCCGCTGCTGGAGCGTGTTGTACAGACAGGCCGTAAAGAGTTGGTGATCATCTCCGAGGATGTCGATGGCGAGGCCCTGGCTACCCTGGTAGTCAATAAGCTGCGCGGCATCTTCAATGTCCTGGCGGTGAAGGCTCCTGGGTTCGGCGACCGCCGCGAGGCGATGCTGGAAGATATCGCTGTTTTAACGGGTGGAAAGGTTATCACCGAGAAGGCCGGTCTCAAGTTGGATAGCACAACGCTGCAAGACCTGGGCTACGCTCGCACGGTCATTGCCAACAAAGATGTTACAACCATCGTTGAAGGCGCCGGAAAACAAGAAGCCATTCAGGCCCGCATACGCCAGATCCGTGCCCAGATCGAGGAGACGACGAGCGACTACGATCGTGAGAAGCTCCAGGAGCGCCTGGCGAAGCTAGCCGGTGGTGTTGGCGTGATTAAAGTGGGAGCAGCCACCGAGGTAGAGCTCAAAGAGAAGAAGCATCGCGTCGAGGATGCGCTCTCTGCCACGCGTGCTGCTATCGAGGAAGGTATCGTGGCTGGCGGCGGCTCCGTGCTGGTCCACGCTATCCCTGCCCTGGACGAGGTCCACGTTGCCCCCGGCGATGAGACAACAGGTGTGAATATCCTACGCCGCGCACTTGAAGAGCCGCTGCGCCTTATCGCCATCAATGCTGGTCGCGATGGCGCGGTTACTGCCGCTGCCGTGAGTGCGCTCCCGCACGGCCATGGCTTTGATGCTATGAAGGGCGAATATGTCGATATGTTCAAAGCCGGTATTGTCGATCCCCTGAAGGTGACGCGCTCTGCATTGCAGAATGCTGCCAGTATCGCGGGTATGTTCCTGACGACCGATGCACTGATTACCGACGCTCCAGAGGAGCAGGCCGCGCCTGCCATGCCCGGTGGTATGGGCGGCATGGATGGCATGATGTAGGAGCATTAAAATCTGTTCCCCAACGCGACCGAATATCCTTTTGTGATAGGGTGATTGAGTTTCGCAGTTGCAAAAGAGGGTCGTCACATCACATCACATCATACCAGATCACGTTGAGTAGTCATCGCGGGATATCCTTTGTGAATGTCCCGCGATGATTATTTTGTGGCGTACCGCAATACTGGCTATCACGAAGCGAGGCTTTCATGCTGCTTGACGCTTGTTGAGCACTTTTCCTTTGTTGATGATGTTAATGACCCAGGCGCTGTTGCTGTTTGCGATGGTAGTAAGGACGAGCCTCTGTTCAGAGGTCAGTGTAGGAGCGGTAATATCGGTATTTATGCGTTCACCATTGAACGCTAGATGGAGGAGGACATCGACGATTCTAAGTAAGCTATGTGAAGTTGCTGCGCTGAAGGCTTCTATGAGCATGGGGATAGCGGTACTCGCTGCACGAGGCCCAAGGTCATAGAAGGCATGGCTGACGTCATCCACGATACAGGTATCAGTCCAGGGAAGCTCAAGGTACAGGTCCGCGACTGGTCCCGCCTCTACAAGTGTGTCAACAAGCACGCGAATCGCTTCGGGTGGCGTATCATGGCGGTCCAGTCTTGCCAGAGCCAGCGCTGCGGCCAGTTTCACGAGGTCGCTTCCCTCCCCTTTGAGCACCTCTAACAACAATTGTTGCGATGCCAGATCGTATTCGGCGCTCAACGCGCCCAGGCTTAAAAGCATACTGGACCTGGCCAGTTCATCTTCTTCTGCCGCGATGTACACGTGAAGCACGGGAATGATAGCAGCGGCATACTCTTTGAAACAGGCCAGTGTATAGGCGGCGCACATTCTGATCGCCGCTTCCCCGTGTTTCAGCAGGTCCAGGTAGACTTCGACGCCTTCTCTCACCGCCTCGTAGATGATTTGCACACAATCGCCCTCGTGTACAACTCGCTCTGTAAGCTCTCGTCTCTCCTGTTCGGCACCACCATATGCCAGGTGCTGCTGGCTGTCCATATACGAGTTTCCGCGCGCTATATAAGCAAGGAGAAGTAACAGTTCATCCTTGTCCTGTGCTGAGTCATCTCGCAACCGCTCTATGAGCACTTGTACAGCTGAGACTGTATCCTTGCCTATAATGCTTTGATGCCAGATGGTATAGTAGAGCGTTTCTAGCGCTTCATCGTGAGCTTGAACTTCGTCTGGTTGTAGTGAGCCGGGCAATCTTTGCTCTTCAGCGACCTCACCATTGCTATGTTCGAGTTCTTGCATGTCTATCCTATCCAGACTTTCTAGTATCGGGGACTTTCTTCCGGGGCTGTACTCTGTTTTATGGCTGTGGCGTTAATATGCCAGTATCATTATAGTACATTAGTTCTAAAATAGCAAGCATTTTTCTATCATGATATTTAGAAAACGGGAATGCTGTCTTTAGAGGGATAAAGTCCTGGAAGTCAATACTGCTCTTTGGGTTTTTCAAGCTCTTGTTTCTCAAGTTCTGCTCACACCATGCATGTATCCAGGTGTGGGGTGCCACTCACACTGGCACGACGAAGCGGCATGGCACTGGACCGGTTCGTTCGCAACGTTCCTGCACGGACATCCCCACCAGCTCCGAAAGCAGCGTCTCGGCGAGGTCACAGACCTGTGGATGCTCTCGCACCACCGCCGCGAACGGGCACCGATACCCGATAATACACAACGTTTCCCCCACTGTCTCTCGTTCCATCAGCCCGCCCAGTTCATTGAGGACCTCGACAGTTGCCTCAAGTCGCATGCGCAGCTCTCCAGGTGGGATCTTCCACTGTGCAGCGATGCGCCGCCCGACCTCGCGCAGGAGCGTTTCTACCTCGCCGGCAGGTAGGTGCTCACCGAGGACGTCCAGCAGCTGGTCCAGCAGCTGGCCATATGACTTCGGGAACAGATACTCGGCTGCTGGCGTCAGGTCATACACCGAGGAGGGTTTGCCGCTGCCACGACGTTCACTGCGCTGTTGGACCAATCCATCCCGCTCAAGGGCAGCAAGATGAGCGCGCACCGCCGTATGGGTCAGGTCAAGCGCTTGTGCCAGCTCGTCTACGGTGCGACTGGATCTCCGCAGCAGAGTAATGATCTGACCGCGTGTACTTGCAAAAAACCATCGGTTCCAATTCTTTCGTGCCATTTCCTACCTCCTGAATGGTTCCAGTGTACCGGAGAGCCCCTTGTACCGTCAATCAAAGCAAGTAAACCAACGAATTTAATAAAGTCAGGTATATCATTGACTTTCTGGAAGAAATATGGTATAGAGACAGAGAAGTGAGAACTGGGAGGGACTGCACTGGTGAATACCGGCTCCCCAGAAGTATCTCTATCTTTTAGGAGGGATTTCCCATGACAGAACCAACTCTTTATGAGCGTCTAGGTGGCATCTTCGCCATTGCCGCCGTAGTGGACAACTTCAGCGACCGACTACTGAAGAACCCAAAGATCATCGAGGCGAACCCCGAGTTGCACGAATGGCATACAGTGACGTACCCCGGGCGGCTGCCGGGCCTCAAGTGGCTAAGAACCTTGTGGCTCGCCTCGTTGGCGGGAGGACCATTTCAATACACCGGCAGAGAGCTGCGCGATGCACATTTCGACCTGAAGATCTCACCCGCCGTGTTCGACGAAGTCGCTGCGGAGCTTAGCCTCACCCTTGATCATTACAAGGTGCCCGAGCGCGAGAAGGGAGAAGTGTTGGGCGCCTTCGCTGGATGGAAAGGTGAAGTCACGGCTGGTTCTGAGCCTGGGTCTGTCAATTGGCGCCGTTGGCGTTGAGCCGGCGTGATCCGAACAGCGAATTAGACCAGAAAGATCACCCTCGTCTGCGGTCATGACGCTCTCGTCGGCGAGCATCTGGGCCGCGCCCGACACGACGTAGAACAGCTCACTGGAGCCGGTGTGGTGGTGCGGCGGTGCCCTGCAGCAAAGTGATCCGCTGATTGCTGAGCGCACCGCCGGTCGCGCTGCTGCATGTGTACAGCCTGCCGGTCACTGGCGCGCCGAGGACCACTTCCATGTGCTGGAGCGCGAAAAGCAGGAAGACTTGGCCGCCATCGTCGCCAACAAGGCCGGGGTGGTCAACGGCTAAAAGTGGCAGTGGGAAGTTGCAGCACTCGCGCCTCGCCGCCGTGGCCGCCAAACTGTCCACCGTGGCCGTCTGGTCTTGACCAGATGATCCATCAGCTAGCCGTCCTGAATCGCCACGCCGGGCGGGTCATCCTGGCGTTCCGGCTTCGACCCAAGACCCGGATCGGGGCGGTGCAGCTGATGGCGTCTGGATTGGAGGAGCCGCATGACCGAGATCTCGTTCTCCAACGTGGTCATCGTGGCCGCCGTGGCGTTCGCGGCACCGCTGGCGCTGGGGGTGATCCCAAAGCTCCGGCTGCCGACGGTCGTCCTGGAGATCGTGCTCGGGATCACCATCGGGCCGTCGGGCTTGGGGTGGGTCAAATCCGATCTTCCTGTCCAGGTCCTCTCTCTCGTGGGGCTGGCGTTCCTGCTGTTCCTGGCCGGCCTGGACGTCGAACTCGGGCGGCTGCGGGGTCGGCTGCTCCGATTGGCCGGACTGGGGTTCGTACTCTCGCTCGGCCTCGCCCTTGCGGTAGGCTACGCGCTCGATGCGGCGGGGCAGATTCGCTCTCCCCTGTTTGTCGGGATCGTGCTTGCGGCCACGGCCCTCGGGTTGGTGGCCCCGATTCTGAAAGACGCTGGCGAGAGCGAAGGCGAATTCGGACAGCTCTTGCTCGCGGCTGCGACCATCGCCGACTTTGGCACGGTCATCCTTCTGTCTCTGCTTTTCTCCAGGAACGCTGGCAACGTCGGCTCGCGGCTGGTCCTTCTGGGCAGTTTCGTCGCGCTGGTCGCCGCTGCGGGGTTTGGCGTAGCCCGTGCGGAACGATCGAAGATGCTCTCAGGTGCCCTGGGCAGGCTAGGAGACACCACAGCCCAGATCCGTGTCCGGGGGGCGGTGCTGCTGCTGATCGGATTCGTTGCTCTGGCCGAGCGGTTCGGATTGCAGACGATCCTGGGGGCATTCATGGCCGGAGTCATCCTGAGGATCGTGGACCACGACGCCACTGCGACCCACCCCCACTTCCAGCTGAAGCTGGATGGGATCGGCTACGGGTTCCTCATCCCCGTCTTCTTCGTCTCAAGCGGAGTTGAGTTCAACCTCTCCGCTCTGCTCTCGAGTGCTTCTACACTGGTGCGGGTGCCCATCTTCCTGCTCGCGCTGCTCTTTGTGCGGGGGATACCAGCGCTGCTGTACCGTCACGTGCTCGGCAATCGTCGGACCGTCGCTGCGGGCCTCCTGCAAGCGACGTCGCTGAGCTTCGTCGTGGCCGCAGTTCAGATCGGGACTCTCCTGGGTGAGATCAGTGCAGCTACAGGCGCGGCCCTCATCGGCGCCGGCTTGCTTTCGGTGATGCTTTTCCCGTTGCTGGCGCTGATGCTCTTGGGGGGAGCGGGAGCAAAGCGAAACGGAGACGAACGATGATGCACGCGGTCTGCACCCTGGGCCAACGGCGACACGATCACCGTCCAGAGCATGGTCACCGGGCAAACCTTCGATCTGCACGTTGTTGGCGAGGCTGCACTTAGTGCGCGACGAGTTGCGCTTCTTGTGCCTCGTACTGTCGGTGAATGCTCAAGGCCCAACTGGTCGCTCGCTCCACTTCCCCGGCCAGCAGGGGACCCTCCTTCTTCATTGCCTTCACGAAGAAGCTCTCCGGCGCGACCGGGGCTCGACTCCCATCGCTCGCAGCTGTCTGGCCATGCGCGGCGCGGCCGAACTCTTCCACAAACTTCCCCGCAAGCGCGTATCAAAACAAGCGACGGCGAAGAGTTGTCACTTCAGCATCATCTGCGCCGCTCGCTGAGCCAGGTCGACCAGCCAGAATGGGAGTACGGTCCCCATTGCCAGCGTGCCTGCAACTGCAATGCCCAGTGCCGTCCAGGTCATCCAACCTATGTAGGTCTCCTTCTCAACAGCTTGCTCGACCGCAACGCCTGTTTTTGCCTTGGTGACCGTCCGCTGTGCAGTAGCGCTTGCGACAGCTGTAGAGCTTGTATCGGCCAGCCTACCCGGGGCGCGCTTACTGGTTGATGCTGCCAGGGCGGGTATCGCTGCCTGCGGAGCAGATCGTATGGGAAGTGCGCTCTCTTTCTCCTTCTCCATGAACATCACTGCTATGATGCGTAGGTAGTAGTACATACCCAGGACGCTGGCGAGTACGCCGATAATCAGCAGTTCAGGATGGCCGACCAGCAGCGCCGCGTAGAAGAGGTAGTACTTGGCCGCGAAGCCCGCCATTGGCGGAAAACCTGCCAGTGCGAGCAGAAAAAAGGCTAGCAGGCCCGCCAGTACTGGTTGGCGGTACCAGAGGCCCCGGATATCATTCAAGTCAGTGCCCGAATTATCGGCTCGCTCCAGCACAGAGACGATTCCAAAGGCGCCCAGATTGAGAAAGGTGTAGCTGAGCAGGTAGAAGAGGATGGCGGAAATCCCGAATACGCCGCCAGGCACAAGCTGCCCAGTAGTGAAAACCTGACTGCCCACAACAAGCTGCCCTTTAACGGTGATAACCGCGCCACCCACGGCGATCCCGATCAAGAGATAACCGGCATGGGCAATGCTGGAATATGCCAGTAGTCGCTTGACGTTGCTCTGCACAAGTGCCAGTATGTTGCCGCCAATGACGGTCAGGATAGTGATAGTCAGGATCACAGGCAGCCAGTCGGACCTGACCGGAAACAGGACAACATCGAAGACACGCGCGAAGGCGACCATCGCAGCTGCCTTGGTAGCTACGGACATAAAGCCTGTTACGGGAGCGGGTGCGCCTTCGTACACATCAGGCGTCCACGCCTGGAATGGTATTGCTGAAACTTTGAAGGCGAAACCGACCATAAGCAGGCCCATAGCCGTGAGTAGCAGTGGTGAACCGTGGAGACTGAATGAAAGAGGATTGGGTAGAGGATGGCCAACCGGAAATTTGACCTGGTTAAGGAGAAACTGTTCGATAGCTCTGAATGAAGTATTGCCCGTAGCGCCGTAGATCAGCGCAATGCCATACAGCAGGAAGGCCGAAGCAAAAGAACTGAGCAGGAAATACTTCATTCCTGCTTCCTGGGAACTCTTGCGGCGTGTCACGAAACCGCACAGGATATACAGGGCCAGTGAGAGCATTTCCAGCCCCAGAAACACCGTCAGGAAGCTAGTTGCTGCTGCCAGTAGCATCATACCAATGGTGGCCAGTAGCATTAAAGCGTAGTATTCACCCTGGTGGGGAAGATTTATACGCCTTAGATACCCCGGCGAGAGCATTATGCCTAGTGCGCTGGCGCTGAGCAGGATAATGTAGGCGTAGAGAGATCCCTGATCAGAGCCGACCATCTGGTTGAAGGCAGGCTGGCCATCGCCGGCAATATATAAAACGACGGTAGCGGCAAAGGCTCCCATCAATCCGAGCAGACTAAGCGAAGGTAGTAACCAGAAGTTCGTTGGCCCGCTATCCTTCATATTCTTTTCTGCTCGTGGTAGGAGCAGATCTACCAGCATGACGATTAATACCATGCTGGTCAGTACCAGTTCCGGTGCTATGCGCGCCCAATCGGCTGCAGATACGGTATAAGTGAATGACATAGAAAAATCCTCTCGCCGCGAGAATGCGCATGAGAGGGGCGAGCCCTCTCACTACTATACACGAGCCTCCGAACTACTCCGTGTATAGTAGTGAGACCCCTTGCGGGTCTCATGCCAATGATAGGAAGCTCCACAAGGAGGTTCTATTACTTAGTGAAAAAAGCATTAGCAATACTTTGTAATGTGTTGGCTATCGATGGTTCCATCAAAAATGTGAGAGGCGCTGGCTGCACTCCTATGTAAAAGATCAATACCAGCAGCGGAGACAACACCAGAAACTCGCCCAGGCGTATATCGCTCAATATGCCTTTGCGCTCGGCAGCAGCGACAGCCCTTCCCGCCTGGCGTGATCCTTCCATTACTTCCTGGAAGAAACGTATGAGATACCACGCAGCAGGGATGACGACGATGGTCCCCAGGGTGCCAAATATTACGTTGTTGCGGAACGCTCCAAGTAGCGCCAGGAACTCGCCCGTGAAACTATTCAATCCTGGTAGACCAAGCGATGAGAGCACAGCAATCAGCATGACCGTTGCCAGTATGGGGATACGTCTTGCCAGCGTGCCGAACTCACCCAGGCGACGTGTGCCCGTTCGCTCCTCGAGAAAACCTGCAATCAGGAACAGGGCTCCGGTTGTGATACCGTGGTTGACCATCTGCAGTACAGAACCTTCCATACCCTGCACGTTCTGCGCCACAGCGCCGCCAATGATGGCCTGCGTGTTGAATGCGAACATGCCAAGCATGACCACACCCAGGTGACTGATACTGGAATAAGCCAGCAGGCGCTTCATGTCCGTCTGCACAAGCGCCAGCAGTGCGCAGTAAAGGATACCGACTACCGCCAGAGTATTGAAGAGCGGCACCAGCGTTTGCACGGCATTGGGGAAAAGCGGCAGGCAGAAGCGCAGGAAGCCGTATGCGCCTGTCTTCGACATTGCACCAGCTAGCATGACCGTCACCGGTGTGGGCGCTTCGTTATATGCATCCGGCAGCCAGCTATGAAAGGGCACGAACGGAATCTTTACGGCAAAGGCGGCAGCGAAGGCCAGCAGGAGCCACAGTTGTATGCCGCTGCTTAACTTGGTATTCAGCAGCGCTGCCAGGTCAAGTGTATAGCTCCCACCTGCTGTTTGCTGGTGATAGTAGCCCAGCGCAATGACGCCTGCCAGCATCAACAGGCTGCCGGCCGAGGTATAGAGTACAAACTTGATTGCCGCATAAATGCGACGTTCGCCCCCCCAGCTCCCAACCAGGAAATAGGCTGGGATCAGCATCAATTCCCAGAAAATGTAGAACAAGAAGAGGTTGGTAGCCAGGAAGACACCGGTGATACCACACTCCAGGAGCAGCATGAAGGCCATGTAGTTCTTGACCTTCTGCTCGATGCGGAAAGACGCTCCAATACATACCAGTGTTAACAAGGCCGTGAGCACCACGAGCAGCAGGCTGATGCCATCAACACCCAGGCTGTAGTTGATACCCAGGGCAGAAACCCAGGGAACATACTCATTAAAGAGAGATGTACTGCTGGGAACATTGACCGCTGTGGTTCCACCTGCTGTGGCATTGGCCTGCAGGTAGACCAGCATTAATACTATGGCCAGCAGCAAATTCATCCATGCGATACCCAGGGCCGTCCAGCGGATAGCACTTAGTTGCGCCTTTGGAAAGAAGAGTATGACAATCCCCCCCAGCAATGGAAGGAATGTGATGATGGAAAGAATAGGAAACATACCGCTACCTCCACACTGCATAATAGACGATGATTAAAACCACGCCCACCAGAATCACCAGCGCATAGTTACGCATATATCCAGTTTGCAACCTGCGTAGTGCCGCGCTCGTCCCACGTAACAGCCAGGCTATGCCCCGGCTTCCACCATCCAGGGCATCACCTTCTATCAAACGCGCGGCAGCCCGTCCAAGCCCGAGGAGAGGCCGGATGAGAATCACTGTGAGGATCTCATCCACATAATACTTGTGGAAAACCAGTTGGTATACGGGATTGATATTCTCTTTGTATTGAAAGCCTTTTCCATAAAGCCTCCATGCCCACGCAATGCCAAGCAGTGCCGCAATCGCGCTTACTCCCGTTGAGAGCAACTGGCGTATTAAGGATGGCTCGTTTGCATGCACGCCGCTGAAGACTGGAGCCAGGAAGGTTGCGAGGGGCTGCCAGCTGGGGATACCAATAATGCTGAATGAGCCGGCGAATCCTCCGATCACAGAGAGGACAGCCAGGATTATTAACGGGATGGTCATGACTGGCGGCGCTTCGTGGATGTCGTAGAAGCCCTGGCCACGGATGCGCGCGGGCTGTTCGTCTTCTTCGGCTTCTTCTTCATCGCTGTGGCCGTGGCTTGCCGGTCCGGTCCCGCGATAGTCTCCCATGAAGATGCCAAAGAAGAGCCGGAACATGTAGAAGGCGGTCAATAAGGCGGTCACTATGCCCATGCCCCACAATACATAATCCAGTGAACTTCCTGCCAGGAGTGAGCCGAGGATATCGTCTTTACTCCAGAAGCCCGAGAGAGGTGGTATGCCACTGATTGCCAGGGTGGCAAGCAAAAAGGTCCAGCAGGTAACCGGCAGCCTCTTCCTCAAACCCCCCATTTCGCGCATATCCTGCTCGCCCCCAAGTGCGTGGATGACTGCGCCCGCGCCCAGGAAGAGCAGCGCTTTGAAGTAGGCATGCGTGGTGAGGTGAAAAATGCCTCCGCTGTAGTTATGCGCGGCTTCGCCCATGAACATATAGCCTAGCTGGCTGATGGTTGAATAGGCCAGGACGCGCTTGATATCAAGCTGGAAGACAGCGATGGTCGCGGCAAAGAGCGCTGTTACAGTGCCAATGATGCCGACAACTACCAGTGAACGCGTGGAGACCTCGAACAACGGGTTGGCGCGGGCGACGAGGTAGACACCTGCTGTGACCATTGTGGCAGCGTGAATGAGCGCGCTGACGGGTGTCGGGCCTTCCATAGCATCCGGCAGCCACATATACAACGGCAACTGCGCCGACTTGGCAGTACAAGCAAAAAAGAGCAGCAGGCAGATTACCGTGATAGTTCCGCTGTTATGAGCGGCGGCTCCCAGCGAAGTGAAGACGCCTGTCAGGTAACCGGCGCCCGGGTTGGGAAAATAATTCAGCACACCAACGCCATCTCGCTTGTAGGTGCTGACAAATATAAGGAAGATAGCGAGCATCAGGCCAAAATCACCGATGACATTAATTACAAGCGCCTTTTTGGCCGCCGCGACTGCTGCCTGTCGTTGATACCAGAAACCTATCAGTAGATACGATGCCAGGCCCACCAGCGCCCAGCCGACGAGCAAGAAGAGGAAGTTGTTCGCGCTGACCAGCAGTACCATCGCAAAAATAAAAAAGTTCATGTAGGCAAAGAAGCGCCAGAAACCGGGGTCATCTTCCATGTACCCGGCGGAGTAGATATGGATGAGCAGACCAACGCCTGTGACGATCATTAGCATAACCGCCGACAGGGGATCGAAGAGCAGGCCAAAGCTCACCTGGAAATCGCCCGAGGTGACCCAGGTGTATATCACCTGGTCACTCGCACGCGCACCTGCTGGAGTCCCCAGCATCGAAAAAAAACCGAGCGCCGCGCAGAGAAAAGCCAGGCCGCAAGCGCCCAGTGCCACTGTCAGTATAGCTGTGCGCGACATCAGTCTGCCGGCAAGACCAAGAATGATGAATCCTAGCAGCGGCAGTAGCAGCACCCAAAATGTCAGATTTGTCATAGAAAACAATCCTCATAAATATATGTGCTCTCACATATGAGACGAGCTTAGCCTCGCAATATGTCCATATCGTCAACATCGATATCGCGGCGTGTACGGAAGATGGAGACGATGATAGCCAGCCCCACCACCACTTCAGCAGCAGCGACGGTCAATACCAGAAAAACGAACATCTGTCCATCCACCGAGTCCAGGTACCGTGAGAAGGTGACAAACGACAGATTGACCGCATTAAGCATCAGTTCAATAGACATAAAAATAATCAGCGGGTTGCGCCGGATGAGCACACCGGTGACGCCTATGGTGAACAAGATGGCACTGACTATTAAATACCAGTCAACAGGTAGCATACTTCCTTCCTTCGATCAGGCTTTTCTGCCAAATACCAGTGCGCCCAGAATCGCCACGACGATCAACAGGCTGGTGACCTCGAAAGGGAAAGCAAAGCCGTGAAAGAGAGCCAGCCCGAATGCTTCAATGCTGTGGTTCTGTGGGCCTACTATATGCGAAAGACTATTGGCTCCTGTCGTCCTGGGAGCAATAGCAGTGTTGGTGAAGAGCAGGTAGCTCAGCGCTCCCACGAGCACCAGGCCAAGTACTCCAGCGACTCCGCGCTGCCAGGGTATGCGGTCGGGTAGTTCGGTATCACTTGCCTCGGATGCCAGCATGGTCACCACAAACAGGAACAGCACCATGATTGCGCCTGCATAAATCAGAATTTGCACCACGGCGATGAACATAGCGCCCAGTTGCAGGTAAAAAAGTGCCAGGAACAACAACGTGAGAATCAGGCTTAACGCGCTGTGCACGGCATTTCTGAAGCTAATCACGCCTATCGCCGATGCCACGCTGGCGACCGCGAGTACGAAGAATGAGACTAAAAGTTGCGTATTGGTCATGACCGTTGCTCATCTTTCCTGCTTGCCAGCTTGCGCCGGTCCTCGTCTTGCTCCTCGTTTACCAGCAGTACGGGTTCCTCGGTTGGATAATCACCCAGGCCGACGGCGGCGGCGCTGGCTTCTGATCCGTCAAACACGTGGCTTTCCTGTGGTACAGGCTGCGCGGCATCGGCGGGGGCCGGTTCGAACCAGGCGTCGTTGGAGCCGGTGGTCGCCTGGCCTTCAGGCTCCAGCAATTGCTCTTTATGATAAACCATGTCTTCCGGGTAGTACGAGGCCAGCTTATACTGGTGTTCCAGTGTGATTGCTCCCGTCGGGCAGGCGGCCTGACAGTAACCGCAGAAGATGCAGCGCAGCAGGTTGACATCAAAGACCTTAGCGTAGCGCTCCCCGGCCGAGACGCGCTGCTCCTCGGTATTTTCCTCCGCCTCAATATAGATGGCATCGGCGGGACACGCACCTGCGCACAGGTAGCAGCCAACGCAGCGCTCCAGGCCATTCTCGTAGCGGTGCAGGACGTGGCGCCCCCGGAAACGCGGCGGCAGCTCCCGCTCCTGCTCCGGGTAGGAGATGGTAGTCGGTTTCTTGCCCATATTTTTAAGGGTCGTTGCCATACCCTTGATGATGTCAAAAGACATTGTGTACTCCTTATTGACCCTTTTTCAGATCGTCTGAGTCCTTTATCAATTCGTCCAATACTAATGTTTGTAGACTTGGCAAAGATGGTAGACGCATGTCATTTGTCAGGAAGAATGATGCTCCCTCTTTGAGAGCAGTAGCTATTTGAATAGAGTCTGGTGTGCGGATGTTATGAAATGCTCGTAATCGTGCTGCCTCTTCAGCGATTTCCTGAGAAAGAAATACAGTTTTTAGACCTTTTGTATCAAACAGGAGATCACGATATCGTTGAATCAGTTTCACATCATTATGTCGAATGGGATCAACAAGTACTTCCAGTAGAGTCATAATAGACGTTATCGCGGTAAATTCACCGTGTGCTATAGCCTCGAAGAAAGGATGAGTAGCCTCGAAGTATGTTGGGTTTTTTTCAGTAAAGTAAATCAATGGCGTCGTGTCTAAACACACGATGCCTCCCCGCAAGAAGCCTAGCGATCCCATGAGTTCCGTTCCTCATCTATGTACTTCTCTACATCGACACCTTTCCACAATTCTTCGGCCATCCCTTCAAATTCCATGATGTTATGTTTTGGTCGAGACTCGACCTGGCGACGCAGCATAGCAGCTATGTCAGACAGCAACTGAAGTTGTTCATCAAGAGTAAGACGTTGAACTTGATTCAGTACCTCATCCAGTACTTCATCATAGGTGTAGGTTGACACGTGATGCTCCTTAAAGTATGTTCATCCTTTGTAGCAGGGCTACCTATCCCACGAGTTTCGTTCCTCATCTATGTACTTTTCCACGTCAACGCCCGCCCAAATTTCTTTTGCAAAACCTTTGAATTCCGTAACCTTATGCTTAGGCTTGGTTTTGACTTGGTAACGACGAACGAGCGCTACCAGGTCCTCTAGCAACTGAAACTGTTCATCAGGTGTAAGATGCTCAACTCGATTTAGTACTTCTTGATAAGCATCGGTTGACATTTGCCTCCTCCTTAGTACGCCTGGTATGAACCGGTGAAGATATATCTCACCCAAATCATACCAGAGTGTTTACCTTCTGTCATCCGCCTGACTCCACAAGCATGCGTTTGTTTTTTTGCTTCGAGTGCAGATGGCGGGCATGGCAGGGGCAAGCCCCGCCACTACTATACACCGTCAGAGGCCGTCCCAGCGTCGTATAGTAGTGGCACCCCTTGCGGGTGCCATGCATGCGGGTGTCATGCAAAAATGCACCACACCCACTTCACAATGTGTTCTACCAACAACCGGAGGTCGGCTTGCCACCTTAAGAACTCCTCGCCTCCTGCACCGCCTCCGCCGCGTCAAACTTTGCCAGGCGCACGGATGATGGTAATACCATCGCTCCCTTCGCCCTGGTGGACGCGGGAGCCTGCGCCGCTGCCGTCCGGCGGCGCACGAACAACAGTACCGCTGCGATAACAACGAGACCTGCCAGGCCGTTGACCCACCATGGCCAGCCCAGGGCTACCACTGTCGCAGTAATGATGATGTTGAGCACTGCCAGGGGCAAAAGGAACTGCCAACCGAAGCGCATCAGGCGATCGTAGCGAATGCGCGGCAGGGTCGCGCGCAGCCAGATGAACAGGAACAGGAAAAATGCAACCTTGACCAGGAAAATGAGTATCGAAACGCCGGGAATGCGCTCCAGCCCGAAGCCGAAGAAGCTCCAGCCGCCAAAGAAGAGCGTCGATGCTACCGCGCTTACCGTAATCATGTTGATGTACTCGGACATCTGGTAGAGGCTCCAGCGCAGTCCGCTGTACTCGGTCAGGTATCCGGCAGTCAATTCCTGCTCTGCCTCGGGCAGATCGAATGGTGCGCGGTTCACTTCCGCGACGCCGGCAATGATGTAAACGACGAATCCCAGCGGCTGCGCTGCGATGAACCAGATGCCCTGGTGCAGCTGCGCCTGCACAATGCCCACCAGGCTCAATGTGCCTGCCCACATCAGAGTGCCGCTCAGGGCCAGCCCCAGGCTCGTTTCATAGGAGACCATCTGCGCCGCGCTGCGCAGCGAGCCGAGCAGCGAGTAGCGGTTGCCGGATGACCACCCACCAAGGACAATTCCGTATACAGCCAGCGAGGAAATAGAAAGAATCCACAACAACCCGACGTTGATGTCAGCAACGAGCGGGTCCCAGACGCTGTGCTTGCCATCGATCCAGTTGTTGCCGATAGGCACCACGGCGAAAGCCGAGAGCGCTACGACCACCGAGATGATGGGCGCTACCAGGTAGATCGCCTTCTTCGCCTGTGTCGGCACGATCTGCTCTTTGAAGGCCATTTTAATGGCGTCAGCCAGAGGCTGAAAAATGCCGAAAGGGCCGGCCCTGTTTGGACCCAGCCGACCCTGGATCTTCGCCACCACGCGCCGCTCGATGAGAGTCATATAGGCGAAGGCAGTCAACAAAGCGAAGATCACCACCGCGCTTTTGACCACGTCAGCGACGATTGCGTTATTCAGAAACTCAAGCATGAGCCACCTCCTGCTCCTGTATGCGCATCCCTTGCTGGCCCAGGTCCTCCCAGGTGATACCAGCATAGAGCGGGTTGCTATTTGCCATCTCTAACAGTATCTCGCCCGGGTGATTGTAAGTCCATGCCTGGCCGAGTCGCTGCGCCAGTTCGACGAGGATCTCCCAGTCAGCTTTTGCGCCGGGGAGTGGCCGCAGTGCACGCCGGATCGCTTGCACGTGGTGATCGATGTTGGTCATGCTGCCTTCTTTTTCCGCGAAGGTAACTGCTGGGAGCACGACATCAGCCTGTTGTGCCGTTTCGGTGAGCGCAATATCCTGTACCACCAGAAAATCTTTCCTGGGAAAATCCGCTACATGCCGTGCAGGGTTTGCTCCCATCACATACAGCGCTCTCACCTGTGGACTATGCAGCATTTCAGCATATGGCGTACCGCTCTCCGCCGGAGCCTGGTAGCCGGGGAGTGCATCGGGCAATACCCCCATATCGCGTGCGCCGAGCGAGTTGGCGTCCTCGAAGAGCGGGCCAACGCCTGCCCCGGGTCGACCAACATTACCCGTCACCACAGCCAGCGCCTGCAGATCGGCCGCCAGGTCCTCACAGCCGGGATCAAGGGTCGCCATTTCGTCATAGAGGATAATAGCGCTCTGAGTGCCAGCGATCTCACTGGCCAGGTGCTCCAGTTGCGTCGTTGCCTCGAGCCCGAAGTCGTTTGCGCGTCCTGCTTTCTCGTTCGCTAGTTTATTGCGTAAATCAATGTACTGGCGCGGGTTATCTATATGCCTGTCCAATACTGTTTTCAGCAGCAGTCTGGCTGCTTCGCCCGCTCCATGCTGCGGAATGGTGACCTTGCTCACGGCGAAACGGTCAAGCTCAGTGTCATTGGCATTGACGATGTAAATTTTTACCCCACCCCGCATGGCTTTTTTGATGCGCAGGTTCAATATGGGCTGGCGCTGGTAAGGATCGGCGGCAATCAGTACGATATGGGAAGCCTTTTCCATCTCTGCGATGCTATTGGTCATCATCCATGGCTTGCCGGTTAAGACATCACGTGGGCCGGGGAAGTAGCCGTGATGATGGTCGACGTTGGGTGAGCCGATGACCTGGCGCAGCAGCTTCTGGAAGAGATAGGCTTCCTCGTTGGTTGTACGGGTCGAGCCAATACCGCCGATAGCCTGTTGCCCATCACTCGCAATAATTGCTTTAAAACGAGTGGCGATGAGGTCGAGCGCCTCGTCCCACGTTGCTTTGACTAATTGCCCGTCGCGGCGAACGAGAGGAGTGCGCAGGCGCTGCGGGCTATTGACGAACTCGAACTCCCAGCGTCCCCGGTCGCACAGCCAGCCGTCGTCAATGGCATCATTGGTGCGGGACATCAGGCGCATAATCTTGTCGACGCGCACGTCGACGCGCACGTTGCAGCCCACACTACAATTGTTGCAAACGCTTGGTACGCGCTTCAGCTCCCAGGGCCGCGCTTTGAAGCGATAGCTGGAAGCCGTGAGTGCTCCGACCGGGCACATCTCAACGGTGTTGCCAGAAAAGATGGAGTCGAAGGCATGATCGGGAGCAGTGCCAACCTCCATCTTATAGCCGCGCGAGATCATCACCAGGCCATTGTCCATTGCTATCTCGGAACTGAAACGCGTGCAGCGCTGGCATAAGATACAGCGCTCTCGATCGAGCAGGACGTTGTCGCTCACGGGAACCGGCTTAGGAAAGTGGCGCTTGTAGAGATCGAAACGCGTGCCGCCTGGCCCATGCCGCAGGGTGAAATCTTGCAGGTCGCACTCGCCACCTTTATCGCAGATCGGGCAATCGAGTGGATGGTTGATCAGCAGGAACTCGAGCGTCCCTCTACGTGCTTTGAGGACTTTTTCGGTCTTCGTGTGAACGATCATGCCTTCGCTCACCAGGGTGGTACAGGCAGTCTGTGGAGACTTGGGCACCTTCTCGATGTCGACGAAGCACATACGGCATGCGCCCAGTGGCGGCATCTTGGGGTGGTAGCAGTAAATCGGGATCTCTATACCGGCCTGTTGCGCTGCCGCCCAGACCAGTGTTCCGGGAGGGACTGCAACCGGAATATCATCTATTGTCAGGTGTACAAGCTCGTCTTGTTTCTTTTCTGGCATATGCTTTTACCCATTTCCTACCATACACCGTCCTTCTCGGATGTGGTATTCATATTCCTCGCGGAATAGTTTGATACTACTGGTGACCGGGCTGGTGGCGGCATCACCCAGAGGACAGAAAGATTTACCGCTGATGTTATCACAGATGTCCATCAGCAGGTCAATGTCGCTCTCTTTGCCGTGCCCATGTTCAATGCGATGGAGTATCTCGGTCATCCAATAGGTCCCCTCGCGGCAGGGAGTACATTTGCCGCAGGACTCGTCGCGATAGAATTCAATCATGCGCAGCACAGCTTCTACCATGCACGTGTCTTCATGCATAACGATGACACCGCCAGAGCCAAGCATGGAACCTGCCGCGGCAATAGCTTCAAAATCCAGCGGCGTATCTACTTTGTCTGCTCCGAGGATGAACGTGGATGAGCCACCCGGGATGATGGCTTTAAGCTGTTTATCATCCAGGATACCTCCACCGTACTGCTCATCGTAGATCAGAGTATATAAAGGCGTTCCCAGCGGTAACTCGTAGTTGCCGGGTTTTTTGACATGCCCGCTCAGGCAGAACACGCGTGTCCCCTTACTCTTTTCAGTGCCGAACGAGGCGTACCAGTCGGCGCCGTTATTAATGATAGCCGGAATAGTTGAGAGTGTCTCGGCGTTATTGATGACCGTTGGACCACCATACAGGCCAATCACTGCCGGGAAGGGAGGCTTCAAACGCGGGTAACCGCGCCTGCCTTCAAGTGACTCCATCAATGCGCTCTCTTCACCGCAGATATACGCCCCGGCGCCACGATGCATAATCACGTCGAGATGATAGCTGCTGCCCAGGATATCTTTGCCGATGTAGCCTGCATGGTATGCTTCCTCGATGGCTCGCTCAATCTGTCGTCCCGCCAGCGCCAGTTCACCGCGCACGTAAATAAAAGCGGTTGAAACGCGGCAGGCATAGCTGGTGATAATGACTCCTTCGATCAGTTGATGTGGATTCCTCTCCATCAGCATACGGTCTTTGAACGTGCCGGGCTCGCTCTCATCTGCATTGCAACACAGGTAGCGCGGCTTGTCATTTTTGGCGAGGAAGCTCCACTTCAGGCCTGTTGCAAAACCCGCGCCTCCCCGTCCCCGCAGCCCTGATTTTTTCACCATCTCAACGATGTCATCGGGTTGTAACTCTTTGAGGGCTTTCTCTAACGCTTTGTACCCGCCATGCTGGCGATACCCCGCCAGCGTGTCTAAGCCGGGGGCATCTATATCCTTCGTGACGATGAGTTCTGGCATAATAGTGCGAGTCACCTTTCGACCTCTAGTGGCGTAGGGGCGACCCTTGCGGTCGTCCTGCCTTGTTGCGCATTCATCTCTCTATTCCACTCGTCGATGAGTGCATCGGCCATCTCCAGCGTAGCGTTTTCAACGAATTCATCGTTGACTTGCAGGACAGGAGCCGTACCGCAAGATGCAAGGCATTCAGCGGTCATCAATGTATAATTGCCATCGGCGGTTGTTTCACCGCGTTTGATGCCCAGGCGCCGCTCGAAGTGGCTGACCAGTGCATCGCAGTTGCGCAGGTAACAAGAGATACTGTTGCATATCTTGATGATTTTTCTCCCTGGCTGCTGCTGGTAATACATGGTGTAGAATGTTGCCACGCTCTCAACATCGTCCACCGTCATACCAATGGCCTCGGCCACTGCCTCGAGGGCCGCCTGCGTGATGTAGCCTTCTTCTTGCTGCGCAATATAGAGTGCGGGCATGACTGCTGAGCGCGCAGCCGGGTAGCGTGCTGCCAGATCGCGCATGCGCTGTTTCGCCTGTTCTGAAATCATCTATCAACCTCGCCAAGTACAATATCAATGCTGCCAATCGCTGCTACTACGTCAGAGATAAACTTCCCTTCGATCATCAGCGGCAGGACCTCCAGATTGGCGAACGATGCGCCGCGTACATGCATGCGATACGGTTTAGCGCTGCCATCGCTGACGATATAGAAGCCAAGTTCGCCCTTGGGCGACTCGGTGCGCAGGAAGACTTCGCCCGCGGGAGGACGATACCCCTCGGTATACAGCTTGAAGTGATGAATCAATGCTTCCATGCTGCCCGTGATTTGCCACCTGGGCGGGGGTACGATCTTGGGATTATCCACGCGGTAGCTACCGCTCGGCATCCCTTCCAGCGCCTGGTTGACGATGTTGAGGCTCTGCTGCATCTCCAGCATGCGTACCAGGTAGCGGTCGTACACATCGCCATTAGCGCCAACCGGAATATCGAAATCAAACTGCTCATAGCCGCTGTAGGGAAAGGCTTTGCGGATATCCCACACCACACCGCTGCCGCGCAGCACGGGACCACTTGCCCCATAGGCAATGGCGTCCTGCGCGCTGAGAGTAGCTACGCCTTTTGTACGTTCGACCCAGAGCTGGTTATTGGTCAAAAGGTCGTGGTACTCTTGCAGGCGTTCCGGGAAAATGCTGGTAAATTCGCGCACCTTGGCATCGAAGCCGGGAGGCAGGTCCGCCTGCAGGCCTCCCGGACAAATATAACTGGTCATCAAGCGCACCCCGGAAACAAGCTCGAAGACATCCAGGATCATCTCGCGCTCGCGGAAACAATAGAGGAAAACGCTCATCGCTCCAAGGTCGAGGGCATGCGTGCCCAGCCAGACCAGGTGGCTGGCGATGCGCTGCAGTTCGGCCAGCAGCACGCGGACGTACTTGATCTTGTCGTTAATCTCATCTTCGATCCCCAGCAATTTCTCCACAGCCAGGGAATAGCCATGGTTATTATTGAGCGGGGCCAGGTAGTCCATGCGGTCCGTCAATACCAGGGCCTGGTGATAGGTCTTGGCTTCGGCGGTCTTCTCGATACCCGTATGCAGGAAGCCGATATCTGGAACCGCTTTGATGACAGTCTCACCTTCGATAGTCAAAATGAGCCGCAGCACGCCATGTGTGCTGGGGTGTTGCGGTCCCATGTTGATAGTCATGGTGTCAACGCGTTGCCCATCCCCACTGAGCTGGCTATCCTCGATAGAAATATTGGAAGCCATATTTGTTGTCTCTATCTCACGTCGTTTCATAGACCCTCACGTGTGAAGTGTATGTTGCCTGGCACCCACATGCACATAATGTGGTTTCACAAAATAATCCGGTATACGGATGGGCGTTGTAGGCATCCTGCCTGGGGGGCAGGTATCCCGATGTATCGAGGGACTGCGATGATGAAATGTAACATCCAAAACCGGCAATGTCATGCTGAGTGAGCCGCAGCCCTGAGCCCTTCGCTTCGCTCAAGGGTAAACTCCGCGAAGGGGCAGCGAAGCATCTCTGTGCCGATCGAGCCAGACCCTTCGCGAAGCGAGGGGTGACACCACCTGACCGATCTTGATCGTTAAAACTCATTATCGCGCCTGAGGTGGGGCAAGTCCCACATTAATTTCTTAATCTCCATTATGTAGTTCCTGTTGCATCCTGTCTTATTTCTCCGTCCCTGGCTCCTGTACTTGACTGACTTTGCTGCGGCTCTCGTTGAGTTCGCGACCATCGCTTGTGCGCAGCGTCTGGCTGCCAACGCCGGGATCGCTATCGTAGGGAACCTGCCCACCCCAGTGAGGTTCGGGTAGATCGAACCCGGTGAGGGGATAATCCTTGCGCAGCGGGTACGTAGTCCAGTCGTTGGGCATCAGGATACGGCGCAGATCGGGATGGCCTGCAAAGGTAATGCCGAAAAGATCGTACACTTCGCGTTCGTACCAGTTCGCGCCTGGCCAGACGCCTGCTACAGTAGGTACAGAAGGATGTTCCTCGCGCCGCTGGCCCACGCGTACCTTCAGGCGTAGTTCGCTGCGCCGGGGGATGGAGAGTAGATGATAGACCACGTCATAGCGAGGTACCCGCTCCAGCCAATCCACCGCCGTCACGCTCGAAAGGAAAGTGTATTGATGCTGCTTCTGCAGGTAAGCGCATACGGCTGCCAACTGTTCCGGTACAAGCACAAGCGTCTGCTCGCCACGAAATTCGACCGTCTCGACGACGGCCTGCGGAAACCTCTTCCGCACCATCTCTACCGCCGATATTGCTGTTTTGTCCATACCCTAGAGTTCTTCTCCTATGGGTCCCTGTAGTTTGATGCCACTAGCCTTCAAGGGGTCGGGAGGATTGGGAATGCCTTCGCGGATTTTGCGCTGTAGTTCGTTAAAGCCGTAGAGCAGCATATCCGGTGTGGGCGGGCAGCCGGGGATGAAGACATCGACCGGCACAATTTTATCCACCCCCTGTACGATGGCATAGTTATTGAAGACGCCGCCGCAGGATGCGCAGGCCCCCATAGAGATGACCCACTTGGGATCTGGCATCTGGTCATAAATCTGCCGCAGCACGGGCGCCATTTTAATAGAGCAGCGCCCGGCAACGATCATGAGATCGGCCTGGCGAGGCGAAGCACGGTACACTTCAGCTCCGAAGCGCGAGATGTCGAAACGGTCGGCGCTGGTCGCCATCATCTCAATGGCGCAGCAGGCCAGGCCAAACAGTGCCGGCCAGAGCGATGAACTGCGCCCCCAATCAATTAGTTTGCTCACCTGGGTGGTCAAAATACCAAAATCGCCGGTCTTCATGGGAAGCTCTCGTCGTCGAGGCGTCTGCGTATTGGAGAAGGTCTGTACCGGCTCCCAGGGATTCTTTACTCCCATGTAAATGCTCCCTTACGCCACACATAGATGTAGCCAACCATCAAGATCAGCAGAAAGACGAGCAGTTCGATCAGCCCGTAGACTTTGAGCTGGCGCATCAGGACGGCCAGGGGATAAAACGAAACGATTTCGACGTCGAAAGCGATAAAGAGCATGCCCGTCAGCAGATACTTAACGGGGAAGCGCCGTTTGGGCGCTTCTATCTCTTGCATGCCGCATTCGTATGGTGCCAGCTTCTCAGGTGTCGGTTTCTTTGGCCCCAGAAAAGTACAAAGGACCATAACCAGTGCGCCGAAGAGGATGGCAAGCGTTACTAGAATGAAAATGGGGAGTGTTCCCATGGTGGGATTCCTTATAACTTCTCACCGTACATGTGCAATTGTGCCCAGTACCTGGTGTCTTTTGTACACTTCGTCACATCGTATCGTAGCACAGCAGGCCAAGGGTGTCAAATTCAAAAGAGGCCCCCATGATAGTCATATCCGGTGCCCCATTTCTTCCCTTTAAGTTCAGAGAGCGCATCGCGCACCTGGTGCACAGGGCTTTCCAATGCTAGCCAGGGAGGTGAAAAAGAAGAGTTTTCCTTGTAGACTCCCAAAAAACACAAGAGCTACCAGGAGAACCCTGCATGGACTCTACACCATGGAACATCCCAAGCGCTTCGGGAATGGTCCTC
>WNGD01000331.1_pt1 | contig 58973 bp, 56 predicted proteins | sample 5400671 | NCBI WGS metagenome assembly WNGD01 (sample SAMN13153369, study PRJNA577476) | soil metagenome | isolation source: 40 cm soil or saprolite under grassland replicate 2 | place: USA:California | collected 2016-06-15 | reverse complement strand
ATCACGAGGAATGTCTCTCTTCAGACAACACTTGCTTAGCCAACTATAGCATGTCCTGGACCACCAGCAGCACGACAGATGTCAATGGTAGCCTGGCGACCTGTACGTTCTGGATAGTATTTTTCGACGGCCTGGCGCAAGTTCTCTATAGCTGCGTTACGCACCAGGGTGATGGTACAACCACCAAAACCGCCACCGATCATGCGTGCACCCAGAACTCCTTCCACCTGGTGTGCAATCTCGACCAGGGTATCCAGTTCGAGACAGCTCACCTCGTACTCGTCGCGCAGACCTTCGTGACCACGCCAGAGGATAGGGCCAACGGCCTCGATATCACCCCGTTCCAATGCCGCCGCGACCTGGAAGACACGCTCATTTTCGGCGATAACATAGCCTGCACGCTTGCGCAATATCTCGGGCAGATGTCGCTTGTAGCGCTCAAACTGGTCAGATGAGATATCCCTCAAAGCTTTGATCTGTTGCGCTAGAGATTTATCTGGCTCGTGCTGTGCAATGACGTCACGCAGGATCTTTGTGGCCTCTTCGCATTGCTGCCGCCGCTCATTATAGCCTGAAGATGCCAATTCACGGCGCACGTTGGTATCCATGACCACAAGCGAAATATCTGGTGCCTTAAATGGAATGTAACGGTACTTATAGGAGCGACAGTCAAGTAAGATCGCTTTTCCAGGTCGACCAAGCACCGATGCCGCCTGGTCCAGGATACCCGATCTCAGCCCCGAAGCACCATGCTCAGCACGCTGGCAGGCGGCTGCCACCTGCATAGGTTTGAGGGTCGCGCCCTCATTGCCAATAGTAAATTTGCCATTCGAAAAGAGTACGCAGGCTTCGACAGTGCCAATCTCCAATGACGCCGACGAGCTCATACCACTGCCCAGCGGCACATCGCCTTCGACAACGGCATCAAAGCCTCGCAGTTGCGCACCTTCACGAGTCAACTCGCTCGCCACGCCCAGAATGTAGCGCGCCCAGTCCGGCAGATTCGCACGCTGTTGCCCAGATATTTCGGGTAATCCTTCCAGGGAAAATTGCACGTACTCATCGAAGTGCCGTGACCAGAGGCGCACCGTCTGATCATTGCGCATGCGACCAGCAAAGGCAGCTACACGATCGACTGCTGCTGGCAACACAAAACCATCGTTATAGTCCGTGTGCTCACCAATGATATTCACACGACCAGGCGCCCACGCAACTCCCAGCGGACCAGCATATGTTGTCTCTTGGTGAAAAGCTTCAGGAAATTTTTCTAGCGCATCCGCCGCGGGTTTTGGAAGCTTCGTAGTATCCATACCTTTTGTCATACCTCTTTCTTCGCAATTGCCTCGCGCAACTCCTGCGCCTTCTGTGCAGGGGAGGAGTCGTTCGTCCACAGGTTCCAGAGTGCTTCTGACGATGCAGCAAATTTTAGCTTGCCCGGCGCGCGTCCTATGGCCTGGATCTCGATATGGAAATGGAAGCGCTCGTCCGCCAACTGGTGCAATCCCAACAGATAGGGCATGGGGGTCATAGCGCCATCGAACAGAGCGTTAAAGCCGTTAATTACGCACAATAGTATGGTCGCCAGGTCGCGCAGCTCGTCGTCCTGCATCAGTGCAAGATTGGCAGCATGACGCCGTGGGTAGAAGTGCGTCTCGTAGGGATAGCGTACATAGGGCGGCAGAAATGCCTGCCAGGTTGTATTGTCTGCGACCTGGTATTCACTATCACCCAGTTCTGCACTCACACGACAGAAGGGACAACCACGCCCGGCCCCATCATCCTCTACGACCGTCTCTAATTCGCGTTCGAGCGTTGGTGGGATGACAGAGACACCATATGCCTGTCCATGGGGATGATGTTGCGTCTGCCCGATTGCCTCGCCACTATTCTCAAAGATCATGACGGTAGGATAGCGCGAGGAGACATCCAGGTAGAGATCACGCCATAGACGGGTAACGGCATGCACTTCGTCTACCGAGAGCTGGGTAAATGTACGATGATGGTCACGGCTGTAGATGACCACGTATGCTTCTCCGGTTGGGGACTGCAACGGCGGAAAATCGTTGGGGTGCAACCACACCTGGGTATCGGGACCAACACGACCACTGGTAATGTCGGCACAGAAGGGACACTCATTTGTGCCCTCGCGGCGATTCATACGGTTCGGCGCGTTCACCAGGTACTGCCGCAAAATAGGATTCCAGATCAAAGATTTTATCTGTTGCTGTTCCATGTGATCCACCTATTGCACAGAATATGACTGTTTCAATTCTTTCATGTATAATCCTCATACGGCGATGTAGTGGAAGATCGAAGATCCGCATTCTTTTTCGATCCGACCTCAGGATACTGCAACATAAGAACGTAACGGCCCTGACGAGCAAAAGATGCAAGCAGTTCGCCTTTATCAATGACACCGCCATCTCCACTCTCAGCAAACAGCCATTCGTCCCAGGTTGCTTTATCAGTAAAGAGCGCCCAGGCAACTGGAGCAATTTCGTTTTTGACGACGCGCATCAGTTCTTGCACATGCTCAAAACCAGGTTCTAATTCTTGTATAGATGGCAGATTCATATCGTTGAGCGCTTCAAACGTGCGGATCGAGCGAACCTCGCCCTCAACAACCTCGCATACAAAACCGATTCCTAAAGATTCACGCTCCAGAGTCGCTCCTGGTTTCTCATCTTCATCCGCGACCATCTCCCATACGCCTACCAGTAATGTACAGTGTTCGGGCAATCGTTGTAGAAATGCATTGATCTGCTGTTTGTTCCAGCCATACCATGAATAGGTTTCATCATTCTGCTCAAGACGGAGTGCGGCATCCAGTAGAGGTCGCGCTGTACGCCACAACGGCGTGTCGGCATCCCGTACCGACAATTCTTCAGCTAACACGTAAAAACTCTCCTGCAAAGCTCTTAGAAGTGGGCAGGCAAACAAGCCATTTTCCCATTCACACTAGTATACATTACGCGGCGCTATCATGTTATATAATAGGTCAGTGTCAATACGTCTTCCACAAGAACGAGACATACAAGGAAGAGACCGTGGATAAACACATGCTTTCACTTGGCCTGAGTATTTTCGGTCCTCTGGGACTTTTAACCCTGCTGGTCATGGCAACGGTGGTGACACACCAATACTGGGGGAGCCGTACGGGCAGTTTTCGCTGGCATGTCCGCAATCTCCGCTTGAAACAGATTTCAGCCCTCGCCTGCCTCTTTTGTATAGCGATGGCCGCTAGTTATGGAGTATTGGAGGAAGCATGGGCACTGATCTATCTCATCATTGCATTTAAGACTGGAACATGGTGGTTTCGCTTCGCCATAAGCCAGAGATCATAGGCAGCCACTCCAGTAGCATGCTACAAACTCATACGCTCACTTCTTCAGACAAGAACCAGAAAAAATAAAGGCATGGACGTTTATTTGTGTAAAACCCATTTGCATCTTCATCGTAAGCAAGACAGGGCGCTGAGCAAGGAAAAAGCGTATGAGCGATATTCCGTGGTACAAAACGTTCTTCGGTGCAGATTATCTGCGCATCTATTCTCCATTTCTTCCAGCCGAAAGAACTGCACGTGAGGTTGCAGGTATTGTCAAGTTGCTGCAGCTTCCTGCTGATAGTTCGATTCTAGATCTCTGTTGTGGACACGGGCGGCACACAATCTCCCTGGCTCAACAAGATTATCGCATGACAGGATTGGATCAAAGCGAGGTCTTTCTACAGCGCGCACAGGCTGAAGCTGAGACAAAAGACACTAAAGTACGCTGGATACAGGGCGATATGCGTACCATCCCCTTCAAAAACGAGTTTGATGCCGTCATCAACATCTTCACTTCTTTTGGCTACCTTGAGAATGAGGATGAGGATCTACAGGTCCTGCAACAGATACAGCAGGCACTCAAGCCCGGAGGGCTCTTTCTCCTGGAAACCATTTACCAGCCGCGCGTGGTGCGTAACTACTCTCCACACGGCATCATTCGCTACAATGATGGGCTGATCGTTCTGGAAGAACGTCACCTGGATTTACTGGGTAGCCGCAACGAGATCAGTATCACCATGTTGTATCCCAATGGGAAGCGTACTCAACATAGACAATCAATACGCGTCTATACATTGACGGAACTGGTGCGCATGCTTGCAGCGGTTGGTATACCCATGCAAGCATATTACGGCGACCTGGATGGAAGTCCATTAACGATGGATAGCCGCCTGGTTGTGATTGGTAAAAAAACACCGTAGAGGCAGGCCTTGCGTCTGCCGTGCGAGCGTACGCAACCCACGAGGGAGTCTGTACGCTCGCACGGCAGACGCAAGGCCTGCCTCTACGGGAACTTTAGTGCTATAGACTCAGGGGAACAGAATGCGCTATAATGTGCACAGCCACCAGAAATGAGCCATTGAGGAGAGACAGATGACGGTGGCGCTCATAACAGAGCATATCAATCACTCTGAATAAGGAAGGTACATAACCGTGCCATGGTGTAGATTTTTTATTCCAAAGATTGCGTCACCGACGATCAAAGCAGGAGATCCAGAGCTAAATGATCATATTATGTATGCGAAGTGCATCAAAGGTCACGCGCTCAGGGATGCCAATGACTGGATTCTGTGCGAAAATTTACCAGCACCCGACGCGCAATGTTGGAAAGAGGGCGGGGAGACTATATTTTCATTGCTAGAACGCAGGCGCAGTGAAGTTACCGCTATGGAGTCGGATAACAAGCAGGCAAAGCAAGACACAACACCATCAAAGAGCATCTAGCATGAGTAAAGCGCCCTCATCCTTCTCTTCCCAGCTTGCGCCTGATCTTATAGCAAAAGTGCACCTTTCCCTTCTTGCCTGGTACGAAGCTGAACAGCGCGATCTACCATGGCGTACTACCAGCGATCCATATGCTATCCTGGTATCAGAAATTATGCTACAACAGACGCAGGTTGATCGTGTATTGCCCAAGTACAGGCAGTTTCTAACAACGTTTCCCACGCTGGCAGATCTTGCAGCGGCTCCTACAGCAGATGTTATCTCTGCATGGGTCCCACTGGGTTATAACATGCGTGCAGTGCGTTTGCAATCAATCGCGCGCCAGGTCATTGCTGATTACAATGGACGTATTCCCAATACTATTGATGAACTGCTCAAACTCAAAGGGATCGGGCGCTATACAGCAGGTGCTATAGCCTGTTTTGCGTACCGTCAGCAGGTGGCTACGGTCGATACCAATATCCGCCGCGTGCTGCACCGCATCTTCCTGGGCCTGGAGCATCCCGAAGCCAGAGCGAATGATGCCCAGATGCTTGAACTGGCAGAGCAGGTCCTGCCGGAAGGTAATGCCTATAGCTGGAATCAGGCGCTTATGGATATGGGTGCGACGATCTGCACCGGCAATAATCCACAATGCACACGCTGTCCTTTACAGGAAACCTGCCAGGCATACACAGACATGCGCCAGCATAGCCTCTTCCCATCGGGAACAGTTCTGCGTCAACTGCGCAAAGTTGCTGAGAAGAAAACAACCTACCAGGCACAACCTTTCACCAGTAGCAATCGCTACTTCCGTGGGCGCATCGTTGATGTGCTCCGCTCATTATCCGTCAATGAGCGCATGCCACTCTCCTTGCTAGGCCCCAGGATTAAGTCAGAATTTCATGAGGATGACCTCCCCTGGCTCCAACAGGTTGTCAGCGGTCTGGTAAGAGATGGGCTACTTGACTCTACAGAGGACGGGGTACGACTCCCTTAGCCGTGCTATACTAAGACTAATATTTTTTCACTACTTTCTGAGCCGATGTATGGAGGAACGAAAAGTTGCAACTCACTAGTTTTAACGATATCACAACAAAGCATCGCCATATCTTCCTCTCACCACATTTTGACGATATTGTCTACTCCTGTGGTGGCACATTAGGAGTACAGGTCAGCGCCGGTCTGCGGCCACTGGTGATTACCGTCTTCGGCGGCGTCCCACCTGCCAGCCTGGAACTCAGTCCTTTCGCATTAAAAGTTCATAGAGATATGGGAGGCGATGTCACAAAAGGTGCTGCTAGCGTCGTGGAACAGCGGCGTCGAGAAGATGCTGCGGCCTGCGAATACCTGGAAGTCGACTATCTCTGGCTGGATCACCTTGATGCCATTTACCGTGGTTCCCCCACCTACTACGCACAACGCAATCAGTTGATCGGCGGCGAGGTCAATGCTGCCGACCTTGATATCGATCGCCAATTGGCACAGGACTTGCTCGCACTACAAGAGCGCTTACCGGACACCGTGTGGTATGCACCGCTGGGTATCGGTCGTCACGTTGATCATCAGATTGTGTGCTCTGCCGCTGATCGTCTTACTCAGCGTGGTGCGAAGGTTTATTACTACGAGGACTTCCCTTACATCCTGCAAGCGGGCGCACTGGATGCACGCAAACAGGAGCTTGGCATACCATTTGAACCCATGCTTGTTGAAATGTCGGAGATGGTCCCGATACGCATAGCCGCCTCTGAAATATATGCATCTCAGATAGCAAACAATTTTGGCAGCAGAGAAGCACTGGAGCGCTCAATAGAGAAATACACCTATAGCATCCGTCCTGTAGAGACAGTCCACCTCGAAAGATATTGGGCTCCTCGCTAAAAGGGCTACTACCTATCCAGGCTGGCGACTGCTAAGAGCAGGAGCTTGCCTTGTAATTTATTGTGTAAAAAGTGGCGTCAAATTAGAGCTCCAATGGCCCTGTAACCGGTACGAAGGGCTTTTTAGGCGCTTCCGATCTGGTAGGACGGATGATATGTGATGACGGGAATAGAAGGCTCAACATTAGGACGATATGAGCTACGCCATCGTATCGCCCGCGGGGGAATGGCAGAGGTCTATCTAGGATATGATCGCCGTGTGCGACGACGCGTAGCAGTAAAAGTACTCTATGGCAGCGATGAACCCTTCGTGCGCCGCTTTGAACGTGAAGCAGAGGCTGTAGGCACACTTTCGCATGATCATATCCTGCCACTCTACGACTTCGGCGAACAACGTCCATGGTACTACCTGGTGATGCCCTACATCGAGGGGGGCACATTGCGCGATTATCTGCTCAAGCGCGAGCGCCTGAAGCTAGAGGAAGCGGGGAGTTTTCTCGAACAGATTGCGGCGGCGTTACAATATGCGCATGACCACGGCGTTGTGCACCGTGATGTCAAACCTTCCAATATTTTGCTGCGTCCAGATGGTCATGCATACCTGGGCGATTTTGGCCTGGCAAAGGCGAAAATGGGAGCTGAGGCTGTTACCCATGCAGGCACTATGGTAGGTACACCGGAATACATGGCTCCTGAACAATCCAATGGAGTTCATGATTACCGCAGCGATATTTACTCGCTTGGCATTATTCTCTATCAGATGTTAACCGGACGTGTCCCATTTACTGCCGATTCGCCGGTTGCCATCTCGCTAAAACATATCCAGGCCATGCCAATACCACCCGGCGAACTGAATAGTGCTATTTCGCAGACAGTCGAAGCCGTGATTCTCAAAGCACTGGCAAAAGATCCCGATGAACGTTATCAGCAAGCAGAAGCACTGGTAGAAGCATACTGGGAAGCCTTTCAACAAGGATCGAGTTACCAGAAAGAAGAACCAGCAGAAGAGGCCAACCAGGAAGCACGCCAGCACAAACACGAGCGTGCACAGGATGCTATGGCGACGCCATCAGCAGCCACACAGATCATCAATGCAGCAGATCTCGAAGCCGTTCCTCGCACAACGAAACCATACCGTTTCCCACTAAAAAGTGTCGAGCCTTCTCTACCCATGCATTCCATGCCGGGGAACAGACGCCTGCGCTTGCTACTGATTGCGCTACTGTGTCTTGGCCTTATCCTGGGTTCTGCTATCCCATTGACTCAATTTTGGCACACTCACAACATTGCACGGAGTAGCCTCAGATACAACAACATTCCTCCTACAGTGCAATATATGGCAACCGCGACTGCCCTGGCACAGAGCCAGATGCAGGCAACACTGGCCGCACAATCCCACGTACAGGCCACAGCAGGTATCACAACCTCTATTGGAGCGGGCAATGTTCTCTACGCCAACGAGATGACTGATCCTGGCGCAGGCTGGATTAACGATGGTAGCCAGTGCTATTTTTCCAAACAGGGCTACCATGTCTATAGTGCTTTTGCACATGCGGTTGCGTGGTGTTATTCCAGCCAGCAAACCTTCTCTGATATGGTCATTACAGCTCAGGCCAGACTCATACGTGGCGACCTCTATGGCCTTGTGTTCCGCCTCAGCCCCATCAGCAAGTCATTTTACGCCCTGGAACTCAACAGCCAGGGCGACTATCGCTTCGTACTGGCACATGGCAATAATCCCCTCAACTGGCTGACGCTTATCGACTGGACCCACTCCAACGCTATCCAGAGCGGATATGGGCATACAAATACCTTTCTGGTGCTGGCAACAGGCAGCCATTTCCGCTTCTACATCAATAAACAATTGATCGTCTCTTCATTTTCTGATGGCACCTATACTACTGGCATGATTGGCTTCATAGCTGGCGGTGATAGCGCTGGAGGCACTGAAGCCATCTTTAACAATATATGGGTGTTCCAAAATAATCTGCGGTGATGAAGATCACCGCAACCTGCCACTAGTGCCAGTCCAGAAGACGGAAACAAATTCACCTTGCTTATTGTTTCTATAATATGATGGGACTGAAATGTTTTATGAGAGGTTAGTTTTCTATGAGTCTTGACACCACGATCTCACCGTTGTTTCCAAATCACAACATGCCGACCGCGACACATATTGTCCACCTGGCTCTCGGTTCCAATCTGGGAGACAGGCGAGGAAACCTTGCGGCAGCCTTACAACGACTACGCGAGGTTGTTGATATTGAATCGGTTTCGTCTGTCTACGAAACCGAGCCCGTTGGATATCTTGAGCAACCACGCTTTCTAAATATCGCCTGTTGCGGAAAAACCTGGCTTTCTGCACAGGAGCTACTTAAATATACGCAGGCCATCGAAGTAGCTATTGGACGCCGACCATCTTTCCGCAATGGTCCACGTCCCATAGATATTGACATACTCCTATATGATGACATGCGTATCACAGAAGAAGACCTGATAATCCCACATCCTCGTATGGTAGAGCGTGCATTTGTACTGGCTCCATTGGCAGAAATTTCGCCCAATGTGATCGATCCCATCAGCGGCCAGAGCGCACAGGAACTTTTAGAAAAGGTCTCGCAGGCAGGCATCACGAAGTTAGCGCCTAACCTGCGTATCATGCTTGACCGTGATATCCAGAACAGTACTCCTAACGTTCGTGTGCGCCTGGGACGAGCCGGTGTGGTCGGGGTAAGAAAATCACTTCTGATCGGAGAAGAAGGCCATCAGCAGCGGTTTGATGCTACTTTTGACCTGTATGCAGATCTTGATACTGGGCGAGCTGGTGTGCATATGTCTCGCTTTAGCGACGTGCTGGAAGAAGTCTTAGAGGAGAATGCATCAACCTCCTGGCCTAAGATCGAAGTACTGGCAGAGGCACTGGCGCGTTCCATTGTGGAACGCCAGAAAGTATCGAGCGCTGAAGTTCGTATTCATACAGCATACCCTTTGCAAAAGTGGACGCCTATGTCGGGTCGTCGCACACAGGAAATCTATGGGCTGCTCGCGCAGGCGGTGGCAACAAAGCATGGCAGCCGCCGTCTGATCGGAGTCGAAGTCGAGGGTATGGTGGCTTGTCCCTGTGCACAGGACATGGTCCATTCGTTCGCCCGTATGCGCCTGCAAGAAGAGGGCTTCGAACAGGACGACATCGAGAAGATGCTTAGCATCACACCACTCGCAACACACAATCAGCGTGGTCGTGCGACACTGATGATTGGCACCGACCAGGATCTTGAAGCTGGCGACCTGATCGCTCTGGTAGAAAGTGCAATGAGTTCCGAAAACTATGCATTGCTCAAACGGCCGGACGAACTGTACATTGTCAATAAAGCACACGCGAATCCACGCTTCGTCGAAGATGTCGTGCGCGAAGTTCTGGCCGCAGTCGTTGACAGGTACAGAGAGTTACCCGATGATACCTTCATATGGATACATCAGCACAACGAAGAAACTATTCACAAGTACGATGTAGAGGCGGAAGGCTGGGGCACGCTTGGTGAACTACGCTCGGAGATCCTACAAAACGAGAACGTGGAACACCATACTACCAGAGATGAATGGTTAAATGCATCTGGCATAATGTCTGTGTAGGCCAGGGCGATTGCAAGAATCGCCCCTACAATGATAACGATCTGGCATAATGTCTGTGTAGGCCAGGGCGATTGCAAGAATCGCCCCTACAATGATAACGATCTGGCATAATGTCACTGTAGACCAGGGCGATTGCAAGAATCGCCCCTACAATGATAACAACCTGTCCCAATGCGATCAGCGGGTCATGATAGGGGCAATTCTTGCAATCGCCTTGAATTCAGGTTTTGTCCTCTTAACAAAATCTCTTTGTCGTGTTATAATGCCTTACGACGATTTATATGCACCGCTATGTACAAATTTTTGCACGTAGCCAATGATGAGCTATATAGGGAGCGCTTGTGGAGGGAGTTCTGCTAGATCCAGCACAACTGGCAAGGGCAGCGGTAGATGCCGCGTCTGACAAAAAAGCTTCTGATGTCCTCTTACTCGACGTTAGAGAGATAACTACTATTGCCGATTACTTTGTCATCTGTAGCGGTAATAATGTTCGTCAGATCCAGGCTATCGCAGATTCCGTTGATGAAGAATTACGTAAACAGGGAGCCTGGTTGATCAATCGCGAGGGCGTTGCTGATACCGGTTGGTTGCTCCTGGATTTTGGCGATATCATTGTACACATTTTCGGACCGAAGGAACGTGAATATTACCGGATCGAACGTCTCTGGAGTGATGCAAAGACGGTTGTGTACCTGCAGTAAAAAAAACATTATGGAAAAGGTGGCAACGATGACATTTTTTCGCAACCGCATGTTCCTTGAAGGAATTGCACTGGGTGGCATTTGCGGCATTATCATCGGCTCCATTATTGCTTTTATCCTTGGTGAAAGCAGTGTAGAAGCATTACGCCGCGTTATTAACGAGAGGTTCCCTGGGAAACCAAAAGTTCCGTTCCAGTACCTCTCTCAATAAAGCTGCTCACGCGAAAAACAAAAGCAGCACTTTTGTAAACTGTATTGCTTTGGTCGGACCATGTCGAATAACGAGTGGTCACACACGGTTAATATAAATATAAGAAAATAGAGAGATTGAAGGGGTGGTAATGTGAGGTTTTTGGTGTTTCTATGTCTTCTGTGTTCAACTTTTAGTGTAACCATGCTCTATACTGTTACGCTACCTCCTCCTCAATGCGTCCCGTTCGCACCTCCTGCCGTGCCGGGTCCACTTGTACAACCGTCCGCGAAAGCAGGTATCGTGTTAATCAACGAAGTACTGCCGTTCTCACAGCACACATGGGATTGTTCATACATAGGAACAGCTAACAACCAGGCCCATAACATGTGGGTCGAGTTGTACAACCCGCAAAACCAGGCACTTGATCTCTTCTCCATGGCTAACAAGTTTGATAGAGGCCCTGGTACATCACCGAGTTATTTACCCTTTGGTTCCGCTATCCCCGCGCACGGTTTCCTCGTAATCTTCCCAGAAAACAGTATTCCCTTCTCAACAACAGAGACATTTTCGCTACGCTTGCTATTCGGCAATGTCGTCATCGATCAAGTCAATTTCTCCCCACCAATTGGTACTGAGCAATCATACGCTCGTATCCCTGATGGCTCCCCAAACTGGCAGATTACCAGCACGCCGACCATTGATGCCAGCAATACACCGGTTTCTGTTACAGCAACTCCGACTCACACGCTTAAGCATCCTTCAACAAAAGGAAGTGGGAGCACCAGGCAGAGGACTACCAACAAAAGCGTTGCCGGGAATACCAGCGCAACAACGAATAAGACATCCAGGCGATCCGCAATAGCAACTGGAACACAGCCAGCATGGAGTAATTTGCAATTGCCCTCCGGCAGCACATCTTCTCCAAAAGCAACAACTTCTGTAGATTCCTCCTCCAATAATACAACGACAACACCCCCCGCGACCAATGATACTGTGGATCTTCCACGCAAAGTTCTATTTACGTCGCTAGCAATCGTTCTCGCAAGTGTATTATTCTTATGTTGGCGGCGCTTCAAGCCCACATAATACGTTTCTATAGGTTACAATAAGTTACAGCAATTAATAAGAAATCTGACAGTTCAAAGAGCGTTAGAATAGGGAGAGGACTTTCATGACAGAGGAAAATACAGCTTCAGACAGAATACGCAGCCATAACGCTAAGATCGCCATTATTGGCGGGGGTAGTCCCTATTGTGCAGGTTTAATGCGCTCAATAACACAGATGGGCGCTCAATTAAGAGGGTGCCATATCGTCCTGATGGATATCAACGAAGAAGGGCTGGAGCTCATTTACACACTTGGCTCCAAGATGTTCCGCCACGCAGAAGTCGATCTCACGCTTGAGCGCACAACAAGCCAGGAAGAGGCTCTCACAGATGCAGATTTTGTTCTGACTGCCTTTCGCACTGGTGGTATGGAAGCGCGCCGTCTCGACGAGAAGATTCCTCTCCGCCATGGCTTGATCGGTCAAGAGACCGTTGGAGCTGGCGGATTTTTCTATGCATTACGTACAGTTCCGGTCGTTGCCAGTATTGCTGTAGAGATGGAGAAGGTCACCCCCCATGCCTTCCTACTAAACTATACCAATCCCAGCAATATTGTGACAGAAGCGGTTGCTCATGCAAGCGGCATACGCGTAATCGGTATGTGTGATGGCCCGTTACACGAGGTTCAGGAGATGGCTCAGGAGGCGGGAGTAGGCGCGGCACCCGGAAAGCGTCTCTATCACCGTACGGTTGGTCTTAACCATGGAAACTGGACCACTGCTGTCTGGCGCGAGGGTATTAATGTCCTACCAGAGATCGTTGCCTGGTGCGAAAATTACATTAGCAGCAATCCAGAGATGACCGCTGCAAACTATGCTCAGATCATGCTTGCGACATTAACAGCGCACTACGGAGCTATCCCTTCACACTACATGCATTATTATTACTTTTCCGACCGCGTGCTGGAATTTCTACAAAACAAGCCGACCTCGCGTGCGGAAGACATCATGGCAACGTTACCTGAAATTCTAACCCATTACCGGGAGGAGGCACAAAAAGACGTACCCAATCTCACGAAAATGCGCGGCGGCGGTGGTTTCGGCGATTTTGCCCTGGATATCCTGAACTCTATCCTTAACAACACAGGTGAAGAATGGATACTCAACGTCTCTAATAGAGGCTCGGTCAATTTCCTCGCCGAGGACCGGGTCGTTGAACTCCCTTGCCGTGTCGATGCACGAGGAGCCACACCATTTACTCAGAGCGATGGCGGCATCAAGATTGAGCAGCGCGGCCTGATCTGCCAGCTCGCCGAGTACGAGGGTGCCACAGCACAGGTGGCGCTCTGGGGCTCGCGCCGCGACGCTATCAAAGCCCTGGCCGCTAATCCCCTGGTGCTCTCATACCGCAAAGCAGAACAGGTCTATGATGATCTAGCCGCTGCACACGTGCAATATTTACCCGAGCGATTGCTACATTAATATCATATACAATAGTGATTTATGAATATTAAAGAAGAGGACAGGACGCGCGGAATTCCTGTACGAGCTGTTCGACCTCTAGCAGAGGCTGGTGCATGGCCGCTGGTGCGGTCAGGTTCAGAGTCAGGATTTTGCGGTTAAGCTCGCGTAGGGTACGTTCATATTCGCTCGCGGCTTTTTCTACGCTATTGTTGAAGATGCGCCTCTCGCTGGCGAAAGGAGGTACACGACGCGCTCGTAGTATCTTGCCCTGATGTTTGACCTTTTTAAGTTTCGCTTCGGCACGTTCTCGTTCCGTGCGGATCTCTTTAGCGAGTTCTATTTCAGCTGGTGCCAGACCATTGCTCTTGAGAATATGGTACCCCATAGCCTTGTCTCCGGCGTAGGGTTCGTCGTCTAGGTTTAATGGCTTGCCTGCGCCAGGTAGATTTGAGAAGTCACCACGCTCCTGCGCTTCGCGGATCTGCTCTTCGACGTAATCCCGATATCTTTTATTCCGCCTGCGTACCTCGTCTTCAGATATTTTTTTATCAAGTTTGATTTTTTCAGGCGATTTGCGCCAATCGATATATTCCATAGGTTGGTCTTACTTCCAGGTTCTTATTCAGACGATTCTCTACTCTCTTATTATAATAGATTGGGCGGCTTTTTGTGCAACTTCGTATACCTGTGTCAGAGGTATATGCCGCTCGTTAGCGATACGCTGGCACTCCTCGTACTCGGGAGCGACGCTGATGATATGCGCCCCCAGACGCTTGATCTTCACGAGCATTGGACCAAGGGGAGTCTCAATCTGCTGCTGAGTGCGTTGCGCTTTACGACGCTGCACCTGCTGTATGCGTACACCCAGTGTGCCTGTTTCACGCAACATAATCTGGGCCATGCGTTCACCCTCTTCAGGTGCACAGATGATAGTCACCAGTGTGGCCGGACGGTTCTTTTTCATTTGCAGGGGCGTGTAGCTTACATCTAACGCTCCAACGACAAACAAACGCTCCATCAGTCCTCCAAGCAGTTCGCCGCTCATGTTATCGATATGTGATTCGATGACTGCTACCCAATCTGTATCGGGTTCTTCGCCTGCTGTACTCGCTATGCCTTGAGACTGACCCAGGCAGACGCGCAGGCAGTTCGGCCAGGGGAGACGCTTCTGTCCAAAACCGTAGCCGACCTGCTCAATGGCGATAGTTGGCGTTTCGAAGCGTGCGAGAGTGGCCAGGATAGCCGCACCTGTGGGTGTCACCAGTTCGCCTTCGACAGGAGCTGCTCTCCAGGGAGCACTGACGCGACGTAGAATTTCCAGTGTGGCGGGAGCTGGAACAGGCAACAGACCATGCGCAGTCTTGACATGTCCGCTTGTCAGTGGCAAAGGCGAGGCATATAATTGCGTGATGCCAAGCGCTTCTATGCCGATAGCAGCTCCGGTAATATCGACGATGGCATCGACCGCTCCAACCTCGTGAAAATGGATATCTTCAATACTCGTGCCATGAACGGTCGCTTCTGCCTCGGCCAAACGCTGAAAGATGGCAAGAGCAGTGTCACGTACTCGTGCTGGCAATGCAGAGGCATGCAACAGAGCAGCGATATCCGACAGGTGACGCGCTGGTTGTTCCCGCTCCACTAGAAGTACATTGAGACGAGAGCCATGTATGCCTTTATCCTCAAAAGGGTCGAGGACGAGCTGATAATCCCTGACGGGTAGCGTTGCCAATGCTTCCTTCAGTACATCGAGAGAAAGGCCAGCATCAAGCAGCGCTCCGAGGAACATATCGCCACTGATCCCTGAATGACAATCCAGGTACGCTATTCTTTGTGCCATGCCAAAAATCGCTCCACCTATATCCCTTCCTGATCAACAATCTTGCACCAGGAAGCTTTCTGTTCAGCAGAGAGCTGATCGCTTGAGGTAACTAGCAGGCGAAATTGTTGTCTCTGCATGCCTACAACGCCAGTAGCCAGATATTTTTCTTGCTGCTCAGCAATCTTCTTCTGTGAGTGAATGCTATCAATAGAGTTGAAATACTGATCCTCTACAAGAAAATGCGCTAGAACCGCAGGTAAAGGCAACTGCAGTACATGTGATAGACGCCTGTATAATTCTCTGGGAATGCTTTCAGGGTCGATCAGCCGCTGCTCTAATTGCATCACAATATCAGTACTTAAATCAAGTTTCATAGCCACATCAAGCACACTCGCGCTCGATAGGAAGCGAACCTCAATAGCGTGATAGTAAGCAACAAAGTCCGCAATCGCATCAGCATAGTGTGGATAGCGAGCCAGGTAATCACTCAAGCGTGGCTGCTGTCCCTGCTGTACTTGCGCAACGTAACGAGCAGTGATACGCAATACAACCTCATCGCGCTCTCTATGTATAGAAACATTCTTTTTCACTGTTTAATGCCTCACGTAGCAGTTTCAATGCCTCACGCTTACGATTACGCACTGTGCGATCAGTGACACCAAGTAACTGTGCTGTGTCCTTCTCCGATCTTCCTTCCCAGAAGAGTAAAAGGACGATAGCTTTGAGTCTGATCGGCAGAAGCAAAACCAGGCGCAGGAGATCACTCGACTCGACTGCAAGCATCATAGTGTGTGCTCGCTCGTCCTCTATCTCCAGCAAACAAGAATCTCCATTCGTCTGCTGGAGAGGCTGATCGAGACTTGCGACCAGGGAGCGCGGGACACGTGTTGCGCACTTCACCTGCTGATCACGCCAGCGTCCTTCACGCATCATAAATGCCTGGTAGACATGCTTGCGTTCAAACTGCAATGCATGCGGAAAGTTTTCCTCCCAGAAGGATCGTTTCGGATCCATCAAGGCCCGAAAAATGCTTTCATGTAAATCAGCACACAGATCACAAAACAAAGCATCCTGCTCATCGGCCTGAGCAGAAACGCTTCTAAGCACTGTGGAGGCCCAGTATTCATTGCTCCTCTGTATACGGCGAATAAGCGCCGAGAAGATGATGTTGCGTCCTTGATCATCCCGACACTCAATGGTAAATCGAAAGACACGTGCCAGCACTTCGAGCGGGATATCAGGAGTTTCGATCCGTTGCCAGAATGCAGCAGTTGCATAAGCGGGAAGAGAGTTATAGTAATGAGCCAGAGTAACACGACGTTTCAGCACCTCTTCATCATAATCATACGCATTAACAGGAGTAGACACACTTTCCACGACGCCCAGAACCTCCATCGACACAGCTTATAACCGAATATTCGTTCAGTATAAGCACATTCATGGAAAACGTCAATCGTTTCGTGCCCTGAATACCTTTCTTCTTTAATACGCCAGAGCCGAAAGGCGCAATTGGCGGAGGCGCGCGGGGTCGGCAATCACGTTGATCTCAGCGATCTTCCCGTGCGTAATCGTGAGATCGAGAACGAGGAGCAGATGTCCACGCGGGGCCACGACAACTCCTACGGAGCCATTCACGAGAATAGGTCGCGCTCCCTGGGCACGTCCTGAGAACTGCCTGGCCACAGCCGACGCACCTTGGACCTCCCTCGGCGCGCCCACAGGCACGGCTGTGTGGTCGCGTCGGAATACAACATCTGGGTCGAGCACGGCGAGAAGCGCGTCGAAGGAACCTTCGCGCGAGGCAGTGAGGAAGGCGTCGACCACTACTCGCTGGTAGGTGAGATCGGCATCCTGAACCCTTGCACCTCCACGCACCCGGCGGCGTGCGCGGCTCGCGAGCTGCCTTGCTGCGGTTTCTGAGCGCTCCACGATGAGCGCAATTTCGTCGAAGGGCACAGCGAATATATCGTGCAGCACGAACGCGAGGCGCTCGGCGGGATTTAAGGTGTCTAGGACTACGAGCAGCGCGAGACCAACTGAGTCGGCCAGGAGCGCTTCTTGCTCTGGGTCGATCCCACCCTGCTGACCCGTGATTGGCTCAGGCACAGACGCTTCCAGGGACTCCTCGCGCCGCGATTTACGCGCGCGCAGCATATCGAGGCAGATCCGCGCGACCACCGTCGTCAGCCATCCGCCCAGGTTCTCGACGCCGCTTGTGTCGGAGCGGCTGAGATGGAGCCAGGCCTCCTGTATGGCGTCGTCCGCCTCGGAGAGCGAGCCGAGCATCCGGTAGGCCACCGCTTGCAGATGGGTCCGGTTGGCCTCGAATTGTTCCGCCAACCATTCGTGTTCATCCATTGGTTCCATTCCTTTATTTATTCTTTTTTGTCAGTCATTAGGAATGACGAGCGAAACCCGGTCGATGTGACAGAGCCCCCAAGCATCCGGTAGGCCACCGCCCAGGTTGGGATGCTCGGCCTCGAATGGCGCAGCACACCATTGATGTTCGTCCATCGGTCACATTTTCTCATCGCGCTCCGTCATTGGAGTAATGGGCGAGACTCAACCGATGGAACAGGAGACCAACTCCCCTTGAAGCACCGGCTGAGCAACCCCAACACTGGACACCACTCCGATGTTGGATAACACCGTCCAAGAAAAACTAATTGCAATAGTGAAAAGATTTAAAGATCTTTGGAGAAAAACAATCATGCAAGCACGAATGAGTAACCCAGCAACAATCCTTCCTGACGCCATGAATGCCATACTCACCCTGCTCAAGGCCACGAGAAAGGGCGGCGTGCCGGAGACGACGCTTGAGCTTGTCCACCTGCGTGCGAGCCAGATCAATGGCTGTAGCTACTGCGTTGACGCGGGTGCACGCAGCGCCAGGAAGGCAGGCGAAACAGACGAGCGCCTCTTCGCCGTGGCGGCCTGGCGGGAGGCACCCTACTTCACCGACGCCGAACGTGCCGCCCTCGCGCTCACCGAGGCTGCCACCCGTCTCGCCGATCGGGCGGACCCGGTTCCCGACGAGATCTGGGACGAGGCCAGCCAGCACTACGACGAGCAGGGACTCGCGGCCCTGATCCTCATGATAGCCACGACCAACCTCTTCAACCGCCTCAACGCCACCACCAGACAGGTGGCAGGTGCACAGTGGTAAGCTCGGTCCACGGCTTCGTGGCATCAGGTGGTGTGGGCGGACACGTCCGCCCACACTCACCATTTACCGTCTACAAAAGTATTTTAGAGACAAAAAGAAGGCCCGGAAGAGAAAACCTCCCACACCTTCTCTTTGGTCAGTAGAGTATCACTTCCCGCTTTTATGAAACTCCAATGCATCACGATACATTTCTACATAGCGCATAGCAGAGGTACGCCAGGAGTGATCAGCCGCCATACCATGCTGCTGGATAGTATACCAGACGTCTTTGAAGCGATAGACCTCCAGCGCTCGCACAACGGCGGCAAACAGTTCCCAGGCATCGTAATTGTTGAAGACGAAACCATTTCCCTCACCGGTAAGAGGATTGTATTCCTGCACAGTATCAGCCAGGCCACCGACACCGCGTACAACAGGCACACTCCCGTAGCGCATAGCAATCATCTGACTTAAACCACAGGGCTCAAAGCGAGAAGGCATCAGGAACATATCGCTGCCAGCGTAGATACGCTGCGCCAGTTCGGTGTTAAAGGTCAGGAAGACGGCAGCCTGATCAGGGTAGCGCGCAGCCAGATTTTGTAACATCTCGTGGTAATGCTGATCACCGATGCCCAACACGATAAACTGGATACCTTGCGTGAGCAGAGGTTGAATGACGCGCGAAATCAGATCAAGTCCCTTTTGATCAGTCAGGCGCGAGATCATCGCCAGGAGAGGAATATCAGCACGCACAGGTAAATGGGCGTACTCCTGTAGAAAAGCTTTGTTTTCCGCACGCTTCTCAAGCGTGTCAGCATCATAATGAGTATGAATATAGCGATCAGTTGCAGGATTTATTTCCTGATAATCAACGCCGTTAAGGATACCAAACAGACGATCACGGCGCGAACGTAACAAATGGTCCAATTTCTCACCAAAGGTCGGCGTCAGAATTTCCTGGGCATAGCGTTCGCTCACAGTGGTAATGGCATCGGCGAACAGGATACCGCGTCCCATGATATCCACGACGTTCGCCAGTTCGGTGATCTGAGGATAGAGAAAACCATTGGCAGCAACGCCAGCAACCTCAAGAATGCGATAGCCAAAGATACCTTGATAAGCAAGATTATGGATCGTGTAAACAGTAGCAGAGTTGGCAAATAAGGGGTCAGTATGGTACACCGTATGCATCCAGTTAGGAACGATGCCGGTATGCCAATCATTGCAATGGACGATGTCGGGCGACCAGTTTAAAGCGTGGATCGCTTCGAGGGCTGCGCGGCAGAACAAAATAAAGCGCTCACCGTCGTCTGTATAGCCATAAATGTTCTCGCGATCGAAGTAGCGCGGAGCATCGATCATATACACGGGAATATGATCGCCAATCATCCCCTCGCACACACTGACCTGGACCTGGAAGCTTCCCATCTTCACAGATACTGCATCAAGCACCGTCTTCAACTGAAAGCGTTCGGGGTCAACCTGCCTGTAGCAAGGCATAATAAGACGTACATCATGACCGAGGGCCTGGAGAGCTTTTGGCAACGCTCCCACAACATCCGCTAACCCACCGACCTTAGCAAATGGCACAATTTCTGCAGCAAGGATCAGAATCCTGAGAGGCTGCTCATACTGCATACATAGTTCCTTCCACTCTCAAAACATACTTCATTATAGCATGCCCAACTATTGAATGCACAAATATAGGGACGAAAAGATGAACAATTGTTCATCTTTTCGTCCCTATAAGCGCGTAGCATAATACCAAATTCTCAGTTACACTTTATAACGGTTGCGCGTCAAGAAGTAGAACTGAATAAGGGCCAGTATAGCCATCACAAACACCACCACCATCGCGTCGGGTTGCACGATTGGAGGGGGCTGGCCGGGAGCGGTGGGCAGCGGTGCAATTCCAGTGCCACCAACAAAAGGAATGTTTGGCTCTGTCTCGGGGAATACCGGTACCGAGAAGAAAGCAAACGCGCCCAGGTATATGAACAGACAGGTGCCCACTACCAACCATTGGCCGAGACAACCCAGATTATTCTCACCCACAATGGCAAATTCGCGACGGGACACTGTAGTCCAGATCGCAGCCAGTATCAACATACCAGCAGCGAGCATCATAGCCGTCAGGATCTGACTTGGAGCCGTATGGACAAGGAACGTTGCCGCAGCAATCACAGCAGTCGTTACCACACTGCTAATGACCACCACGTTACGTTGGGACTTCCATGCCCAGACAGCCGCCAGCAGCAGCACAAAGAAGTTCGTGGTAAGAATCGCATCTACGATATAGCCGCCCTGCTGTGAGAACGAGCAGCTTCCTGGTACAAACGCTTTGCGTGCACAGACGGTAAGATAATCTCCTAGCCCGACACCACCTATCACCCAGGTATGCATCCAGGCCATCAGTGGATAAACGACGAACCAGGCGATGAGTAGGATCACTCCTAACTGCGCAAGACCCAGTGCACCAATTGCATACAAAATTGACATTGTGCGCTTGCGCACGGGACGCATCAAGTAGTGCAGGCGCAGAGCAAAGGCTCCAGCAGTCACAAAGATAGACGCACCCAGGATAATGCCTGCCGCCAACGTAACAACTCTCGTACCAAGAAACGGATGCCCTGGGAACAGCTTATTTCCTAATCCGCCGACATCAGCATACGTGTAGAAGACCATAAAAACGACGAGCAGGAGAGAGCCAATAATGATCATCCAGCGAATAGGTGGAGTCGTTCCCAGGTCTCGGCGGTCAGGGTTACGCTGTTCGCGCAGGGCGAGCTGGCTATAAAAGATCATAGCAGCGCCAACCGCTAAGATGACGATACCGAGTAGAACAAGGTCAACCGCCTGTGGCTGAAACCAGAGCACCTTCCCTCCCAGAACAGGATTCCAGGAAGAATTGGCGTTCGGAAAATACTGGTTGCAGGTCGTCTGAGTAGCGGAACAGCCAGTTACACTGGACGCTACGACAATAGCCAGGCCAGCCAGCGACAATATTGTTCCCAGACCGGTAAAGATAATCGGAGGCAGCAGCGGCTTGGGATCAAAGAGCAGTACAATCACCTGAATGATCGCGAAGGCACCCAGGCAGACCAATCCCAGTCCGAATGTACCAATCTCTAAACCTTGCAGAGACGCAGCAGTCATTTCCAGGTTAATATAACTGGGTATCTGCCCTACCAGAAGAGCTGCAAGGAAAAAGAAGCCGACAGCGAAGATCATGGCACGAGCCCATGACATTCGCTCAGGCACTCCTTGTTGTTGTGTTTGTTGCATGGATCGCAATCCCTTTCAACATGCCGTTCACATCCATCATAACGACATGACCAGCGATCAAAGTAACGCCAGGGCATCTCTTGCGAGATGCCGTTACCAATTTATTGAGTAATGATCAATTCAGCCAGCATCGCAGGATGGATGCGACAGTAATAGTACACAGTGTGATCCGGGTTAAAACTGTAAGCAGCTGCTGGCACGGTGAATGTGAATTTATCACCGGTCTTCAGATACTTGGATGGATCAGAACCTGAGTCGAAGATCTGCGCTGCTGGCTTGGGAGAAGCTGTAGGATCATTGCCAGTAATAGCCGTAACAGTATGAGGCTGGTTGGTCGTGTTGACCCAGGTAATCGTCGTACCAACCTTCACCCTGATATTAATCGGACTAAAGCACGAAGGCGTACAGGCAGCCCCCGACGGGGGATTTATGATATTTAGCGTGACCGCCTTCTGTTTAGTGTCATCAACTGGAGCACCAAACTGTCCCGTCTTACCCAACGTCACAGCGTCTTGATAGGCGGTAGGATCACTGTTCTGCAGATAGTCAACTAATCCATCAAAACCATTTTTTACAGTACTTCCATAGCCTTGTTTCGTCAGGTACGGCTGATCGGCTGAGCGAATAAACTGAAACATATAAGCAAGTTGGTTGGGATCCAGCGCACCACCATAATCCTGACTCATAGGAATCTGACTCGAATTAGCAGGCTTCTGAGCTTGAGGATTCCACTCGCCAGCAGCGATAAGGCGCGTAAGATCAAAATCACTCAACTGGTTCAAAGCGTTGATGGTGTAGCCATTGTACTTTACGTTGACGAGCTTGTTGTTGACGATGGCATAGCACTGAAATGTACAGTATTGGGCATAGAGTTGCATGCCGCTATTGATAGCCGTTACCTCTTGAGTATCCTTCTGGCTCGCTTCAAATCCTGTTTCTCTGATCCAGAAGATCGGGATCATAATCGAGACAAGAGCAAGCATAGCGAGCGCGCCATAGCCTGTCTTCTCTACGGCATTCGTGCGGGAATAGAATAAATATAGCAAGCCACTGGCAACAACCAGCAACACAATAATGCCCACGGCGGCCAGTCCAAAATCTACCATAAAACACTACCTTTTGATAGAAGCTTCAATGCTCCTCGACCTGTAAGAGCACGGACAGCGTTATCAACCCAAAGTTTGTATAGACCCATAATGGTCGATAGCAGACTATCTCTCAAGATAAAGCATCTTCAGAGACAGTTGATACGAACATGTCCTCTCTATAAAAGAGAGACCACTCACGACCTGCAAATGCTCAGCGTCTCTAGCCAATTATGTGCACGCCACAGTTGGAGCAGGTATTATACGCGTTGTTGGATCGGGATGTGGCACTGTATTATTCAGAGTACTGGTATCCACCACCACATTATCTCCCTGGAAAGAAAGTGCGAACCGATCCGCGCTCCTTGGTGCAGGACCATCCAGATACTCACCATCCACGTTGTAGTGCGAACCATGGCATGGGCATTTGAAGCTTATGCATTCATCACGAAAAGCGTATGTGCAGCCCAGGTGAACGCAACGCTGATAAAGTGCAACCCAATACGTGCCATCGGCATCCTTTACAATCGTCTCCGATTGTAATTGATCAGCGAGATCAGTCCCTTTCAAGAGTATAGACGTGTTAGCTGCCATATGAACCAGGTACGTCTTTGCCTGCTGGTTATAATGGACTCCTGCTACGTTACTCTTGAAGTTAGCAGGTAGAGCAGCCGGAAAATCCGTCTTCTTCCCAACGGTAATAGCAGAGCCAAACTGACCTGCCAGGTTAGGATAGAGCATGTACAATGCCCCGGCAACAGCCGCAGTAGTAGAGACGCCCCATACAGCGAGCATAGAGCGGCGAATGAAACGCCGTCGTGACATGCGCTGCTGTGCAATCTCCGCAGCCTCAGCCCCGCCACCATGAAGCACTTCGTATTGCTGCGGAGTGATTGGTGGCCTATCGATATTATCTATACTCATAGCAATCGTTTCCTTGCCTAAAGGTCAAAGTATACCCCGGTATTCCAGGGCCATGTCCACAACCAACCTGGACCGCGGAAGAAGCTTCCGGCAAGCGTAATCACCGCCCAGAACACGACAAACATCGTGAATGTAACAATAGCCACCTTGCGATCCGCATAGGCACGGCTCGGATTGCGGTCTACGTATGGGAGCACGGCCAGGCCCACCAGTGTCAATCCAGGAATAAGCACACCTGCCGTAGTTGGTGCAAAGTAGTGCAGCAGTTCCTGCAACCCCAGGAAGTACCAGGGAGCTTTCGCCGGGTTTGGCGTCACATTCGGGTTAGCAGGCCCTTGCAATGGTGCATCGATCTGGAGAGACAGCAGTGTGACCATCACCATCACCACAGTAGCAGCAAAGAACTCGCGCACAAGCAGGTGGGGCCAGACGAAGACCGAGTCCTCCAGCGGCTTCTCCACACGGGTGATAGCTTCCTGCCGCACCACCGCCAGAGTACGATAACGTCGCTGTGTAGCAGCAGACTGCGTCTGTACCTGTGGTTCTTTCTGTTCAATTGACATATAAGTATCCTCTCAAGAGCGTCCTGGACGCCGTACTGGAACAGACATCCCTCTATGAACCGGTCGTCGTGCCAGCTACAGCGCGCTCACGCGACTCGCGGGCTTCCAATTCACGACGGGAGGGTGGTGGAGGACCGGCTTCACCGCCATCCTTACGGATACGCCAGAAGTGAACAGCCATCAACAAAGCACCTGCCAATGGGAGTAAGATCACGTGACCGACATAGAAACGTATCAACGTGGCCTGGCCGACCGCACCACCGCCAACCAGCACTTTGTAAACAGGATCACCCAGCAACGGGGTATAAGGCGCCAGATTGGTGCCGACGGTGATAGCCCAGATGGCGATCTGGTCCCAGGGAAGCAAGTAGCCAGTGAAGCTTAAGAACAACGTTACAAAGAACAGCAATACACCAACAACCCAGTTGAATTCACGTGGGGGCTTATAGGCGCCGTGGTAGAAGACGCGGATCATATGCAGCGTCACAGAGACTACCATAAGGTGAGCAGCCCAACGGTGCATATTGCGTACAAGGTTACCGAATGAGACAGCACTGTTCAATTGATTAATGTTCTGATAGGCCAGGCTGGTACTGGGAATGTAGTAGAACATAAGAAAGACACCAGTAATCGTCAGTAGCAGGAACAGGAAGAAGGAAATACCCCCCATACACCAGGTGTAGGTGATCTTCATCGCCTGACGACTGACTTTGACAGGGTGGAGATGCAGAAATACGTTCCCCATCATCACCAGAGATTGATTTAAGGGAGTGTCGGGATAGCCATGACGGAAGACAGAGCGCCAGACCTGGCTTTCGACGATCTTCTGCGTCGCCACATCAAGCAAGCTTTTGTTAGAAGTAGAGCCCACTTTGCCTCCTCAAAGGATCTAGACTTAATCGTGTTGGAAAAATATCATCGCAAAAAATTCTTGTGCCGTGTCGCAGATTATAGCATACATCTGTTCAAATCGGTACCCCTCCTGTTCAGACCGGGACGGCACTCTCATGTACAGAGATGTGAAAACTCGTGCACCCTTTTGACAAGATTATAATGAATCGCATCGCCTAATTGGAAGAGGAACAGACGAAAATCACACTCTTGTCTAAAATGTGCATACAGTAACACGTGTAGCTTACTCCCGATATCATACACGAGACATCAGGTACTTACCTGATTTTTCAGGAATGCACACCTGATTCAGGTGCATTATTGTTCATTTGACAGGAAACGTAGAGAACCTTTACAATTACAATTGTAAAGGAAAGTAGATAATTCAGCAAAGAGACCTTCACATGAATGATTCCAGCAACAGGTATAGGGAAGTTGTGCAGAACAACGGCTTACTCAGGCCATTCCTCAGAATACCGGTTTTCTATAGAGTCTTAATCGCCAACAGCGTGATCATTTTTGTAGGCGCAACAGGGGGCACCTGGTTAGCATCACAACTCAATACACTGCCCTCCGCATCGACTATTCTGGTCGTTTTTGTCACTGTCGGCTGGTTAGTAAGTGTAGCCCTGAACTTTGTCGTGCTTCAAATTGCTTTTCGGCCCTTGATGGACCTGGGCAAGGTCATGAACCGTGTGCAATCAGGAGAACGTACGCTACGGGCTCCCCTCACCGGAGTGGATCCACAGGCTGATCAACTTGCTCACACCTTCAACGTAATGTTGGAGACAATCGACGAAGCAAATCGCCTGCGTGCAACGCAGATTTTGAACGCAATGGAAGAAGAGCGCAAGCGCATTGCTCGTGAGCTTCATGATGAAACATCGCAGGTTCTTACCTCGCTGCTCATTAGCCTGGCCATTCTCGAAGAATCGATCACAACATCAGAGGCGCGTGCTCGTATCGGCGACACACGCAAACTGGCACATCAAACCCTGCGGGCCATCCGCAATTTGAGTATCGACCTGCGCCCCAGCGCTCTTGACGATCTAGGACTCCTACCAGCACTGCGCTGGTATGTCAAAGAATACCAACAGAAGTTTACCATCGAAGTTGATTTGCAAGCTACGGCCTTCAAAGAGCGTCTACCTGCTGAAATGGAAACCGCACTCTATCGCATTATCCAGGAATCCTTAACGAACGTAGCCAGGCACGCTCATGCACACAAAGTGAGTATTGCACTGAAAGAGGATGCAGATGCGGTTTATGCAACGATCAGCGATGATGGCATAGGGTTTGATGCTGAGCAATTGCAAAGGACGCCCGGACCAGGACAGGAACGTGGCTGGGGACTGGTGGGAATGCACGAACGGGCCAGTCTGCTTGACGGTTCATTGGTTATAGATTCCCAACCAGGTAGTGGGACAATCGTCCGCGTACGCATACCACGACCACTCCCGCTTTCCCCTACAAAAGAGCTTCCAGAAAAGCTTCCTGTATGAGCAAGCTAATGAGAAAAGATACTTCATGCATATAAAGAATATAGGATTATAAATCTATGAAGATACGAATTTTATTGGCTGACGATCATACAATCTTACGCGCCGGATTAAAAATGATGCTAAACGCGCAACCTGATATGGAAGTCATCGGGGAGGCCCAGGATGGTCGCCAGGCCATTCGTGAAGCACAGCGACTGCAACCAGATATTGTTCTGATGGATATTACCATGCCCGATGTCAATGGCATTGAGGCAACGAAGCAGATCAAAAAAGCAATCCCCGATGTGAAGGTGCTGGTGCTAACCATGCATGAGCACGACGAGTATGTCTTCCAGGCATTGCGCGCTGGCGCATCAGGCTACATGTTAAAAGAGGCTGCAGACACCGAATTGATTACAGCATTGCATGTGATACAGAGTGGACAATTCTATCTCTCGCCAATGGCACAATCTGTGATGGTGGGAGACTACCTGCAGCGGGTACGTACAGGCGAAGAGAAAGATAGCTATAGCAGTCTCACAGAACGCGAGCGTGAGATCCTCAAGCTAGTGGCGGAAGGCTACACAAATAACCAGATTGCCGAACGCCTGGTCATCAGCCCCAAGACCGTAGATACACATCGCACTCATATTATGGACAAACTGAATCTGCACAGCCGCGCCGAACTCGTGAAATATGCCATGCGACGCGGCTTGCTGGAAGACTAGGGTGGTTAGAAGGTGGGCCTATGAAAGAAGAGAAGTACTACGGTTATCGTTCCTCATCGTCGTCTTCGAAGTCTGCACCATCGCTATTCTCTTCCGCAAAATACTCATCGCTATAGAAACCAACGTCCTTGCCAACATAGACGCTCACGAGAAAATCATCGCGTGGCATATCCGCTGACAGCACCAGGTCCTCATCAATCTGCTCAATCAGCTTGGTTAGATCAGCCTCTTCAAGCTCTCGCTCTAAGATCAATGTGCCGTGTACCGCCGTGGTGGTAAAGTGAATATCCACTGTACCCAGTCGATTGTTGCTTTGAAGGCTACTACCTTGCATAATGTAATAGCCTTCCGAGTAGGGTGTGCGAAAATGGCGTTCGAAATGAATATCATCCATAAGATCCGTTCTCCACGCAGCCAATTAGTTTTACTGCGCGCTCCTTTCTCCGTGTCGCCGTCTGTCTATATCCGTGTGCAAGTGAAAGTTATGCGTTTACATAATCCCCAATCGCACGTTCAAAACAAATGATCAGTCTGTGCCGTAAGGCCGTGAATATTATACCACAGCGCCTCTTTCTGGTGATTACCGTGATTTGAACGGATACCGAGACAGTTAGCTGACCGATGCTATAAAGATGAAAATTTGTTTAGCGGGCTAATGAATCAAGACGGACAGATTGATCCTTCCTGGCAGAGATGTTCGCCGCCTCTATCAGCATACTCAAGTCAATGGCAGCCTGTACATTCTCAGTAGCCATTGTACCATGCTGCATATGAGAGACCCATTGTTGGAAGGGCGAAGGTTGATCAGGCGGGATATCTTTCCATACGCTCCACGTATCGCTGGCAGGTTTTCCCGCCAGGGAGCTGCGAATCCGCAGCGTGGCATCTGGAGTCCCATACAGGAGACTTCCATCTGTACCATGAACTTCAATGGTAAAAGGAGAGAAACGATTGACGAAACTGGCTTCAGCAATCCCAAGCGCACCCTGCGGATAACGGAGAACCGCCACCACATTATCCTCTACAGGATGCTCCGTAATAGAACCAAAGCTGGCGCTAACACTCTCAGGCAGTCCCAGAAAAAGTCTCGTCAAATACATTGGATGCGCACCCAGATCGATCATCACTCCACCAGCAGTCTGTTGTGGATCGAAAAAGGATGCAGGTAGCCATCCTGCATGGGGATTCTGCTTTGTTCCGAGAGCACCATCATGAGTAAGGCGAGTCCTGACCTGTGTCAATTCACCAAGCAGCTTGCGATCGAGAATCGCTTTTATGGCAAGCGTCGAACCAGAGTAGAGCCTTGGTAGAGAGATCATCAATGTCACGCCAGTCATCTTGACTGCCGCTACGATCTCGTTGCATTCGCGCAGAGTAGGCGCAAGCACTTTTTCTGTAAAGATATGTTTGCCAGCTCGTGCGGCGGCAACCATTACGGTGCGATGCATCGTTGTCGGAGCATCCACGATGACACCATCAACATCAGCATGGGCCAGCAAGTCGTCCAGGCGCTCGTAGAAAGGCACGCCAAACGCTTTTGCCTGGGCCAGTCCACGCTCAGGCATTTCATCCCAGATTGCAGCGATTGCAGTCCCACTATTTTCGAGTGCCTGCCGTGCATAATCAGGCGCATGAACATGCCAGAAACTGAGCAGAGCAACTCGGATTTTGCCTGCGCCCCTGATCCCAGCTCGTAACGGAGAGGTGGTTTCGCTCGCAGCAAGACCAAATAGAAGAGGAGTCGTTATCACCAGCGTCGCTAATGCATCCCGACGCGAAATAAGTTTGCCTCCAGCATTCTTTCTGCTCATAGCACTTCACCAATCTTTTTTAAAAGCAAAAAGTATTACAAAAATCGCAGCGTTTTGCGCATAGGCGAGAAGAACTGATTCTCCCATTCTGTATAATTGCCCTGAGGAGCTATTTCCACGATGGTGAAGACATGGTTCCTCTGGACCGTAGCCAGTATAGTGCCAGTATAATTCGCTCCGCTCTGTTGCAAATTCCCTTGCAATTGTTGCCATGTCTGCCCCGCAAAGGTAAGTGGCGCACCAGCTTTAGCCCCCCCCATACCAAGCTTTGTCGATTGTTGTTGTAACGCCTGATTGACATCACCACTGCCAGCATTAGCAACGACGATATGAACCTCTGCTGTATGGTTACTGGCATAGAATTGAACAGTAGACTTGTCAGGCTCAACTTGCTTTGTCCAACCATTCGGATATGACAGAGCTATGCCAAGATTTGTATCACTGAAGCTTAGTTGAGGCTGGGTGATAGGAGCGACACTGAAAGGCTGATAGGAAACAATCCAGATTCCAACACCACCGACCACAAGAACAACCAGCAATACAGCGGCAATTACGAAAGGGAAACGTCTACGAGGATGAGGTCCAACAGGTACAGATACTATGTTTTCCCGCTTCTGAGTTGCTGTAGCGGCTGATGCATTGCCATGCTCCTGAATTGGAGGAGGTGTGAACGGCGGTGGCGTAGGAGATGATACCGACATTGTCTGAGTTGGCATATCTTCAGCCGGACGCTCCCGAGCCAGCGCCTGTTCAGGCGCTGAGAGATCCAGTGGACTGGTCGGTAATACTTCCACCCCTTGCTCTTCTGGTTTGGAGCGATCTATGGGAGCCGCTGTCATTGGCCGGGTTGGTAAGTCCTCAACTGCATGCACTTCCTTTGTTGGTAATGCTGGCACTCCGGGAACAAGTGACTTTTTTCGCGTTTCAGGCCTCGGCGTCTCTGGCAGTTTCTCCTGGAGCTTTCCATCTTGAGTGCCAGGTGTCTTCTCCACACGATCAGCGTCAGGTTGCTCAGATACACTTTTCTTCAGTTCACCCGGATCAAATCTTTGAGAATCAGGCCACACAGGTAGCGTATTTGGCGCAGGACGACGTGTTGGGCGTGTCGGAGGTAAGTATGCTACCTGTTCGCGCAAAGCAGGCTTATTATCCTCCTGTTGCTTTGCAGGAAGGGGTGATAAAGAAGAAGCAGCATCGCTTTTCGACGCTGATAATGACTGAAGACTAAAAGGATGAGAAGGAACAAGCATTCCACAATTATTACAGAACCGGGCATCATCTCTCGGCAATTCAGTTCCACAATATTTGCATGTTATAGCCACAAAAATATCTCCAGTATCTGGCTCAACCAGTGCATATAATGCTTTGTACAGTATCCTAAAAAATTTGTTCCGTCAAGTCGCCTGATTGGTCGTAGTACATATAGTTCTATATATTTATGTTGCGCCAAAGACACCACAGTAAGTAATATGTTATTCCCCCTATGGTGTCCGACAAGTTTGCTATACAAGGATCAAACCAATACAAACAAAAGTTACTTCAGTCTTAACAACGCTTCGCGTTCGGCTGCTGTTTCGAGGGCTTGTTGATTTTTGACAATCTCAACAAGTTTCTTGCGCCCTTTAGGACTCCCGATCATGAGCACCCCGACGAGCTTATTGTCACGGAAGAAGAGCTTACGATAGTTCTCATTGCCCTTCTCACCGGGTTCGCGCAGCGAAATCGCCGAGAGTTCGGGGTTGTTCGACTCGGCAGTACCAACGACAGCAATATTCACATCAAAAAGCGGACTGGTATAGGTTGGCACATCCACATAGGCCTGGTGACCCCCAGCCATGTTGGCACCAACGATGCGTCCGTGGGCCATAGCATTGTCCCAGGTACCCATCGTGTGATGGCGATTAATGGTGGGATCAAAGAACTCCGCCACATCACCTGCTGCATATACACCCGGCACGTTGGTCTCCAGGTATTCATTGACCACTATACCGTTGCGTACTTCAACAGCCGTGTCGGTCAGAATCTCCGTATTGAGGGTAATACCCAGACCAATACCGATCATATCGGCCTGGATCTCGCGCCCCTTTTTGGTCTTCACATAGCTGGGCACGCCATTTTTGGGTACGACCTCTTCAACTTCGTCACCGTGGATGACATGGACACCGAACTTCTTAGCGATATTGTCAACAACCTCGCCCCCATCAGGATCTAGAGAATTACGCAGCCAGTAAGGACCACGCATGATCCAGGTTGTATCGAGCTTGCGTACAGCAAAACCATCGCAGAGTTCGTAAGAAATAAAGCTACCACCATAGGCCAGTGCTGTGCGTGACTCCAGCATGCGGGCAATGATCGTTTTGGTATCGTCGAGCGTGACAAAGTTATAAATATGCTGCGTATCTTTTGCCCCTGGCACACGCAGCGGATTTGCCCAGCCACCGGTCGCGATCAGCAAGGCATCATAGGGAAGATGTTGCCCCTTATCGGTCACTACGACGCGCTCATCCGTATCCACAGTAGCCACCATGGTTTCCGTCACCAGTTGAACATTTCTCTGTTCATGCCACGCAAAGTCGCGAATCATTACCTTTTGTTCGACAATCACGCCCTGTAAAAAACGCGGCAGAGAAACGCGATTGTAGAGCGGGTAGGGTTCATTGGTGAGCAGATGGATACTGCAACTCGGATCGTTCTTTCGCAGTGTCTCCGCGGCAGTCGTACCCGCCACACCATTACCTATGATCACATATCGTTTGTCGTGCGTTGTCAAATAGATCTCTCCTTGTCTACGAACTCGTCCTTGACGGACATCAGCAATCCTCCAAATATCTCTAGAATCTTAGCATAGTTTCCAGAATAACGCTATAGCTCAGCTAAATTTATCCTTCGGCAAGCCATGTCATCGTATGGAGAGATTCAGTATAGCAGATAACAGCAAGAAAATAGAAAAAAAGCGGATACATCGCTTTAGCAAGGGAATGTATCCGCTTTTTAACACACTTAGCTGACTACAGCCTTCCCTCGTCCATGAGATGGTCGTAAGGCCGCTACGATCATAGCAACAATACTCAGGGCAAAGGAGACCAGGAATGCGTTGTGCAAACCGCTCAGGAAGATAGCAAGGGCCGCAGGGAACTGGCTCATACCACCGCCATAGATAAAGACCTGCATCATCGCTGCCATTGGCACCGCACTCAAAGCAAGTGGGAAGACGATAGCAATGCTCAACATCTGACCAGTATTGTTGAGCATATTGAGGATACCAGCAGCCGCACCACGCATATTCGTTGGGACAGAACTCATGATGGCATTGGTATTGGGCGAGGCAAAGAAACCAGAACCACCACCCATCAGCACCATGTAGAGCGCGAGCAACCAGTAAGGCGTCGTCGGTGATATAGTGGTGAGTCCGAACAGGCCGAGCGAGGAGATGGCGAGCCCGATCGGGGTGAGCAGACGTGAGCCAACAAAGTCAGAGAGACGTCCGCTTAAGGGACCAATAATCATGAAGGCCAGTCCGAAAGGTGTGAGCAGCAATCCAGCCCTTAGCGGATCCTGTCCATAAGGACCTTGCAGGAAGAAGATCAAGAGGAACAGCACAGCGCCACGCGCAATACCATTAAGCAGGCCACTCAGGTTCGCCAGTGTAAAGAGACGATCTTTAAAGAGGCGCAACTGGACGATTGGCTCTTTGACGCGTGGCTCGATGAGCGCAAACAGAAGCAAGCTGATGATACCAATCACCAGAATAGCAATGGTCACAGGTTGAGGAAGCATAGGGAAAGCAATCATCGTCAAGGCAAGCAGGACACCAGTCAAACCAATTGTGAGCGTGACACAGCCAAACCAGTCGATGCGTTGCTTACGCTCAACCATGCTGCGTACAGGCTCACGTAAACGCCAGATACCCCAGATTACACCGAATATTCCTAATGGAACATTAAAGAGGAAAACCCAGCGCCAGGAGACCTCCGTCAACAGGCCACCCACGATCGGTCCCAGCAAGAAGCCTGCTGCACCAGCAATCTGGTTGATGCCCAGGCCAAGTCCTACCTGCCCTTTGCGGAAGGCATCGGTGACGATAGCGGTACTGTTGGTGACCATAAGCGCACCCCCAACGCCCTGGATCACACGACCCAGGATAAGGTCGGCACCGTGAAACTGGGGTTGTGACAGACCAGCGACCAGAGAACCAAGCGAGAACATAACAAAACCACTGTTGTAGAGGCGTTTACGTCCCCAGATATCAGCAAGGCGTCCGATGACAGGCGTCAGAACGGTCGTGATCAGGAGGTATCCCATCAGTACCCACATTATAGTGAAAAAATTTATATGTAAATCCGTCAATATATTGGGAAGCGCAATGAGTAGAGCAGAGCCCTGAATAGAGGCCAGCAACGCACCAACAGTCGTAACTGAAAGCGCTGTCCATTGATACCCATCATGACGCACAGCAACGTCTGCAGCAGGAGAAATACTCTGCTGTGCCTCTTCTGTAGAGAGACGAGAAGACGGTTTAGAAGACTGCATAAATACCCTTCCGTAGATACATTAGACTTCGCAACGTGCTCATAGCACCACAATTGTCATGCGCTATACCTCGATCAAATGACGCAATGCGGGTAGAGCAGCGGCAAGACTGGAACACTCATCCTCGCTTAACTGGTTCAGGCGACGCCGCAATGACGCACGCCGGGCACAATCAAACACAGCCACAACCATGCGACCACGTTCAGTTGGCTTTACCCATACCGTACGCCAGTCCACATCATCATGGCTGCGTACAACGTAACCTTGTACCAGCAAGCGTTTGACCATAGCCGTTACAGTAGATGGTGCAACCGCCAGATATTCCGCCAGTTCTTGCATCATGCAGCGCTCATGTTCAACGAGGACACGCAAGAGGGATAGCTGCCCTGGAGTAGCTCGTAATTCAGCTACATCCCGCCAATTGGGAAAGTTTTCCAGTCCTTCTGGCTCGCTATCAAGCGGTACATCGGCCACCAGACGCTGTAACACTTTAGGCACCACATCGAGCAGAGCCCTTGCCAGTTCAGCAGTCTCTTGCTCAGAACGCTCCGACATAGACACCCCTTATCACTTCGATTGTCTAAGTATATGATACCCTAAATAATTGGATTGGTAAAGGGTTTGCGTGTATCTATTGATGGTCTCTGCTTAGAGAAATGCGGTCATACACGATAGATTTTCTGCCTGCTCAAAATATGTAAGAGATGCATCATGAGATGCTGCCGAATATAAGCAGTATCTCATGATGCATCTGATGAATATGTCAAAGAACTATAGGTTACCCTCGTTTTGCAAATAGTTCTGCGCTTCTTCCAACGTTTGAGCCAGCCCTACTTTAAGTGTCAGGCTCTCAAGCGTCTCTGGTTTCTGGATCTGAGCTACTTTTTCTTTTGCCAATGGCGTTAAGGTAGGGAAACGAGCCTGAGCGAAACTTAGCAGGATATTTTGTAATGTTTCCAAACGTCCCTGTTCGCGCCCCTCTTCGCGCCCTTCTTTCAGGGCTTCCTCTCGGAATACCTTTCTTAGGTGTTGAACAGCGGGTGAATCATATAAAATATCGTGTAACATAGCAAACCTCCTATCGAGCCAGTCAAGATCCTTATCAGACTTAAGGGCCAACGATGCAAAACCGTAAACTAAGAAGAGCAACTCACTTTCTGGATGAAGATTCAGTTGTATGAGCCTGGCAATAATCTCCTCAACCACTTCACGTTTTGCTCCACCCTCTGCTAAAGGCACCAGGGGCAACAACCCAGGTAATTCTGTCGCCATCAACTCTTGATACGGAATTTCATAGAGCTGAATCACCTCGTAATGAAACCGTAACAGTTCTTTACCATCGGGCAACGTTCGTACCAGTGGCGGTTGCGGAATCTTGCCAGATTTCTTCAGGTATACTACAAATGAGTAGACAGGACATTCGTATCGTCGATATGCTAACACTGCATATTCCAGGAGTCGCTGAGCCATATCTGGATCAGGACCGCTCTGAAATTCGATGTGAAACATCATTCGCTTGCCATGCATGATTGCTTCATGCATTATATCCGCTTCCACACTGATACTTTCAAAGGCTTGTGAGCGACTTCCTGTAAATTGTGCGCCCCGGATGAGCCAGTCCATAAAATCTTGTGAGTATTCGGCTAAAAGTCGTTTACTGTTATTATCCCAGGGTTTCGACACTTTCCACCTGAGCCTCCTCTTTCTTATATTATAGCATAACAAAAAAGCCTTGCAACGATTGAACAAGAAGAAATGCTCAATCATTGTACAAGACATTCAGTATATATGCATTATATGTAAGAAGGACTGTAACTAGTAATTACTACTTCTTTGCTAGAAGCGCTTTATCTCACCTTCTGTGATTGTTCCGTTTATATCGATCTTAAAGACTCTACAAGAGGGAGGCTCTGGGTGATATTGGTGTGAAAAGATGATGTAAACGTAACCTACATGTTTAGCCCATTCAATATCACGAGGCGAAGGATAGGCCTCGGAACGAGGATGAGAGTGATAATAGATCATACCATCGCCATACTCGTCGACATCGTAAAAAATGCGCTTAAGGTCCTCATCACTGACAATAGAGAAATCATCCGGGTGCTCGGCAGCATTGACGGTCGGATAATTCTTAACCGCCTCATTGCCTGTGCAGCCTAACACTCCACAAGCTTCATTGGGATAACCTGCTACAATGTGTTCGAGCATCTCATTATAAATCGAATCGGGAATACGCACAACAAAACTTGCTCCAGCTACCATAATACTTTTGCCTCTAACTCATCTTCAAGTTCACGCAGATCGCGGGTCCACAGGTCTTCGCTCAAGTATTTCCAGCCGCCATCAGCCAGGAGGGTGACGATCTTGCCGCGCTCCATGCTGGCGGCCACGCGTAAGGCGGCATGCAGGGATGCGCCACAAGATGGTCCGGCAAAGATACCTTCTTGATCCTTAAGCTGGCGCGTGCGGCGAATCGAGTCCATGGAGGAGACAAGGATCTTTCCATCGAGCAGCGAACCATCGAATACAGGTGGCACGAAGCCATCTTGCAGGCTGCGCAAACCTTGCACAGCTTCGCCCTGCATTGGTTCGGCGGCTACCACCTTGATAGCTGGATTGTATTCTTTCAGACGCCGCGCGGCCCCTGTTAGCGTGCCACCGGTGCCCAGGCCAGCTATGAAGACATCCAGATCGGGCAGATCGCGAATAATCTCGGGAGCCGTACCGTAATAGTGCGCATCTGGATTCGCCGGGTTGCCATACTGATAGAGCATAACATACTGCTCATTGCTGGCAGCCAGTTCTTTCGCCAGTCTAACAGCTCCATTGCTCCCTTGAGTGCCGTCGGAGAAGACAATCTTCGCGCCATACAATTCGAGCATCTGGCGACGTTCGCTGGTCACGTTATCGGGCATTACGGCTACAAACTGATAGCCTTTGATGCGCGCGATCATGGCCAGCGCGATTCCAGTATTGCCACTGGTCGGTTCCAGAAGAATAGCTCCCGGCTTGAGACTACCATTTGCTTCGGCTTCTTCGATCATGCGTAAGGCGATGCGATCTTTGACGCTGCCAGTGGGATTCGCACCTTCCAATTTAGCATAGATCTCTATACCTGGACGAGGACTGAAACTCTTTAATTCTACCAGTGGAGTATTCCCAATCGTCTCCAGTATGCTGCCGTAGCGCATGATTTACTCCTGGCGTCCACCTGCCATCGCAGGCAACAGAATGATGGTATCGTTTGGACCAACACTGGTCTGTAATCCTTGCAAATAACGCACATCCTGGTCATTGATATAGACATTAATAAAGCGACTCAACTCCTGCTCTGGCTGAATCTGCTCTTTTAAGGTAGGATAGCGCTGGTAGAGATCGGACAGCACTTCAGAAAGAGTACTCCCCTGCGCACTGACTTGTTTTGAGCCACCAGCGGAGGCACGCAAGACAGGTGCTAGACGAACGGTTGCCATGGATTTCAATTCTCCTTGTTTAAAAATCATGTTGACCCGTAGAGGCATGCCTTGCGTGTGCCTCGTCTCGTGGGGAGGGAGACATCCTGACACACCCGAGGCACACGCAAGGCATGCCTCTACGGGAACAATCGCCCATATATTAGCGGGCAGGGACGGCACAGACATCGGCATAGGTTGGCAGGTCTTCAGGATGGGCATGCTCGCCACAGGCCGGACAGTTGGGATCGCGATAGAGGCGCAGTTCGTTGAACTCGCCGACCAGCGCATCATAAGTCATCAGACGGCCAACCAGTGGATCGCCGATACCCAGCAACAATTTGATCGTCTCGGTTGCCTGTAATATACCAATGATACCGGGCAGGACACCAAGTACACCGGCTTCAGCACAGCTTGGTGCCAGAGCAGGCGGTGGCGGCTCGGGATAGAGACAGCGATAGCACGGTCCATCATACGGCTTGAAGACCGTCAACTGGCCCTCGAAACGGAAGACACTGCCATGCACAACAGGCCTGTTCGCCAGGATAGCGGCGTCGTTGAGCAGATAACGTGTGGGGAAGTTGTCGGTGCCATCAATGATAACGTCGTAGTCGGCGATGATGCGCGCGACATTCTCTTCATCCAGACGTTCGATATAGGTTATGACGTTGACATCCGGGTTCAAAGCAGTGATGGTTTCACGCGCCGACTCGGCCTTGTACTGTCCAATACGCTCGGTATTGTGCAAGATCTGGCGCTGGAGATTGCTATCGTCAACAACGTCAGCATCGATAATACCCAGGGTACCAACACCGGCAGCAGCAAGATAGTAAGCGGCAGGCGAACCCAGCCCTCCGGCACCGATCAGCAGGACGCGCGAGTCGAGCAGTTTGAACTGGCCTTGCTCACCTACTTCGGGGATAAGCGTGTGACGACTGTAGCGCCGGGCCTGAGCAGCACTCATCGTGCGTGGCTGCATAAAATTATAGCCACTGGCCTTCCACTGGCCGAAACCGCCAGCCATCGATACAACATCGTTATAACCCATCTGCTGCAAGGTACTTCCAGCCATGAGTGAACGTACGCCACCGGCGCAATACAGCACAACCTTCTTAGATTTGTCGGGCACAGCCTCTTCTATCTGCAATTCGAGGTAGCCGCGCGGGACATGAATCGCGCCGGGGATATGACCTTCATTCCACTCATTCTTCTCACGCACATCGACCAGGGCGAAATCCTGATCGTCTGCACGGCTCTCCTGCTCAAGAGCATCGTGCACCCGGCTTGCCGACCATTCCGGTACCCGCTTGCGTGCCTGTCGCAGAATCTCACGGGATGCATCACCCATGTTTGATCACCTCTGTTACTTGAGTAAGTAAATCAATTTAGTTTCGATACGAACTAACAAAAGCTTACCATTTACGTTTTTTGCTTGTCAAGGAAAGTTCTCGTAGAGGCATGCCTTGCGTGTGCCTGCCTGGTGGACCGAGGGGTGCGGGATGTATCCCTCCTCACGAGACGAGGCACACGCAAGGCATGCCTCTACGGGTCCATGTGGGCGTCTTCGTTAAGAAGACGTTTGTAATTGCTAACAAAAGTCACGTACTAATTATTCCAACGATCCTGCTAGCTGGCATTTAATATATGCTAGCTTGTCTGGATTCAAAACCGCATGCGCCTCCCGTATATGCTGTTCATCCGCATTCTCAAATGTGATAATGCATCGTGTCCTACTCCCCCTCTGGCTCCCTGGCAAAGTCGCATATGGTTTCCGTCATGGTTATCATACTGCACCGACTAACTAAACACCTGATCTTTTTTGCTCCGTGGTGTTGTCTTCTGTTGTATTCAACTTCTTAGACAGCACCACCCCCGTATTCAACCCGATCGTGTGCAACCCCCCAAAAAAGCGGGCATGCTCTATCTTGATACACCTGTCCTGCACATAGATCAAACCAGCTTCCTGTGCCTTTTTCCCCGCCTCATCATTGCGAATGCCCAGTTGCACCCACAACACCTTCGCCCCAATCTTAACGGCCTCATCTGCTATAGCCGGAATCTCGGGCGCTCTGCGGAACACGTCCACTATCTCTATGTGCTCGCCAGCCTCTTTCGCCTCGGTCAGCGTCGCATAGACCCGTTTCCCTAACAGCGTCTGCCCGGCATAGCGTGGATTGATCGGAATAATATCGTAGCCCTCAGCCTGCAAATAAATAGCCACAAAATGACTGGGTCTATACGGATCAGCCGAAACGCCAACAACAGCGATATGGCGATACTGCTGCAAAAATCGTAAACGTTCATACATATCAGGCATAAGTGGTGCAGTCATGCTAAATTTCCTCCAACGGCAATTATACTATCAATATCAAAATAGAGCCATTCCAATGATTATAACACGCAATAGCTCCCATTTATTGCCACATTCGTCCCGTAGAGGCAGGCCTTGCGTCTGCCGGGTGGTCTGGGATGCACTCAACCTGTCCATAATGCACTCGGTTCGGCCACCCGGCAGACGCAAGGCCTGCCTCTACGGGACAATGCGAACAACTCATCAATAGCCCTGCACGATTGGCCAATTCTGTCACCTTTCTGCTCTGTCCGGCGTGATGTTCCATGGAACGGTTTTGTTCTGCAATTTTTATGTAATGATACATTGTAACGCAACAAAGGTATTTTGAGACGGTCAGTTATAGGCATATCGTGCAAAATAATCTGTTTTCAGGAGGGAACAAATGCAGATAATGACAGAGGGGCGTGTTTCTCGCCATTCCTGGTGGATGCTGCTGGTACGTGGCATTCTCGCGCTACTTTTCGGTATTCTCACACTCGTCTGGCCACATCTTACACTTATTGTCCTCGTCGCTTTCTTCGGGGCCTACTCTCTCGTCGATGGCATCTTTGCTGTAGTCGTTTCGCTACAGGAGCGCCAGCTAACGAGCCGCTGGTGGGTGCTCCTGATCGAAGGGATCGTTGGGATCGTGGTTGGTCTCCTGGTCTTCTTCCTGCCCACCCTGGCCACCGCCCTGGCGCTCCTTTACGTAATCGCGGCATGGGCCATTGTCACAGGCATTTTCGAGATCGGCGCGGGCTTCCTTCTGGGCGCTTCAATTGGTCGCGGCTGGGCCGTCGCCATTGCAGGCATCCTATCCGTACTGTTCGGTATCGTCCTGATTATAGCGCCCGGCGCTGGTATCTTGAGCCTGCTCTGGCTCGTCGGCATCTACGCCATCGTCTTCGGTATCCTTTTAATCGTGCGTGCATTCCAGTTTAGATCATCAGGAGGGCTCTCTTCCGCTCTGTAGCTGCGTTCCCCGCGTGGAGACGCGGGGAACACTGACCGATAGGCTCCTGCTTCTCTCTACCAGGGATCTCATCAGTGGGCAGTCGTCGCTTCTTTCTCCAACTCTTCGTCGGCGATTTTCATAAAGTCAACACCCTTGGCCTCACGTCCGACAGCCGCCAGAATGGCCACCGCTATAAGCGCCCCGGCTGAAAAGATGGCCAGGGCCAACGAAAAGTTGGGGACCCCGGCCCTGCCCAGGCTCAACGCCAGGTTGGCCTCCAGGAAGATGATGTAGGCCGCGAAGAGGTTGCCGAGCTGATAAGCAAAGGCGGGGAAGATGGCGCGCACCGTGGGAGGCGATAGTTCGTTCAAGTGAACTGGGATCACTCCCCAGGCTCCTTGCACCATAAATTGCAGGAGAAAGACGCCGATGGCGATTGTGAGAAGGATACTCATCCCTGGAATGCGCAGTAATCCTGACCACAGTGGAATCATAAGCAGACCAATAACGGCGGCTATGACGATCGCCCGACGACGTCCCCAACGTTCTGAGTTATAGCCAAAATACAACCCGCCAAAGATGGCCCCGATGTTGGCGATCACCGTGAGCAGGGTTGTCCAGGTGACTTTGTCGGCCTGGCTATATCCGACCAGGATCTGAGATTGCAGGAAGGTCGGGAAGTTGTCCTGGGTGCCATGCGACATCGAGTTGAACGCCGTCATCAGGATGATCACGTACACGAAGAGCCACGGATGCAGCTTCACCGCAGCCCACACACTTTGCCAGAAGCCGACCCCATTGGCTTCTCGTTCGTGATTCTGATGCTCCCAGACCTCCGACTCCTGCACGCGCGTGCGAATCAGGAAGACCAGCAGAGCGGGAAGAACCCCAACCGCGAACAAGACCCGCCAACTCAGGCCCAGGACGTTGAAGATGCCGAAGAAGACGAGAGCCCCGAGCAAATAACCCAATGCATAGCCTTGTTGCAGGATCCCCGAGAACAAGCCTCGCGACTCGGTGGGCAGCGCCTCCATCGCCAGAGATGAACCCAGACCCCATTCACCCCCCATGCCAATACCGAAGAGAGCGCGGCAGATGATGAAGAAGGTATAGTTGGGTGAGAAGGCGGTGAGCAACTCCATAACCGAGTAGAAGACAATGTCGATCATCAAGGGGACGCGCCGTCCAAAACGTTCGGCCATGATGCCGAAGATGATAGCGCCAACAGGACGAAACATGAGCGTCAGCGTAAGTGCTAATACGATGGCAGGCAGCCCTACATGCAAATCAGCGGCAACACGCTGCGTGACGAAGGTGAGCAGGAAAAAGTCGAACGCGTCCAGCGTCCACCCAAGGAAGCTCCCCAGAAACGTAGTGCGTTGTCGTGGATTGAGTGAACGGATCATGCTCAATGCGTTCATGGGTCGTAACTCCTTTTAAACTAACGAAACCTTTGTGGAAATTGCTGACAATACTTTCATAGAGGATAACGTGGAATTATCCGTAGAAGTTTCACCACTTGATTTAGTTTTCTTACTGGCACTTGTAGTATTGATCATGGCACTGGGGTAGGGACCAGCTTGAGCGCGTCCCCCTACCCCAGTGCCACGGTTGGTAAAACAATATTTGAAATGTATTGGGCTTGCCCCCACCCGGCTCATGAATGAACCATCTCGTAGGAGCCGAGTGGATACAAGATCAACCCCTACGAGGAACTCTCATTATGCTAACGTTGACCGGAGCGCCTTGTCCAGATCCCACAGGATATCCTCTATGTTCTCGATCCCTATTGAAAGACGGATCAGGTCAGATGTAACGCCACCGGCTATCTGGTCCTCCTCCGCTAATTGCTGATGCGTCGTGCTGGCTGGATGAATGATCAGACTCCGTGCATCGCCCACGTTGGCAAGATGCGAAAACAGGCGCACACTATTAATCACCTTCTTGCCTGCCTCATATCCACCTTTGACACCAAACGTAAAGATTGCACCTGCTCCATATGGGAGATAGCGTTTCGCCAACTCATTGAAGGGATCATCGGTCAATCCAGGGTAATGAACCCAACTCACGGCAGGATGCTCCTTCAAGAATTGCGCCACCCGCAGCGCATTCTGACAATGGCGTTCCATTCTCAGAGAAAGCGTTTCCAGCCCTTGCAGCAGCAGGAATGAGTTAAAGGGACTGATGCAAGCGCCAGTATCACGCACGGTTTCGCACCTTAACTTCATCACAAACGCGAAATCTCCGAATGTCTCATAGAACTGTACACCATGATAGCCCGGCGAAGGATCAACAATATGCGCAAATTTCCCATTATCCCACGGAAACTTCCCGGACTCTACTACAACTCCGGCGATAGACGTACCATGCCCGCAGATAAACTTGGTGGCAGAATGCACAACAATATCCGCTCCATGCTCGAATGGCCGACACAGATACGGCGTGGCAAACGTATTGTCAATCACCAGGGGAATACCAGCTTCATGGGCGATATCGGCCACCACGCGCATATCCAGCACATCTCCACGTGGATTGCCGATTGTCTCTCCATAGAGCACCCGTGTCCGTGGCGTGATCGCTTTACGATAATTCTGCGGATCGGTACTATCAATAAAAATAGTATTGATGCCCCAGTTACGCAATGTAATATCAAATTGCGTATGCGTCCCACCATACAGGCTGCTGGAGGAGACAATCTCGTCACCTGGACGCAGCAGCGTCATCATCGTTGCCATCTGTGCTGCCATCCCTGATGCCGTAGCCACCGCCCCCGTTCCACCCTCAAGTGCAGCAATTCGCTCCTCAAAAGCCGCTGTCGTCGGATTCATAATACGCGTATAGATATTGCCAAAGCGCTGTAACGCAAAAAGATGCGCGGCATGATCGGTATCATCAAACACATATGAGGTCGTCTGATAGATTGGGACCGCCCGCGCCCCGGTCGTTGGATCCGGTCGCTGTCCCGCATGCAAAGATAATGTATCAAAACCAAAAACATGGTCCCCATCGATTTCCGGCATTGCTCTATCTCCTTCCTGGCATCAAGTCCATTGGGCCAGGGGGACCGCAAGGGTCAGCCCCTACAAAGATGACGGCTGTTTGCTCGGGCCTGAACGGGTCTTTGTAGGGGCTGACCCTTGCGGTCCCCCTGCGGACCGTGGATTCTCGATGTGCAAAAATCTGACGCCCACCCAAATCATTCCGCTATCACTTATGCTACCACACCTATCACGCCACGGAAATACTCCCATCGTTTGGGTATTGCTTCTGCATATGCCGGTACAATTCTTCCCGCTTCTGCTCATATACTTCCTGCCCATACACTGTCCGTGGCAACTTGAATAACTCATCCTCGATAATCCCATAAACCCTGCCGAGCGTCAGTGGTTTCTTATGCCAATCAATCACATTGAATACAGGTCGCAACTTTCCCAATACCTTACACGCAATATCCCTTACCTGGCTATGCTCCTCCTCGGAAAGGATCACACCAGATGCCAGAAGATCAAATATTGCCAGCTCTTCCTCGCTCAACCCCTCCTGCCCGGGTCGCTGCTCCTCATTTATCATGTCGCCAGTCAACTCGACCAGGGCATTAATGTACTCATCCTCCGCTTGCTCAGCTTTAATGGCATGCATCGGTGTTATCTTCTCCTGCGGATTTGCCAGTCGCGGATCACTGGCAAAGTTTGCACAACCTTCGTTATATCTGGCAATTGCCCGTTCGAGCTTCTCCATATATTTGACCCGGCTCGGATTAACATCGATCATGCGCCGAATCTTCTCGTAGAGGAGGTGACGCATCTGCTCAGCCTTGATATGCCTGTGCCCTGTACGTAGACCTGTATTCAATGCGTCAAGATCAATGTCGCGCAGATCAAAACCACCACGCGGCATAAGCGTGTCAGCGGATAGGCGCGGTTCTGTTTGCGGCACTTCTAGCGACTCGCGCACTAACCTGGTCACTCGTCCCAGGATATCTCTGATGCCGGTTGGACGCATTGTGCCGTAGATACCATCTTTAATAAGCCTGAACAGGTGAACAGGGAGCGTGAAGTCTCTCTCTGCTGCATCCGGTAGAATAGCTTTGTAGAGCTTACTCACTTCGCTGGTGAGTAGCAAGGCATGCAGCTTGATCTCATCATTGCTAACCAGAGTATTAATAGCTGGTAAGATAAGATCTTCTTGCCGCTGTTTATCTTGCTCTGCTGCCAGCTTTAGCAGTAGCTCCTGCACATCGATATCTAGCTCACGACAGAATTGCTCCGTCTCTGCCAGCTTTTTGCGTAGCTCTTGCACGAGATCACTTTTATCGCCAATGGGCCGATCTCCTTCGTTATAATCACTACTATCCTCACGCGCATAGACCGCCAGTGCCTCCGTCAACGCACGAATAGTGCTGGCGTAATCGACGATGAGGCCGTTGATTTTGTCTTTATAAACTCTGTTCGCACGCGCAATCGTTTGCATCAGTGTGTGGCCCTTAAGTGGACGATCCAGGTAGATGGTCGAAAGACAGGGTACATCAAAACCGGTCATCCACATAGCGCAGACAAAGGCGATGCGCAGCGGGTGTTCGTCTTTTTTGAAGTCTTCGGCGAGATCCTGGCTCCTGAAGCGCTGATGATGAGGGACAATATCAACCTGCTCGCCTGTCTCTTGAGAGAAGCGCGCAAACCGCTCAATATCGCCCTCAGAAGTCGAGACGACGACCGCCATATCAGTCTTTTCCATATAATCGATCTTGTTTGCCAGTTCAACCCTGGCATCGGGATCGCTCTCCCAGGTCAGTTGGGCCTGCAGCTCGTCTTTATAGTATTTCCACTGCTCCTGTACACGATTATAGGTGCGCACGGCAGTGACCTTGTTAATCGAAACCACCAGGGCCTTGCCCATATACCCCCGGTTCATAAAGTGCCTGACGATATCGGCTGCAACCTGGTCGAGCCGTTCTCCCTTGACGACAATGTTCTCTCCACGTGCATACTGCTCGACTATTTTCTGCTCCTGTCGTTCATCGAGCATCGCATCTTCGATGATCCCGGTCATCTCTTCTTCAAAGTCCTGGTTGACAATCTCTATCTGTGGTGTGTGGTTCTCATAGAAAAGCGGCACGGTAATACCGTCGTTAATGGCGCGGCGAAAGTTATAGATGCTGACATAATGACCGAAGGTTTCACGCGTCTGCTCCTCTCCATCCATCAGTGGCGTACCCGTGAAGCCAATAAATGAAGCGCCGGGCAGTGCCGCACGCATATTCTTCGCCAGCGTGTCATATTGTGTCCGGTGTGCCTCGTCGGCCATTACGATGATGTTCTCGTTATCTGAGATCTCTTCGTAGTCTTGCCCGGGTCTGTCACTATAAAATTTTTGGATCAGAGTAAATAGCAGCAGGTGCCTTTGCCCCAGGAGCCTTTTGAGGTGCGCGGCATTTCCTGCATGGACCTCGCTGGGATCTTCATTAATCGTTCCCGTATGCTTAAAATTTTTATAGATCTGATCGTCAAGATCTTCGCGGTCAGTGACCACAACAAATGTATAATTATTGCCGATAGTGCGCTGCACCTTGCGCACAAAAAAGACCATCGAATAGCTCTTACCACTCCCCTGCGTATGCCAGAAAACTCCAAGCTTACCATGCTGTTTCCTCGTCTCATCTCCGGCTCTGCCCACGCCCTGCTCGCGGGTCTGTATCTCCTCGCCGTCCTGCACTCCCTCAAACCCCTTTTCCGCCTGCCGACGTTGCGCACGTTCCTTCTCCCACTTACTCAAGGATGCAATGGCATTATTCACACCCAGGTACTGATGATTTCTCCCAATAAGCTTATTCAGCCCCTTGTCAAAAAGGGTAAAATTCTCAACAATATCGAGCAGCCGCTCTCTCTGACATGTACCCTCAATCAACGTCTCAAGCCTCGTGCTCTCAGCTTCGTTTTCGTCCTTAACCCGTTTCCACTGGAAGAAGTGTTCCCAGGGAGTAGTAAGACTGCCCATTTTACAGGTAAAGCTATCGGCGACAACAATAAAGGCGTTGTACCAGAATAACGCGGCTATCGTATTTTTATAATCCTGGTCGATCCTATCAAATGTGTTCTGTAGTTCGCTATCGGCTATCTCTAGCAGGATAAGTGGGAGCCCGTTGACGAATCCAACCAGGTCGAGGCAGCGCTTCCCCAACTTACCATCAATCCAGAAGTGCGAGACGAGGGTAAATTCGTTTTTGTCCGGTTTATCCGGCTCCTTCCAGTTAATAACCTGCAAGGTCTTATGGGTATCCCCCTTGCTTTTGTTCGTATCTTCACCTGTCACAAGCTGCCCGCGTGCGTCAACTTTGATGCCGTCCTTGAGGAGTGCATAGATCTCCTCATTGGCGTGCGCGAGACTGAGCAGGCTGCGACTATCTGTCAACGCATCGCTCGCCACTGTAATCAGTTCGTCCGCGCAATTCTCGTTGAGCGTGCGCAGGGCTTTGCGTAACTGGGGCAATAACACGACCTCGCTGCTGCTCTGGCGACCCGTTGCGCTGCAAGGACCATGTTCTTCCTGGGAACCGTCTATAAAGGTATAGCCCAGGCGTATGAATTGCTTTATGGCGTTCTGGCGTATAACGGCGTCGCTGCTAATTCTCTGCATATGCTACTTCCTTCGTATTTCGCGCTTCCCTTTGATGTAATAACTATTTCTGGTCATAGACGAGTCGGCGTATGCATCATCCAAAAGGTGCAGAATAGCCCAGCGTTCTTTGGGATTGTAGACGAGCTTCTTCTTGCCGCTGGAGACAATATCAACCTGGATTGGCAGTTTGTAGCGCTGAATGGTCTTATGCAGGTCGTCGATGGTGAGGATGTCGAGGTAGGCCTTGCTGGAAATGTTTTTGAGCTTGAGTATTTTGATCTTGTCGTTGAGACTATCTTTTTTAAACTGCTGGAAGTTGTGGATGAAATCTTTCTTTTCGAGTTTGTCCAGTGTTTCGCGTGCTACTTTTTCCAGTTCGCCGATGTTGAAGATCTGGAAGAAGTAGTGCTTTTGCAGGATAAACATGTGCTCTTCATAACTGAAGCAGTCGATATGTCTTTCAAAGAGAAAGGTAGGTTGATCGAGATCCTGGTAAAGACCTTGTTGCAGCCACATGGCAAAGAAGGGCGATTGACTCAGCATCTGTGAGGGCGAATAGTGGCGATAAAAGTTAATTGCTGGTCCTGTCTTTGGTTGGATGCGCACAACATAGAAGCGCATCTTCTTGATAAAGTCGCGTTCATCATGCTGAAAGTACGGTTGGTCCAGGTAATCCCTGACTGGCTCAATCTGCCTTTTGATCGAGTCATAGGGCAGGATATTGAGGTACTCTATCTCCTGCTCCAGCTTGATAGTTTCGGCAGAGAAGTCGCGTAACTCTATATTATCGTCTTCCAGGTTCTGCCGATATGTGTCCAGCGCCTCCGCAATGGCCTCGCGAAACTTCTGCGCCAGCTTCTCTGACTGCTTCACGCGCCGGAACTCATACTCTTTATCGTCTGCATTCCCTGAAGCGATACAGACCACAATACCACATTGCTTAAGATCGAGCGTAAGAATATACTTGAGAAGCGGTGCAGGTTGCGTAAGGTCCAGGCTCATGCTTCATCTACCTCTCTAAACACTTACTTTTCCAGATATATATCATCACTCAATTGAACGAAACGTATCTCACGATTCCGCTCAATCTGCTTACGCGCAATATAATAGTGGGTACGCTGGCTATGCTCGACTTCCACCTCATAAAGATGGTAGCCGCATATGCTAAGAACGGGATTAATATAGATCATATTGGAGCGCACATAAACCACCAGTAACACGGCAACAAAAATGAGCAGCGTCACGATCTGCTTCACATACCCTAGCGGGAAGGTCACGAACGGAACGAGGTACGAAGCAATGTAGCCCATCACCTCCGAGTCATGCCTGCTGAAGCCGATAACCTTCTTCTGCTCAACATAAGCCTTGCGCCGCATCCATTGGAAGTAGACCCATGTAAGCGCCAGGCTCCCCAATCCAGGCACGCCAGCCACCAGCACAGTAACCCACCACGGCCACAGAAAGTACGAGCAGAAGAACAGCACCACCCGAATGAAAATGGTTGGCATGGAGGTAACTCTTTCCGCTAACGCTCTATCCGCTTTTTTCTTATACTATATGATTTTTCAGGAATCGTCAACACGCACCCCCCAACACAATTGGATTCTCGTCTGGATGGCTGGGTGGGCGTCACTTGTTTGCATCGAAGAGAGAGATGGGTCCGCAGGGCGACCGCAAGGGTCAGCGCCCCTACCATGATGACGGCGACAGGCCCAGATCGGGACGGATCTTTGTAGGGGCGCTGACCCTTGCGGTCGCCCTGCGGACCCTCTGCTGCATGCCTGGCGCAACAACTTGACGGCCACCCTGGATGGCTGCTCGATTTGCTGTCGCCCAACGCGTTGCCGCATACTCATGCTATTTGCTCCTTGAGGCTGAGTTGTATCAGTACATCCCTCAACTCATCCGGTAATTCACGACGATATGCTTCCTCCTGAGCAAGCAGATGATTGATCTGATTATCCCGCCAGGCGCTGAATAAGGTGAACAGGCTCAACGTTTCCATCATTCGCTCCTACAGGTTCATCGCTCCCCATAAGATAGGAGATTCCCTGTGCATGCAAAATAGTGATCAGAGCATTGACTTCATCCCAATCAAATGTATTTTTCATTATATTGCTCCCTCTTCACTCCCACAACGAATGCCACTCCAACTCCTCCTTCTCAATCGGCTCCATCGGCCCCACCTCAGCCACCTTACGTCCTATCCCACCTATCGTATCATATCCATTTGCCGTGCCAACAACGCTGGCCGCCAGTTCCTGTGCAGCCACCTCCGCATCTTCTCCCACCCAGGATGACACATCAATCTCGCCCGAGATGAGCTTGGGCAGCAGGAGATCACGTGTACGCCTCAGGTTCCGATTGCTAAATATAATATTGATAATACTATCTACTGTGCTTTCTACAAAATCATTAAAGAGAGAAAGTAATTCTGGAGGCGGTATCGCAATAATAAAGGTTGCTAGTACATCCCAGTTGGCACGAGGCATTTGGGTACCCTGCGAGGTCTTACTCGCAAATGCGACAAAATGATCACTTGAAACACAGTTCAATAATAAAGACCTGTACTGATCTTGTTTTGCGCCGATAACTATAGTGTCAGACGAACAAACTCCGTCCAGCGGAGCAATGCCTACCTTATGTAAGTAAGGTCTTATCTTACCAAATAAAATCTCACCTTTTTTAAAAACCAGTTTTGTACTTTGAACTGTCTTTGCTGTTCCCCAATCTGCAAGTGCTATAGATTTACGGGGTAGATGCTCTAAACCAAAATATGGAGTTTCAGGGTCAACGGATTCTGGGTTGATACTCCTACGTATCTCTATAGCAATGTCCCCCAGCCTGGCAACCTCCCAACCTTCCGGTATCATCCCCAATTCCGACTCCACCATCTTCACCCGCTCATACCCCGGAAAGCGGAACTTCACAAACCACTCATCATAGAGCATCTGTGCCATCTCTTCCAGAACGGCAATGCGTCGTGCGTTGTTCTCGATAAGGTCGTCGTAGGCTGAGAGAATATCCGCGATAGTATGCTGCATGGTAAGGGGAGGCAGCCGTAAGGTTAGTTTCTCCGCATCCGGTACTCGCATATGTTCAACTGTTGCTCCAGAGCCAAGAGCTTTTATTTGTGATTGAAGGTCGTTTTCCTGAAAAGCGTAGAGTAAAAATTTGTTATCCAGGTATTTGGAGTTAGCCCTATATTGAACAAGACGTTGTCCCAGGAATATTTTATCATTAGTCCTTAGTATGCCTACTTCTCCTAACGGAGCTTCGCGGGTAAGGATCACATCACCTTTTTTAGGTATAGCACGTCTTGTCCAGCGCTCAAAAACCTCTTGTGTCACATATTTTACATCCGAAAGATCGATCCAACCACTTTTTACGTTAGTTGTCCGTATCATCTTAAATTCAGTTTGGTACTCAACTGTGGGTGCCGTTTTATTCACGCAGTCAATAATCGACTCGCATACATCTTTGATGCAGACACGTCTCCAACTCTGTTTGTCTTGCATCCTAATCCCCCATCTCGTCTAGCAACCTGACCATATTCTCGCTGATCTTATCCTCCAACTCACGCGCCTCACCATTGAGCCTCGTCAACTCCTCATTCAGTTCCTCCACCTTCTCCTTAAAATCAAAATCGACGGCGGCTCGTTCGGTCACACCCACATAGCGACCAGGGTTAAGGCTCCAGCCTTGCGCCTCAATCTCACCAATGGTAGCGACTTTGCACAGTCCCGCTATATCCGCATATTTGCCTTGGGGAAAGTGCTCCTGCATCCTCACACTGCTGCCCTGCTCACTCTCAGGCTCCTCGCCGCGATAGAGGCGCACGATATTCGCCAGGAACTCAATCATGTCCGGCGTGAACTCGCGGTGCGCACGATCAATCTGTTTGTAGAGGTGGCGAGCATCGATAAAAAGTACCTTGTCGCCGCGTTCACCCTGCCGCTTGCCCTTATCGAAGAACCACAATGTACAGGGCAGCGTCACCGTAAAGAAGAAGTTGGACCCCACAGATACCATCACATCCACCACGCGCTGCTGAATCAGCTTGCGCCGAATCTCCTGCTCGGACGAGCGCGCATCGCTGGCCGAATTAGGCATCACAAAGCCCGCGCGTCCAGTCTCTTTTAGCGCACTATAGAAAAGCTGAATCCACAGGTAGTTAGCATTATCAACGCGTGGCACATTCAGCGGGAAGCGTGTTCTGGGATCGAGCAGGCGCGCCTTATCCACGCCATCAACATTAAACGGTGGATTAGCCATCACAAAGTCGAATTTATTGGTACCCTTATACGGGTCCTCGTAATAGCTATTGGCGCTGCGTACGTCTCCGGACAGGCCATGCACAGCCAGGTTCATTTTACACAGCTTGACCGTTTCCAGCGTCTTCTCCTGCCCATAGATCGAAAATTCCTCGCCAGGATCGCGCCTGTGCCGCTGCACAAACTGCGCACTCTGCACAAACATCCCACCCGAACCGCAGGCAGGATCAAAGATCAGACCATGATAGGGCTCAATAATTTCAACGATCAGCTTCACAATCGAGATAGGCGTAAAGAACTCCCCGCCGCGCTGTCCCTCTGCCAGCGCAAACTTGCCCAGGAAATACTCATAGATCTTGCCGAAGAGATCCCCCTCGAAATCCAGTGGAATGCCGTCAAACGTCGCCAGCAGCGCCCTGAGCGTGCTATTATCAAGTGTACTATACCCATTCGTAGGCAGCGCCCCATCCAGACTATCAGGATTATCGCGCTCGATCAGCTTCATCGCATTGTTAAGCGCGACATCCACCCCCGTACTCAACCTGCGCAGGTTAACATAACGCGCATCCCTGTCGAGATAGATCGCCCCTGCAGCATGATAACGAGCCGGGTTCAGGGGTAGTCGCCCCTCTGACTGCCGCATCCGCTCTTGCAACACGCGGTCCACCGCCTCAAATTTCTGATCGGCAAACTTAAGAAATATCAGACCCAACACAGGTACCGAATACTCGGAAGCCCGCAGCGGCGTATTAGCGCGCAACTTATCGGCAGCATTCCATAACTGATCCGCAATATAATTAAAATTAGTAGCCACAGCATAGCCCTTCTAGCATGATCTAAATGCAGCACAAGTATAACAAAAGATAGCAAGGTGGGGAAGAGGCCAGGTACTCACAACCATTCTCACTCTCGCCAATTTGTGATACACTTCTATAGACACCGATATGAGCCTCATACGCCATTCCGGGACTTCAAATGTACCGAAACTCATGTGCCAGGCGTAATAAAACTGTTCAAATCTTCGTAGGAACCCGATGGGAGTATCATTTTCCATGACACAAACAATTGACCCAAAGACACAACATACCGCAGTTGGTCAGCCCACGCGCCGACAGGATGCACCCGATAAATTGACCGGACGCACCCGCTTTGCTGGCGATCTGTCCTTCCCTGGCTTGCTGCATGCCCGTCTTGTGCTGAGTCCTTATGGTCACGCACGCATTGTCTCAATTGATACCTCTGCCGCCGAGGCTGTTCCAGGTGTGGTGGCCGTCTTTACTGGCGAGACCCTGAATATTGCCAATGCGAAAAGCAGCTCACGTTCACAAACTCCACTCGCGCAGAATGAAGCTTACTGGTGCGGCCATCCTGTCGTCGTGGTAGTAGCCGATAGCGAGGCGGCTGCTCTGGACGGTGCTTTCGCCGTCGAAGTCGATTACGATCCACTGCCTGTGATCCTTGATCCGGTAACTGCTCTCAGACCCGGCGCACCTCTGGCGCGTTCGCGCAGCAAAGATGAGACGTCCGAGATTTCTGGCGGCGGCGCACACGCAGCAGTCTCCGAGGATAATATACAGGAAGAGCCAGATAAAGAAGAGCTCTCGCAGAATGTGAGCGACAGGCATCATACTCACTCAGGCGATATTGAGGCTGGCTTCCGTGAGGCCGATGTGGTGGTTGAGCGTACCTATGGCACGCGTCCCGTCCACCAGTCCTATCTGGAAACACAATCGATCACTGTTGTACCCAGTCCCTCCGGTCATCAATTGACGGTCTGGCCCAGTACGCAAACCCTGTTGGGTGTCCGTTCAAATATTGCACGCGCCGTTAATCTCCCCGAACGCCAGGTACGGGTAGAATCGGTGCCTATCGGTGGCGCTTTTGGTGGCAAGTTCGGCCTGTATGAGCCTCTGGTCGCCGCCGTTGCCATGCAGGTACGCAAGCCTGTACGCCTGGTCTATACACGCCAGGAAGATCTACTGGCAGGCAATCCCGCCCCCCAGATTGTACTGACGGTCAAACTGGGAGCAAAACGCGATGGAACGCTGGTTGCATTGCAGGGACATGGTATCTTCGATTCCGGTGCTTATCCAGGTGCCGCTACCGGTATCGGTGCCTATATCCTCTCTTCAATCTATCGTTGCCCCAATGTCGATATCCGCGCCTACGAAGTGCTGACGAACAAGGTGAGTGTCGGAGCCTACCGCGCTCCCTGTGCGCCTCAAGTAACATTCGCTCTGGAGTCAGCGGTGGACGAGTTGTGCCACAAGCTGGAGATCGATCCTATGACATTCCGCCTGAAGAATGCTCTCAAAGAGGGCGATCCAGTAGACAGTGGTGGTAGAAAGTGGCCACGTATCGGCTTGCTCGAATGCCTTGAGCAGATCCAGCAGCATCCTCTATGGGTGGACCGTGCTGAATATAAGAAACCTTCTGCAGAACTCAAGGGCTGGAAGATCGGCATCGGTCTTGCTGCTGGTGGCTGGCCCGGTGGTATAGAGCCCGCTGCCGCAGCCTGTCGCCTGGAGTCCGATGGTTCCTTCACTATAGCAGTTGGTACTGTCGATCTGACTGGTTCGGATACATCGTTTGCGTTAATCGCTGCCGAAGCTCTGGGCATAACGTCGGATCGTGTGAATGTAGCACATGATAATACCGATACAATGCCATATAGCGGCGGCACAGGTGGTAGTAAGACGGTATATACCATGGGGCCCGCTGTACTCGCCGCTGCCCGCGATGCACGCAACCAGGTCCTGACCATCGCCAGTGAAATGCTGGAAGCCTCAATAGATGACCTGGAGATCCAGAATAGCAGTGTTGTGGTCAAAGGTGTACCTGGCAAGAGCGTCGAGTTAGAGCATATCGCTGCGGCATCGATGAGCTTCGGTGGGAAATATGAGCCTGTTTATGGACGTGGTCGTGCCGCCGTTAGTATCAATTCTCCTATGTTCGCGGTCCACCTGGTACGCGTCGCGGTCGATCCAGAGACAGGCGAGGTGCGTGTGCTTGATTACGTCGCCGCCCAGGATGTTGGCAAAGCCATCAACCCCGCTGAAGTCGTGGGCCAGATCCACGGCGGCGTGACGCAAGGTATCGGCTGGGCGCTCTTCGAAGGCTTCGAGTACGATGAAGACGGCCAGCTATTGACCTCCACCATGATGGATTACGTCACTCCCATCCTGGTCGAGATCCCTTCCTCTCCGGGTCCCTTTGGTGCCAAAGGTGTCGGCGAACCGCCCGTCGTCCCTGGCGCTGGCGCAATCGCCAACGCCATCTACGATGCCGTCGGCGCTCGTGTCACCCAACTACCCATGAAACCTGAACGCGTGTTCAACGCCATCCAGGACGCGAATTAACATTGTCAAGTACGGCACATCATTGTCCGGCACGTCACCGTAGGGGCCGGGCTTGCCCCCGCCCGGGGAGCGGCTCGACTATAAACTCAGCCATTGTTAACTTGACGCCAATGGGTGGGTGCGAGACCACCCCATTGGCGTCAAGTGACGGAGGCAGAAACATGCGATGAAATGGCTCGCAGGGCGACCGCAAGGGTCAGCCCCTACAAAGATCCGTTGGCGGTGAGCCCCTGCGTTCTTTGTAGGGGCCGGGCTTGCCCCCGCCCTGCAAGCGGCTCAACGGAACAACGGTTGGGTTTGTTCCGTTGAGCCGCTTGCAGGGCGGGGGCAAGCCCGGCCCCTACGGTGATTGTGATTATCTTGGGACGCTTGTTTCGCTCATACGTAACCCGCTGTGCTATACTATGAGTGCTCTCTGGTGAATTACCAACAAATTTCCGTTTCTTTTTCGTAGTATTCCTCATAGCAACCGAGTTTATTGTGATGGCAAACAGTGGTTCTCCATCCCTCCGCTATACTCCGGAGGATGATCTTAGGGGCCGAATCTATCATCTCTAAGGATGGAGATCCACTACGCAAGAGTAGATGACGTCCGTGGTAGTACGCACTATCTGATCTTGAAGGAGCACTTTTATGACGTTCTCTGATTCTTCATCCGATAATATGGAGACATTAACCGAAAGCGGGCAGTTGGAACAATCCGCCGCCGATGTTACTCCACCTATCGGGGTAACTCCACCACAGGTGCTGGCGCGCGAGGCGGCGGAAGGCCGTCGCGGTGCAGCATGGCGCTTGCTCTACTGGGTTATGGAGGACGACCCGCGCGCGGTGATTGCCATCGGCTCGCTCGATGATGATCGCCTGGCGCATCACCTCCTGGCGTTTATCGCACTAGGAACCTGGGCCGGTAAGCCTTTTGTGGTTCCTCGCCAGCTCCGTTCCGCGCATGCCCGAACCCGCCTGCGCACACTCTTCCTTCCCGGCGCTGGTATGGATATGGCTCGTGCCGAGCGTGTGTTACTGGCTGGTGTACATAATCATCGTTGGGAAGTACGCACAGCTGCATTGCAGGTTCTGGGCATGGGAGCCTTTCCCGGCATCACTCCCACACTGGTAGAAGCGCTCCGCGATCCGGTCCCTGCTGTACGCTTACAGGCCGCCAGGGCGCTCGGCCAGGCGGGCGATCTATCCGCTCTGCCCGAACTGATCAAATCCCTGCATACTGCTGATGAGCAGGTGGGTGGTCAGATCTTCCATGCTCTGGTGCATCTGGGAAATGCCGCGGTACCTGCATTAATGAAAGAGAGCGAAAGTAATTCTCCCTGGGTACGCTGGCACTGCATGCAAGCACTTGGCGAGATCTGCGATGATCGTGCCTTACCCGTCCTGGTCCGTTCACTCAATGATCCAGACCATGCCGTGGCCTGGGCTGGCGCAAAAAGCCTGGTTCACTTCGGCAAGCAGGCCATAGAGCCGCTCTTACGCATGCTCCTGCTAACAGAGACATCTCCCTGGATTGTGGAGACCTCTTCGCACGTCTTGCGCACGTTCTACCATCGCGACTCCAGGCTGAAACCCTACCTGGAACCCGTGGTAAAAAGTATGCATGGCGTCGCGTATCGCATCGGCACTCCTGCGGCTGCCAACAAGGCGCTCATTGGCCTCGCCGCCGATGGCCTTCTTCCCAGATCCTGAGGCGATTGAAAATGCACTCGATCAGGGCGATCGCAAGGAGGGGAAACGGCCACCGATTTCCCGTAGGGGCGACCCTTGCGGTCGCCCGGGGAGCGGCTCGACCGCAAGGAGGGGAAACGGCCACCATTTCCCGTAGGGGCGACCCTTGCGGTCGCCCGGGGAGCGGCTCGACCGCACAAACTCATTCCATCCTTACCCCAACACGCCTGATGAGTAGCGCAGGTGAATCTGTTCTCCCCTCTCAAAACGTTCAAAGGCAAAGGGGCGCATATCATCAGGAGTCTCCCCTGTTGTAATCAGCCGGGCCATCCACTGCCCAACAACAGGCGATAGCTTAAAACCATGTCCACTAAAACCTGCGACACAATACAATCCATCATACATGACCAGCCGCCCCAGGATAGGATGCGCATCCGGCGTGTCATCATATATGCCAGCCCATCCTCCCCGTGGCACTGCACGAGCCAGCGCAGGCAAGTATTCTTTGCCCTTCGTACGGAGGTAAGTAATCTCCTCCTCTGTCAGTCCCTGCTGATAAGAATCGGGATCGCTGGCATGCAGCACTTCCTCTGTGGAACCGACCAGCGTAATGCCACCTATATCCGGGCGCATATAGACCGCATGCGTCATATCCAGGCAGACCGCGTGCCAACCATGCCGACCACCCTCATCATCGGGACGACGCAGGGCAACCATAGGATGTCGTGTGGCTGTGATAGGCAGCACAATACCGAGCGTCCGGGCCAGTGCCACGCTCCACGCATTTGCCGCCAGCACAACGATTGGAGCCGAAAAGCTGCCTTGATTGGTCTCTACTCCCGTCACGCGCTCGCCTTCTGTCAGAATACGTGTAACCGTAACGCCCTCGTGTATGGCCACGCCATACTCCCTGGCCCGCCTGGCAAAGCAGTACGTCGTCGCCACCGGATCAGCCACGCCCGCATCGGCCTCATAGCAGGCAAGCGCCGCACCCACACCGCTGAACCCGGGTGCAGCATCAGCAATCTCTGCCGGACTGATAAGCCTGGTGTTGACGCCCTCCTTCTGTTGCAACGCCACACTGGTCCGTAGCACGTCAGTTCCCTCTTCACCCACAATGACAAGCATACCAGTATTGACGAAGCCACAATCGCCACCAATCAGGTCCGCGAAGTGGGTAAAGATGCGTAGACTCTCCCTGGCCATACGGATCGTGAAATCGTTCGAATAGTGCTGGCGCACAATAGCACCGGAGCGGCCCGTGGTGCCGTTAGCGATTGCCAGCTTCTCTAGCAGGACAACACGCCCCACGCCCTGCCTGGCAAGGTGATAAGCTATACTGGCACCAATTACGCCGCCACCAATAATGATACAATCAGCCGTCTCGATCATGAAAGGTTCTCCTCGAAGCCGACTAGACAATGTGAATGTATTTCCAGAGTAGCAGGAGACGGGGCAAATTACAAGTCGTAGGCAGGCCACAGGTGTCCGTCATTCTTTTGCACGCAGGGGAGAACGGATCTTTTCGCTGTGCGTCGTTCCGACGAACCAGCCAATAGGCCACAATCATCATCCCCCACCGATCTACATTATCCCTATCGATACACATCATCCCCACTGATGTAGGGGCGCGGTTTACAAGCCCGTGGATCGCCCTGGGAAGGGCCACCCATGGGCTTGTAAACCGCGCCCCTACATCAGTGGGTTGGTGAGATTCCTCGGTGAAAAAAATGACGCCTACTCGCCTGCCACTACGAAGGTTCTTCTCTTCACATCCCATCTATAGTATAATGCCATTACTGTAGACGCACTACGTTCTATTTAGTGACAAACGATCCAAAACATCTTCGCCTTCCACATTGGCTACAAATAAATAGGGAGACATGTATCGATGCCATACAGCATAGCCAGGATTATATGGAATATTACGAAGTGGATTACGGGATTCATCATAGCATTTTTCATCAGTTACGCAGCTAATCTCGCAGTCATGCAGACAAAAGATATCCCTGCGTCGGCGTTGGTGAGCTTAGTAAACTGGCTATTTCTTCCTGGCAACAACCGCACGCTTACATTGAGTTTCCTCATGGCGCTTTTCATTATTACGTTGCTGGCAGGCACCATCACACTGATTGGAGAACACCGCACTGGCGGCCTGGCACTAAAAAGGTACCTGCGCGATGTAGTTGATAAAACGCATGATCTGAAACCGGTGGGCTTCGCTCAGCAGTCGGCATTAATCTCAGTGAGCGTGCCGCTGGACGATATTTTTATTCACCTGAGCGCAAGCACTGATCGACCGCGCTACGATTTACCAACGGAACAGATGAAGCAACTCGAAGCGCTACGCAGGCGCGCGGACCTGACGCCGGAACAGCGCGAAG
>WNGD01000865.1_pt1 | contig 59049 bp, 64 predicted proteins | sample 5400671 | NCBI WGS metagenome assembly WNGD01 (sample SAMN13153369, study PRJNA577476) | soil metagenome | isolation source: 40 cm soil or saprolite under grassland replicate 2 | place: USA:California | collected 2016-06-15 | reverse complement strand
AGCCGCGCGCGATCATGGCCCCGGCGCAGTTGGTGTGCGCCCGCATGGCGACGACGTCCGCCGCCGTGGTGATGTCGCCGTTCCCGATGACCGGAATGTCGAGCGCCTCGACCACGCGGGCGATCTCGTCCCAGTTCGCTTCGCCTGAAAACATCTGGGTGCGGGTGCGGGCGTGCAGAGTGAGCGCCTGGGCGCCGGCGTCGCGGCAACGCTGGGCGATGGTGACGGGATCGCGCTGGGCGTCGTCCCAGCCACTCCGAATTTTCACGGTGACGGGGAGATGCGTTGCACTTCGCACCGCCCGGATGATGCGCTCGACCAGGTTCAGGTCCTTCAAGCAGCCCGATCCGCCGTTGTTCTTGACCACCTTCTTCACCACCTTCTTCACCGGGCAGCCGAAGTTGATGTCGATGAAGTCGGGCCGGCCGGCCTCGGTGACCATCTCGGCTGCGCGCGCCATGACTGTGGCGTCTGCGCCATACAGTTGAATGCCGATAGGGCGCTCCGCTTCCTCGAAGCGCATGTCGTCGAACAGGTGCTCGAGGCCGCGGGCCACGCCGACCGCGGAGATGAATTCCGACACGACGAAGGCCGCGGGCCACGCCGACCGCGGAGATGAATTCCGACACGACGACGTCCGCCCCGAACCGCCGGCACAACAGCCGGAAGGGGGACTCGGACACGCCCGACATGGGGGCGAGGAACAGGGGAAAATCGTGCCCTGTGTGGTACGGGAAGTGCATGAGACACAACGTAATGACGCGTTGCGCGAGGAGCAACCAGCCGGCATCGATCCCAACATGCGCCACAGATTATCGTGGTCACATCTCATGATCCAGAAACCGACCGTGCTCATCCTCGGAGCGGGTGCAAGTGAACCGTATGGGTATCCCCTCGGCGACGGTCTGGTCAAACGGATAGTGGCCCTGACAAGCCCCGGACCGCCGATGGCTGCGTTTCGGGAGCTGTTGCATAGCCAATCGCCCCTACGTGAGGAGGTTGCCGACTTCCACAGCCGGCTGCTGCGGAGTGATACCAGTTCTATCGATGACTTCTTGGAGTCCAACCCTGACCACAGAGAGCTCGGGAAGCTCTGTATCGCAGCGGCGCTCACAGTATGGGGGCCGAAGAGCAACACGCTGGACGCAGGCCACCACTGGTACAAATACCTCTGGGAGCGACTACGCCACGACGCTCCCATCTCGCGACAATTTGGCGATAACCAGCTTGGATCATCACCTATAACTACGACAGGTCGTTCGAGCGTTACTTCGCGAGCGTACTCCTAAATACCTACCCCGATCTCGCGAAGGCCGGCGCCGACGCTGCCGAAGCACTGCGGGTCAACGCGATTCCGATTGTGCATCTTCACGGCACTCTCGGCGAGGCGGCCGACCAAGTGTTCACCGTGTCCGATGTCATGGTACTCAACACGCTCACATTCTATAGGCAGGTTGCGGCGGGGATCCACATTATTCACGACGTCCAACCCACTGCTGATTACGCGACAGCCCAAGAATGGCTTCGCGAGGCGAAGGTCATATGCTTCCTCGGATTCGGCTATCACCCGACCAACATCAAGCGGTTGGATTTGCTGAGTCAGGTCCGTGGTCACGCTGGACTGTTCTGCGGCGGCACGGCCTTGGGGATGGAGCAGGCTGAAGTCCTGAGGGCAGAGGCGCTTCTTGACATCGGTGGTTCGATCTTGGTAAGGGACGTTGATGCGCTTATGTACCTCCGACGGTATGCCCCGCTTGAATGAGATCCCAAGATAGGGTCCCCGACTGACCAGCTTGAAGGCCCGGTGTCCTGCCCCCGTTCGTCGGACCAGGGTTATGCGACACTTACGGCTGCCTGTTGGCTGTGCTGTGACCGCCCTGCGTGCGCCCCGCCAAGGACAGCGGCGGTTTCTAAGCCACCGGTTGCGTCAAGAGTGACCGATGCGATTGAACACCCCTCGCCCGCGACCGTCTGACGTGACCCACTCGAAGTGGTCGGGATCGATGAGTCGTAGCTCCGAGGTGACGTAGATTCCCGGTTTTGCTAACCTGGGGTCGGTGGAAGCCACGTCGAAGACCACTGTGTGACCGGAGCGGTCGGCGCGTCCGATCAGAATCATGGGGCTGGGCTCGTGCTCGATTGCGCCCAACTGATAGTAGGCACCCGTCGCCGCGTTGTAACCGAGAATGCCCGCTCCGGTTTCGGACTGGCCGACAACAGTCTCGCTCCACGTGACCTTCATGGAATCACCCGACAGCCGCATCTCGCGTTGACCAGATGCCACTGGACCGTTAGAACCTTGCGAATACAAGTCGAAGCGCCACGTTCCCGCGAGCTGAGCCAGGAAGCCCTGCGGCGTACTCGGGAGCGACCTGTTGGACTGACCTGCCTGACCTAGGACGAAACCTGGAAGCAACACCAAAGCCGCAACGAGGTAGCATGCGGATGTTTTCATCTCACATCCTCCAGACGCGGGTGCGGGGCAGCAGTTCAGAATTGCATCGACAATGCTAGCGAAAACCGACGGCGGTCGCTTGGTGTGAGGGTCAGGCGTAGAGGCAGCGGCGTTGCGGTCCAGTGCTCACCTTCTACCACGGCCCCGACAAGGGTGCCTAAAGCCGCCCCGATGGGCACGCTCACCAAGTACACCAGATCGCAGTCGCTACAACTGGTTCGATGCGCATCTGTCCAGATAGCACCGTAGACCGTGCCGAGCGCCGCACCGCCGATGAGGCCAGCACCGACACAGCGAACACGACGGCGGCCGCCGCAGAAGCCAGGGCCTTGACTAACGTCGAGCTCAGTGCTGGGGACACGGGGGACGTCCTCGCTCCTTCCGTCCTCGTCGCGTACGACGACCGTCAGGCTATCTACGGAGGCGAGTGTTCCGATCACCTTCCAACGCCGGCACCAGAAGGCCCCTGGAGCTCCGCAGCCAGGGTCTGGCCGGACCACTCTAACGCGAACGCCTGGGGCAAGAGCGGGCGGCTCCTGGGCGTTGAGCGTGCCGAGCTCTAAGCTCAGCGCAACGGCGCAGCAGCAGTAGATGCCCTTCACGTATCCCATCAGAGAAGAAATGGCGGGCACGTGGTTCACTTCTGCTCGACGGAAGCGGTTGACCCGCATCGGACCCACCCTCTCAGGCCCCCTGTAGCATATGTCTCATATCCGTTGGTCCGAAAGACGGGGAGCAGACCACCGGCCACCCGGGCCTGTCGCATTCGCACCCCATCGTGCCGCAAAAACAGCCTAGCCGTAACTGTCGCGCCGGGTCAGCTTGCGTGGACGGAGCGAGTCAATGATCACATCACCTACAGTGTTCATCACCGGCGCGGGCGCGAGCTGGGAATACGGCTTCCCTCTCGGGAGGGAGTTAGTCAGACAGATCGTCCAGGGGACGGCCAAGGGCGGCGACCTGAGAGCGGAATTGTTGCGTACCGACTATATCCGCGAAGGTGACATTGATGCCTTCTCCGAACGACTGAGGGGCTCTGATCCACGCTCGATCGACACGTTCTTGGAGGGGAACCAACCGGAGATGGTCGAGATTGGGAAGGCCGCCATCGCCCTGCTGATCCTGCGCGCGGAACACCAGTGCAAAAGGGAGGGTCGACTCTTCATCGGTAGCGAACTGCTCCAGGATCACTGGCTCGGCTACGTTTGGGACCTGATGCGCTCGGGATCGACGCCCGAGAACTTCGCCAACAATCAGATCTCCTTCGTGACCTTTAACTACGATCGCCTCATCGAGTACTATTTCGAGACCGTCTTGCAGCACACTTTCGGAATTCGACACGAGGCGGCAAAGACGTTGCAGCAATCCCTGCGTATTGTGCACCTGCATGGCGAACTCGGAACTCCGATCTTCGGTCAGTATCAAAACCAGCTTCAGGGTCTCTTGGTTCGGGAGGCAGCGAAGGGGATACTGGTCATTCACGATCAGTTCGCGACAGACGATCCGAACTTCAGGAGGGCGCGGGAGCTGCTGGAACCCGCGAGCATCGTCTGTATGCTCGGGTTCGGCTACCACCCGGTCAACATCGAGCGGTTGAAACTCGGGAGGTATACCGTGGACGCGAACAAGCAGGTTGCAGGAAGCACATACCTTATGGGGGGTGCACAGGTCCGCGTTGCGCAAAAGCGCCTGCAGCGCGCCTTTCCAAGCCACCCCGGCCTTAAGGCTGAGCAATTCCTCAAGGAAGCGGTGGAATTGGTCTAGGCGCGAATAACAGGTGAAACACAGCGTACCGGAGCTGCTCCGGGCCTGTCGCGTTCCCGCCCTCACCTGCCGCAAAAACAGCCTAGCTTACCAGCGTCTTCCGCTCAACTGTTCATATCCTAGAGCCTGGGCAGATCATGCTTCCAGATGCAGTCGCCGAGACCGCCCGCCGCGCCGTGCGCATGGCCCTGAACGAGCGCCACGAGGTCCTTGCTCGAGATGTGGCGGACATCCGCGAACGATTCAGTTCCCGCGGTGTGCTCTACTCCAGCATGTTCTTTGTGGCAGTAAAGGACCGGATTGCTAGCGAATTCAGTATCAGAGCGACAGTCGCTTGGCAGAATTGGGCTCGCGCCCTAGCCACGCAGCCAACTGTGCCGCTCGCCAATCTCCGCTCTACACTCATTGCCGCAATTGAAGGATGCCTCCGCGTTGACGGGGCAGACAGTTCCGACCTAGCGCAACATTATGTGGAGGCCAAGAACCTCGGGAACGTGGCGAGCGAGCCCGCGGACACCCTGGCCCGAATGGCGCAGCGGGCTGTCGACAAAATCACGATAGAGATCGATTTCGCAATCTTAGAAGCCACCAAGAGTCAGCCAGCCGACTCGCAGTCCGCAACATTCAATATCTACGCTCCGATCGGCGTGATACAAACTGGCGCTGGCTCCACTGCATCTGTTCAGCAACACTTCGGCCCGACCGAGCGAGACACTATCCGGCGGGCCCTTGAGGCGGTCGAGCAGTCGCTGCCTACTGTCGGCCAGATGGTGGCCGTGGAGCGCGAACAGTTGTCCGAGGTCGTGGCCGAGGTGCGGCAGGAGTTGGACAAGGCGCAGCCCAATGCGCTGCGCGTGCGAAGCGCCATGACAGGAATCGCGAGCACCATCCAAACACTGGGAGCTGCCGCCCCTGCGTACGCGCTGGTCAAAGGAGCTCTTGCACTCCTTGGGGTGCACCTTCCATAACGCAACGGCCCGGGAGTTTGCCGGAGCCCATTGGCGAACTGTTACAATTCGCCGTGCCTTCTTATGTCCGGACCCTCGTCTCTCGGCGGTGTTGGTGTGCCGCTTCGGTGCCCCGGCTTGTATCTCGATTCTAACTAGATGCGATGGTCATGGAGTCCCACCACTTGAGAAGGGCACCGCGAACGATGTATTCGAACGTGTGAAGAAACATCGGGGTGTCTTCCAGCTTCCACACGCCCCAAGCGTTCACAAACGCTCCGCGGAATGGCACTTCGGCTGGCACCGGCCAGCCCGGATCTTGATCCGGCCGCTGACACATGATCGGTGGGAACGGCACTCCTCCGTGCAGGGCCGTCGAACGGTGCCCGTAGATTTTCTGGAGGGAGGCCCTCATCGGGGCGCTGGACCAGTCAAGTTGCGCGTGTGAGGGCGGACGTTGCGCTGGCGCAGGCGGGAGAAACTCCAGCAGGAATGACAAGAACTTCTTGGTCGCACCTAGCGTGCTGGCGAAGTGCTTGGCGACCTTCAGCAGGAGCTCGTGCCCGCCCGCCCGCTCCAGTATATCGGCAACTTCAGGGCGAAACTCTCGGAACAGCTGCGCTGGAGGGGTTCTCTTTCCTGCGCTCCAGAAGTCGGCCGCACTCTCGATTGCAGAGACAAGGAACAGCCACGAAAGCTCAGCCTCCCCCTCGGCCACCCACACAGCATCCTGGTACAGCTTGGCGGCACGAGCCAGCGCAACGGCTTGGCTTGGTGTTAGGGAGGGGTACGTCGCTACGCGATTGATGTCTGTCACGTCAAACTTCGTGACCTCTGGCAGAATGCCCGTTGTCTCGCCTCCAGTCCTCCGGGTTGCCCCTTCCACGTCGCCCCCGTGCGGTATGCCATGGGGGTACTCTGGTTGGGTGTTGAAGGTGCGCGTCATTCCGCCGGGCTTGAGGCGTATGCCCATGGCTAAGGAGCAGAGGGCGGCCAACTCAAGCTCTGGTCCGCCCCCGAGGTATCGTGCAACATCCGTCTTCTCCCTGTCCGGGTTCACCAAGGTCACCGGCTTGAGGTGGAGATTGGTGCGCAGGACAAAGAGTGGCCGAACGGTGCTATACGGGCTGGGGCCTGAGAGCGTGTTGAACAGCGTGTACGGGCCCCAAAACTTGTTCGCTTGTGGCTGGAACTCCGCATCCGAATAGAGAGGAAACTCAAACCCGCCCTCGAAGGGTCCGTCCTCTAGGAAGGCAAGCCAGTTCTCATAGGCGTAGGGACCCCTCGCTTTGGGTTCAACTCCACTGGCCGGAGCATCTTTGGGCTGACCCATGCGGACGGTTCCCTCGCCGTATCCCGCGGGAACATCGGGCCTACGGCCCAATCGCACTAGGTTGTTTCTGCGGCACCGAAGGGCGCGGATGCGACAGTAGTGCGGTAGCAGGGACAACACCCCGTTTCTGACGGGTACTAGTTGCACCAGCGCCACGCTAAACCCTTGAAAACACAACGGCCGGCACCCAAGGGCACCGGCCCGAAATTGCGCGAGGAGCAATCAGCCATTACGTTTCGCCGCCGTTTCGACCGGAGGGACTAGGACGTGCGCCTGCGTGAGTTCTTTGCCGAAGACGCCATCAACCTGCAGCTGCAAAGCACCACCAAAGACGACGTCTTGAAAGAGCTCGTGGGCTTGCTCCAGCTGGACGACAAGGCCGAGCAGACCCTCGTGAAGATGCTGAAGCGTCGCGAGACGCTCGGGTCGACGGGCATCGGTCAGAATATCGCGATCCCGCACTGTCGTGCGCTGGCCGTGAACCGCTTGCGCGTCGCGTTTGGCCGGAAGCTCGACGGCATCGACTTCAATGCGATCGACGGCAAGCCCGTACACTACTTCTTCCTGATCGTGGCCCCGCCGCTGGAGGTGTCCAACCAGTACCTGCCCGTCCTCGGAAAGATCGCGCAGTTCGCAAAGGAGCCCGATGTGCCGGGGAAGCTGGCGGTGGTGGGCACGGGGAAGGACTTTTTGAAGCTCTTGGAGGATAAGAACATTTAAAGGCGTTACAGGTTCCACGTTGCACGTTACACGTCAATCGTCCCGCAGCCTCCGCAGCAGGCCGGCGACCATCCTCGCGCAGTTCGCGCGGCTCGCGTGCAGGTCCCGCAACTCGGATTCCGACAAGTAGTCGAGCGCTTTCACGAGCTCCAGAATCGACTCGAGCTCGTCTAAGGAGCCCCGCGCGATGTCGACATGACGGCGGAAGTTACCGCGATTGGAACGTGCCGCACCCTCCGCCAGGTTCAGGGCGACGCTGTATGCGGCCCGCCGCCACTGCGGGGCGAGAGAAAACCGCTCGTCGGGCGGTAAGCGACGGATCGCGGGGCGCGACAACACGACAAAACGGATGGCCTCTTGCCACGCCCGGAGCTGGCGGAAGTCTCCCACCGAGCAAGATTCGTGGGTACCGACTTCGCGAGCATCATCCTCTTTCGCAGGTGCGGTCCACTTCTTTGCAACTGGTGCGCCACGTGGAACGTGCAACGTGGAACGTGTAACGCCGTTATTCCCACTCGATCGTCGCCGGCGGTTTGGAACTGACATCGTAGACCACCCGATTCACTCCCCGTACTTCATTAATGATCCGGCTGCTGATCTTGGCTAGGACATCTGCAGGAAACGGATACCAATCCGCCGTCATCCCGTCCCGACTCGTCACCGCTCGCAGCGCCACCACGTGATCATACGTGCGGAAGTCTCCCATCACGCCGACTGACTTGATCGGGAGCAGCACGGCGAACGCCTGCCAGATCTGGTCGTACAGACCCGCTGCACGAATCTCCTCGAGGTAGATCGCGTCCACGCGGCGCAGCAGATCGAGGCGGGCCTCGGTGACCGGCCCGAGCACGCGGATTGCCAGTCCGGGGCCCGGGAACGGATGCCGGCCCACGATCTCTTCGGGCAAGCCGAGCTCCCGGCCGACCTGGCGTACCTCGTCCTTGAACAGCTCGCGCAGCGGCTCGATCAGCTTCCACGGGAGATTCGGTCGCAGGCCCCCCACGTTGTGGTGGGTCTTGATCGTCACCGAGGGCCCGCCGAACGGCGAGGCGGACTCGATCACATCAGGATAGAGCGTTCCCTGCACCAGGAATCCGACGTCCCCCTTCACGTCCTCGGCCGCTTGCTCGAACACGTCGATGAACGTGTGACCGATGCGGCGCCGCTTCTCTTCCGGGTCTTCGACCCCGGCCAGTTTTTCGAGGAAGCGCGCGCCGGCATCGACGACCCGCAAGGCGATCCCGAGGTGCGCCCGGAACGTCCGCTCCACCTGCTCCCGCTCGCTCAGGCGCAGCAGCCCGTGATCCACGAAGATGCAGGTCAGCCGGTCGCCGATCGCGCGGTGCACGAGCGCGGCCGCGACGCCTGAGTCCACACCGCCCGAGAGACCGCAGATCGCGTGCTTGACGGGCCCCACGGCCCCGCGGATCCGCTCCACTTCCCGCTCGATGAAATGACCGGGCGTCCAATCGGGCGCGCAGCCGGCGATCTCGAACAGGAAGTTGTGCAGCATCTCCCCGCCGCGAGGAGTGTGGGCCACCTCGGGGTGAAACAGCACGCCGAAAATCGGCCGGGACTCGTGCTGGAAGCCCGCCACCGGCGCGTTGGGGCTCGAGGCCGTCACGCGAAAGTGGGGCGGCGGCTGGTCGATCCGGTCGCCATGGCTGGCCCACACCGTGACGCACCCCTGGGGCTCGAATCCCGCGAACAGCCCCGTCGCGTCCCGCACCGTGATCTCGGCCCGACCGTACTCGCGCAGTGGAGACGGCGTCACTTTGCCGCCCGCCAGATGGGCCACGAGCTGCATGCCGTAGCAGATGGCGAGGATGGGTGTACCGAGCTCGAGGAGCTTCGGATCGGCCGTGGGCGCACCGGGGTCGAACACCGAGTTGGGGCCGCCGGAGAGAATGATGCCCTTCGGAGCGAACTGCTTGATGAAGCCCAGGTCGCCGCCGCGCGCGGCGGGATGGATCTCACAGTAGACGTGCGCCTCGCGCACCCGGCGCGCGATGAGCTGGGTGAACTGCGAGCCGTAGTCGAGGATGAGGATCTGGTTCATGCACCACCCGCCCGGTACCAGGTGGTGGGGTCGAGCACCTCCCCACGCAGCAGGTCGTCGAGCGTCTCGCGCTGCCGCGCGATGTAGTAACGATCGCCTTCGACCAGAACTTCGGGCGGCCGGGGCCGCTGGTTGTAGGTCGAGCTCATGACGAAGCCGTACGCGCCCGTGCCGAGCACCGCCAGGTACTCGCCGGGCTCGACCGCGGGCAGCTTGCGGTCGAGCGCGAGGAAATCCCCCGACTCGCAGATGGGGCCCACGACGTTCACGAGCTCCTCGGGTCGGCTGCCGTCTCTCAGCGGGACGATCTCGTGATGGGCGTTGTAGTGGCTGGGCCGCACGAAGTCCGTCATTCCCGCGTCTACCACGACGAAATCCTTGCCCCCGGCATGCTTGCGGTACAGCACCTTGGTGACGAGTACGCCCGCGTTTGCCACGAGGTAGCGCCCCGGCTCGCATAGCAGCGCCAGCCCAGCCTGGTTGATCGGCGGCGCCACCGCGGCGGCGAAGTCTTGCGGACTGGGCGCCTTCTCGTTGTGGTAGCGCACGCCCAGCCCGCCGCCCACATCCAGCGCTTCGATCGTGCCGATCCCCGAGGCGCGCAGCGCCGTCACCAGCTCGAGCAGCTTCACGGTGCCGCGATGATACGGCTCGACGTCGGTGATCTGGGAGCCGAGGTGCATCGCGAGCCCGCGCAACGTGAAGAGCGGCTCGGCCGCCACGCGCTGGGCCACGTTCACGACCTCGTCGTAGGGCACGCCGAACTTGGCGGTCTTCTCGCCGGTCTTGGTATACGGGTGTGTTTCGGTCGCGACGTCCGGATTGACGCGGATGCCGAGGCTCGCGCGCTTCTTGAGCTTCCGGGCGGCCGCGATCACCGCATCCAGCTCGGCCGACGACTCGACGTTCAAGAATCCTACGCCGGCGCGGATTGCCTCTTCGAGCTCCGGGGCAGTCTTCCCCACGCCGGAGAACACGATCGCGCTGGCCTCGAAGCCGGCGGCGAGCGTACGCCGCAGCTCGCCCACGGACACGATGTCGGCGCCCGCGCCCAGGCCTTTGAGGACCTTGAGAACCCCGATGTTGCCGTTGGCCTTCACTGAATAGCAGATGCGGTGCGGCACGTCCTTCAAGGCGTCCTGCAGCGCGTGGTACTGGGCGCGGATCAGGTTGGCGCTGTAGACGTAGGTGGGCGTGCCGACTCGCTCCGCGATCGAGCGGAGCAGCGCGGGGTCGAACGCTAGTACGCCTGCGCCCACACCGCCTCCGCGACGCTGGGCTTCCCGCACCACAGGCACGTCTTGGGCGCCTCGGCGGAGCGGAATTCGGGGTCGGGCAGCACACGGACGGTCGCGCCCGTTGCCTGCTTGATCTCGGCTTCGCACGCGGGCGAGCCGCAGAAGCCGCCATAGGCGAACCCACCCGCGCCCTTCATGAACTCGACGAACTGCTGCGTCGTGACGGCGCGGATGGAATGCGCTTCGCGTCGCTCCTTGGCCGCTTGCAATAGCATGGCCTGGATCTCGTCGAGGCTGGTCCGCACCACGGCGCCGATCCCGTCCAGCTTGGCGGGCGCCTTGCCGCCGGTACGGCGCGCCGTCATCACCTGCCCCGCCGCCACGTCGCGCGGGCCGATTTCGAGCCGCAACGGCACGCCTTTGGCCTCCCACTCGAAATACTTGGCGCCCGGCTTGAGGCTGTCGCGCGCATCCAGCTCCACACGGATACCGGCTCCGGCGAGCTGTTCTTTCACTTGAGCCCCAACCCCCAGCACCTGACCCCTTTCTTCCTCCGACTTCCAGATCGGCACGATCACGACCTGCACCGGCGCCAGCTTGGGCGGACACACCAGGCCGTTGTCGTCCGAGTGCGTCATCACGAGGCCGCCGATCATCCGCGTCGAAACGCCCCAGGACGTATTCCACACGTGCTCCAGTCCGCCCGCCGCCGTCTGGTACTGGACGCCGAACGCCTTGGCGAAGTTCTGGCCGAGATTGTGCGACGTGCCCGCCTGGAGTGCCTTGTTGTCCTGCATCAGGGCCTCCAGAGCGTACGTGCGCAGCGCGCCCGCGAACTTCTCGCTCTCCGTCTTCAAACCGGTGATCACCGGCATCGCCATCCACTGCTCCTGGAACGCGCGGTACACGCCGAGCATCCGGCGCGCCTCCGCCTCGGCTTCCGCCTCGGTGGCGTGCGCGGTATGTCCCTCCTGCCACAGAAACTCGGTGGTGCGGAGGAACAACCGGGTGCGAAATTCCCAGCGCACGATGTTGCACCACTGGTTCAAGAGCAGCGGCAGATCGCGATAGCTCTGGATCCACTTGGCGAACATGGCGTAGATGATCGTCTCGGACGTGGGCCGTATGACGAGCGGCTCCTCGAGCACCGACTCGGGGTCCAGCATCACCGCCTGAGCGCCGCTCTTGCCCGTCGCCTTGAGACGGGTGTGGGTCACCAGCGCCACTTCCTTGGCGAAGCCTTCCACGTGCTCCGCTTCTTTCGCGAGGAAGCTCATCGGGATGAACAGCGGGAAGTAGGCGTTCTGGTGGCCCGTCGCCTTGAACATGTCGTCCAGGGCGGCTTGCGTCAGCTCCCAGATACGGTAGCCGTGGGGCCGGATCACCATGCAGCCGCGCACCGGTGAATAATCCGCCAGCTCGGCCTGCATGATGACGTCGTTGTACCACTCGCTGAAGTCTTTGGCGCGTGGCGTGATCTTCTGCGCTTGGGCCATTAGTGGAAGAATCCCTGAACGAGCTTCGCGAGGGGCACCCGCTCCTCCGTGCCCGCCTTCAAGTCCCGCAGGACTACGTCGCCCGCCGCTCGTTCGTCGGGGCCGAGAATGACGGCCCGAGGCGCTCCCCTCGCGGCGGCGAGCTCCAGCTGTTTGCGGATGGCCGCCGGGCGGAGGCCGTATTCGACCGCGACGCCCCGGTCGCGCAGCTGGTGCGCCAGCTTGAGCACCGACGCCACGTCCTCGCCGCTCACCGCTATCAAAAAGGCGTCGAGCTTCGTCGACGCCTGATCGGTCGGGGCGCGCTCCTTCAACAGTTCGCCGAGGACGACGTCTCCCATGCCGAACCCCAGGGCGGGGAGATCGACGCCGCCGAGCGCCTTCAGCAAGCCGTCGTAGCGGCCGCCGCCGCACACGGCGCGCAGCGATTGTCCTGTGTCGAACAGCTCGAACACGATCCCGGTGTAGTAGGCGAGGCCGCGGACGATCGTGAGATCCACCGCGACGAAGTCCCCGAGTCCCATCGCCTCCAGGGCCCCGACGGCCTGGCGGAGCGGCTCCCCCGCCTCCTCCCCGCCCTTCACCTTGCCGAGCGCTTCCAGCACGGCATCGAGTCCCCGCAGGGACGCTATCTCGAAAACGGCCTCCGTTTCCCGTTTCCCGATTCCCGTTTCCCGAAGCTTGGCCTCGACGACGTCTTTCGGGACCCGCTCGCTCTTGTCGATCGCCTCGAATGCGGTCGGCAGCTGGGCTTCCGTAATGCCCCTGCCGAGCAGCAGGGTTCTGAGGACGCGTCGGTCCGAGACCCGAGCCCGGACGTCGGCCGGCTTGAGCCCGAACGCGCGCATGATATCGATCGCGGCCGCGATGAGCTCCGCGTCGGCCAGCGGGCTCGCTTCCCCGATGATGTCCATGTTGAGCTGAAAGTGCTCTCGCAGCCGGCCGCGCTGCTGCCGCTCATACCGAAACAACTGGGGGATGGAGAACCAGCGGATCGGCTTTTTGAGGGCCTGGGCGTGCGCCCCCACCATGCGGGCGAGGGTGGGAGTCATCTCGGGACGCAGCGCGACCTTGCGCCCGCCCTTGTCCTCGAACGCGTACAGCTGCTGCACGATCTCCTCACCGCTCTTGTCCGTGTACAGCTCCAGCGGCTCGAGCGGGGGGCCATCGTATTCCTGAAAGCCGTAGCGCCGCGCGACCTCGCGCCAGGTGGCGAAGATGTGATTGCGGAGAGCCAGTTCGTCGGGGTGAAAATCACGGAAGCCTGGTAAGGCTTGTCCTTGCATCGCAACAATTTAGCCGACCGGCGCGAACCCCGGCAAGCGGGCGCGCTGCGACCTTCGTATGGACCCGCGTTAGTCCCTGAGTGACGGACGAGGTGGCACTCCGGCTGCGGACCCTTGTCTCCGCAACAACGATCGACCGTAGAGAAGGAGGAGCGTGCCCGCTCCGACGTTGGCGGCTGCGAGCCAGAGCGGCGCCGTTGACTGCCGCGGGATGCGCCGCTCGAGGACAGCGTTCCCCGGCTCATGAGGGTCGTAGAACACACCGACTCGAGCACCCCGACGATAGCGATGGACGATATCGTCCCAATCTTCCCGGCCTGACAACTCCTCATCGCCGAAGGTGATCTGGGTCCCACTGTAGGTGCGACCGACATCCCTGATGCCCTCGGGCGTCAAGCGCGGCTCGGGAACGTGGTAGTCGTAAGCGACGCGCGGATGGCAGGCTTCTCGGCGACCCACTCTCGAGCATTCCCACCGGAGCTCCAGGAGCGTCCCTTCGGTGGAGGGCCACGTCCGCGACCGCGTGAGTTCACGTCGCTCCATGCGGTGCGTGGCGAGGTAAAGGACCAGGAGGGGCAATCCCAAGAGCGAGAGCCAGATCCCCAATCGTACGCATTGCTGAGCCTGAGCATGCGAGAGACGAGGAGGCATCGGAACTCCGGTGTGCGTAGCTGCCCGGGCGAATCAGCCGACCGGCGCGAACCCGGGCAAGCGCGCGAGCGCATCGCCCACGGTGTGAAACGATCCGGTGACGATCACCGTTGCGGCGTCGTCCTGCACGCGCTCCAATGCGCGCTCGAACTCCGGCTCGAACTCGTGCGCCACGGCGAGTCCGCCCAGCTCGCGCTCCAGCCGGCCGAGGTCCCAGCGCCGTCGCTCGGGAGCGGTGTCGGGCATGGTGAACACGAAGCCGTCGACTTCGGGCGTGAGGCAGTCGATCATCCCGAGATAGTCCTTGTCGCCCAGTACGCCGACCAGGGCGCGCCGCGGGTGCGGCGGATCGTGCTCTCGCAGCGTGTCGGCGAGAACGCGGGCGCCGTCGGGGTTGTGTGCCACGTCGAAGATCCACCGGCCGCGCACGTCGAATCGCCCGGGCAGGTAGCCGTGCCCGAAGCTGTCCGGCCACTCGTCGCCGACGGGTCCGAAAGGGGGCGGCAGCGCGTTCAGCGCCGCCAGCGCGACCCAGGCGTTCGCGTGCTGGTGCCGTCCCTTCAAGCCGAGCGGCCGGGTGGGCGGGGCGCCCGAGTCCACCAGGATCACCGGGTTGGCGCCGCGGCGCTCGGCTTCCGCGACGAGCACTTGGCGAACCGCGGGATCCGCCTCCCCCGTCACGAACGGAACGTCGCGCTTCGCGATGCCGGCCTTCTCCCGCGCGATCGACGCGAGGTCCGTCCCCAGGTAGTCGGTGTGCTCCCGCGCGATTTTGGTGACCACCGACACGAGCGGCGTGATGACGTTGGTCGAGTCGAGCCGGCCCCCCAGTCCGACTTCGACCACGGCGACGTCCACCCCCCGCGCCGCGAGGTCGGCGAAAGCGATCGCGGTCGTGGCCTCGAAGAAACTCGCGTCGAGTCGCTCGATGTGGGGGCGCAGGAACGTGGTCCATTCGGCGAAGGCCTCCTCGCCGATCGGCACCCCGTCCACCTCCACGCGCTCTCGCACCGAGACGAGATGCGGCGACGTGTACAACCCGACCTTGAGCCCCCGGGCGCGCAGCTCGGTCGCGGTGAACGCGCAAGTCGAGCCCTTGCCGTTGGTGCCCGCCACATGGATCGCGGGGAAGTGCCGCTCGGGATGGCCCAGCACGTCCAGGAGCCCCTCGGTCGGCCCGAGGCTCCACTCGATACGGCTCCCTTGTCGCGCGAAGAGATAGCGGCAGGCGTCCTCGAAGGACAAGCGCGCCCGTCCAGACGTCACGCCGTGGCGGCCTTTCCGAAGGGGCGGCGGCCGGATTGTGCCCCGCTTGTGCCCCTCCCGAGCTCGGCCAGCTTCGCCACGCCCTCGCGGAGGTCCTGCTCGGGCGCGATCGCGTAGCGGTTGTAGACCGCGTCCGTCTTGTGCCCCGTCAGCTTCTTCGCGACCGAGCGCGAGACGCCGGCGCGCTCGAGGTTCCGCACCGCGGTGCGGCGGAAGTCGTGGGGCACCCGGCCGAGCAGTTGGGGGCGTACCACCACCGCGAGGCCGTCTCGCTGCACCACGGCCGCCCGATTGAGCGCGCCCGCCCAGGCGTGGTGATAGTCGCGAATCGGCTTCCCCTGGCGATGAAACACCCAGGGGATGATGCGGCCCGTGGCGCACTCCACCGCGTCGGTGTGGGCCCGCTGGTGGTCGAGCAGCGACTTCAGGGCCGGGAGCGCGGCGAACGGGAACGTACGGCCGTCCCGCTTGCCCGGCTTGCCTTTCGTCGCGCCCACTTCGAGACGCACGAGCCCCGCCTCGAAGTCGACTTGCGCCCACGTCAGCACCAGCACCTCCGAGGGAATCCGCCAGCCCGTAAAGTACGCGAATTCGAGCGGCGGACGAAGCGGCGCAGCCAGCTCAGCGAGGACGGCGCGGAACTCCGCTTCCTCGAAGAAGCCCGTGCGCACGTGATCGGCGCCCTCAAGCGTCGGGAACGCGGGCACTCGGGCCACACGGCCCGCGCGGACGGCCAAGTGAAAGGCCGCCTTCAGGGCCTTCAGCTCGTTCCAGATGGTGCCCAACGCGGCCTTGGCCTCGAGCCGGTCCCGCACGTAGCGGTTGAGCCGATCGAGCGTGATGGCGTTCGCCCGGACGCCGGCGAAGCGGGTCGCGAGCTGCTTGAAGGAGCAATCGACGCGATCGAGCGAGCGATAGCCCTGCACCACGTACTCGTCGCGGAGCATCTGCGCCAAGTCTGCGAACGTCGTGCGCTTAACGTCGGGCGCCGTGAAGCTGCCGACCGCGAGCTCGGCCTGGCGCCGCATCAGGAACTTCTCGGCTTCCTTCTCGCTCGTGGAGCCGCTCGACTCCCGGTAGCGCCGGCCGCCGACCGAGTAGCGGATCCACCACGTATCGCCCCGGCGGTAGAGGTGGCCGAAGTCGCGGCGCTCGGTGGTGGGGGGCGGGGTGATCGCGGTAGTCATGGGCTTCTCCTCGGGTGGGCCTGACGGATGCCGTCAGCGAGCCGGGCACAGGCCGCGCTCCACTGATCGAGCGCGCGGGCGACCGCGCGGGCGACGGCGGGCGTGGCCTGCCGCTCCCCCGCCTGGATGCGCGCGAGGGTGGACTGCGGCACGCCGGCCGCGCGCGCCAGCGTCGCCACGGCACACGGGGCCTGCGCGAGGGCGCGCTGCACGGCGTTCGTCAGGACGTCGGACACGGCATAGAATCTATGCCGCTCCGGGAGGAGCGCAAGGGCCGGCGCGCTCACCCGCGCCGCTCCACGTAGCGTCGGATGGCCGCCTCCGGGAACCGCAGGCACCGCCGGCTCAACCGCTTCCCCCCGAGCTCCTCCGCGTGGTCGTAGACCCAGCGGGCGCTCGTCCCCAACTGCTTGGCCACGGCCGCAGGCGTGAGCATGGGCTCGCCGGTCGGCGCCTCGGGAGGATGACCGTTCCCGTTCAGCCGCGCCGCGACCCGATCGGCGATCAGGTCGGCCAGTTGCTCGAGCAGGGCATCGACCGTCACGCGCCCTCCCGCAGGGCTGCCCGGGCCACCTCGTCGGCGTCGAGCTCCGGGGCGAATAGGATGCCCTCCGGGTCCGGCTCCGGTGTATCCTCCGGTCCAGGTCCCCCCTGCGTTTGAACCGTCAATCCGTCAGGAAACGAGTCGCCATGCGGCTTTTCGACTGACACTTTGGAATTCCAGCCACCCCCCTCGAATTCCGCAGGTGTCAGCCACTTCGTGGCGAGATCTCGGGCTTTCTGACAGTTTGACGGTTCGGAGCACAGATACCGGGACCAGACGGGGAGGAAGTACGTCACCTTGTAGCCGCGGGTGCCCCCGTCCGACGTCGGGGTGATGCCGAAGGGGGCGAGCAGCCGCGCGAGCTTCGCCTTGCTGAGGGGCTTCTGCTGGCGACCGAGCTCGGGCCACGGACGACCTTCCAGTACGACGAGCGCCGCGACGAGGTCGTCGCTCGAGAGTCGGTCACACCGCGCGGTGTGGAACACGCTGAGGATATCGGCGAGCAACTCGATGCCGAGGTTCTGAGACTCCCGCGTGCCACTCAGGGCCTTGGCTGCTCCGATGAGCTGCGCCGCCCATGTCCCCCCGGCGATCTGCCCCACTGCGACCAGGGGGCCCCAGACCTCCTCGGCTCGCTCGTCGAGGAACGCCAAGGTTGGCGCGTCGGCCGTGGCCAGTGCGTCGCGGTGATCATCCGCCCAACGGCGTGCGCGCTGGCGCAGCGCGAGGGCCTCCGGCTCGAGCCGCCGAGCATAGAATCGCGCCAGCCGTTCCCCCCGCGCGCGCCGTTGCATCTCGACGCGGATGCACCGATCGAACAGCGCCGCCGGGAGCTCGCCAATCAGTGCGAAGACCTTCGGCCCGAACACGCGGAAGTTCCGGACGTCATTGGCCTCCCCCACGCATCGGGGAATGACGGCGCCGCGGCGGTATCCGGCCTGCAGGAGCGCGCGCACGTCGCCCGCCGCATCACCGCGGCCCTGCACGACCTCCGCCTCGTCGAGCAGCAACGTCGGCGTAGACTCCTCCAGCACCCGGAACAGCACGGCGGTTGAGGGCGCGATCGTGCGCCATGCTCGGCGCACGAGCAGCTCGATGACCTCGAGCAACCGAGTCTTGCCACACTGCGGCGCCGGGGAGTGCGCCACGATGTACGGAGCGGCGTCGAACGCCTCAGCGGCGTAGGAGTAGAGCACGAACGCGGCGAGCAATACGCTGGCGCCGTCGGGAAGACTGAGAAACCGCGCGGTGAACGCCTGGAGGTCCTTGAGCAGCTGGGCGCCGTCCACGGCATCAGGCCACGGTGTGGGATCCGCGAACGCGACGGCTTGACCCTGGGCATTCGCCGCTGACGCGACCGGGAGCGGGAGCGCGGCATCCACGAGCCCGGCGGCGTCCACGACCTTGATGTGCTTCAACCATCCGATGGCGCGGTTGCGATCGACGCGCCGGGTGAGGGCGTCCGCCCATACGTGCCGAGCGAACCTCTGCAGGCACGGGGCGACGGCGCCCAGGTCCGCGCCCTCCTGGAGGGCCGCGAGCCCCGACGCAATGAGCGGATCCGTGCCGTTCGCGCCGGGCGCAGCGGCTTCCATGGCGGCGAGGAGCTCCTCGGGGTCAGTCATCTCGATTGACTGGGGGTCGGTGCTGTGTCTCGGCGTGCACGCCGAGACCGTCCGGTCTTCACGGCGTGGCGGACGATCCGCTGGGCTTCGACGAGGTAGGACTTGGCGAGCGCGGGGGTCGGCGCCTCGAGCGCGTGCATCTCCTCGCACGCCGCCCGCCACAACCAATCGAACGTGGTCGCCGTCCGCGTGCCGGCCTTCAGCTCGCGGCGCCACGCCTCAAGCGCGGGCGTTTTCATGCGGCCCGCCCGTCGTCCGTCGACCGTTGCCGCCGGGCCCGCACGAACTCGCGGAGCGACTCGCGTTCGATGAACCACCGAGCGCCGCCGACGAGTTTGGCGCGCAACCGTCCTTCGCGAATCAACTCAATGGTGCGCTCGAGCGAGGCGCCGAGCTGGCGGGCCGCTTGAGGCAAAGGGACGTATGGGCTAGATTTCATATGCGAGTCTTCCTGTTGTCTGCGGCCCCGGCGTTCCCGCGCACGGGGCCGGGTTGTTTCTATCCGGCGTAGCCCATCGGCATCGACATCAGGCCACCTCGATCAGCAGGCTGACCGGATCCACGCTCTCCATCACGACGGCACATGCCATCCCCGGCAGCACATGGCCGATGACGTTGCCGGCGGAGCTGCGTCGCAGGACGCCGATATTCAGGAAGTCGGAGACGGCGCCCGCCGGGCCCCCCGCCAGGGCGATTTCGTGAATGAGCTGCGCCGTGGCGCGGAGCACGGCCGGCAACGGACCCCGATCGACGGCGGCCCGGTAGGTCGCGAGCGCCGCTTGCTGCGTGGCCATCGGGATCTCCGTCGGCCCAGCGGCGGCGACCGCGTCGGGCGACAGGCCCCCGAACGCATCGACGCCGTCCCAGGTCAATCCGATCCGGTAGAAGCCGGTCTGCGGCAGTACCCCAATCACCAAGAGCGTCCCATGGTCGCGCTCGGAGCGGGCGACGTGCGGATCGGCGCGGTCGAACTCCGGCATCAATTCGGCGGCCGCGGTGCGGAGGGTGGCCTGGATCGCTGCCGGGCTCACAGCCTTGAGCGCCTCGAGACGCGGGTGCACCCGCAAGGGCCACTTGTGCATCGCTGGCCAGACGCACCACGCATCGGCCAGCGGCCGCAGTTTCAGCGCATCATCGCGGGAGTCGAGTACCCGCTTCGTCCCGTCGTCGTCAAACTGGACCAACCGCTGTCGCGTGTCGGCGGCGATGAGGGCATAGTCCGAGCGGGCGAACGCGAGGGCGAAGGTCATGCAGCGAGCCGCACGCCACCGTCATCCAGGAGCAGTGGCGGATCGAGGACGTAGATCGAGGACCCACTGACGGGCGTCGTCCCCCACGCCACCGTCACGGTGAGTGTGGCGCCCGTATTACTCAGGACCGTGCGATCCTGTCCCGCGCCCGTGCCCGCGACGATGCGCACGCGATGACCCGCCCACTGATTCGTCGTCCAGCTCTTGCCCGTGTCTTGCAGCGTCGTCGACGTCTGCGTGCCCGTCGCCGTGCCGGCATCCGCACCCGAGGTATTGTCGGCCGCCGCCCAGTCCGATTTGACTTGTTTAGTGGCTTCTGCCGTGACGACTTCCGCATCCACGAACACACGGGCTGTGGGATCGACGCAGCGCGTGCGGGCTTCTAATGCTGGCGACATGCCGACCCTCACTGGCCCTCCCATTCACCGAATGTGAACAGGCCCAGCTCTGCGCACGCCCTTGGGGAGCGTGGGGTTGCCTTTCGACAACCACCGAGCTGGGCCTGGACTCGTTCGACCACCATCGGACTCCCCCCAAGGTTTGGCGCCTCCCCCCAGCGTGCAGCAACTCCTCTGGGGGAGCGGGACGTTTTTATTCAGCGCACGACACCGAACCAGCTAAGAAGGGCAGGCCGCGGGGACTGGCATCCCGCACTTGCGTCGCCGCCGGAAGGCGGGCCCGCCCACATCGGTTACGGAATCAGTCCGATCATCCGCGTCAGGAACTTGGGCTGCAGCACGACGAAATCGAGCCGCATGTAGAGCCGGAACATGACGTGCAGCCGGCTGAAGGCATCGCCCGCCTCGCGGGACATTTCGAAGTTCATATCCGTCAGCACGCCGACGGCGATCTGCGAGAAATCGCCGAGAAATGCGGTGCTCGCGATCCCCGAGCTGCCTTGCGTCTCCGTGATCTTGACCGCGGAGCTCGTGAGTTTGCGCATCGCCTCAAACCAGCTGGGGCCGCGCAGCGGCGCGTTCGTCGTGGCCTCGGTGAGACCCGCGACGATCCCCCACGTGCGAGGAGCCCAGAGCAGGCCAAGCTGCTGGGGCTCGAGCGGCACATTGCCCTCGAGACACTTTTGCGCAGCGCTCGTGAACTTCGCGTACGTCGTGATCGTGTCGCCGTTGGTCGCGGCGGTCACTTCGTTGATGCTGTTCGTGGGGTCGTTCGTGATCCACGTGCGGAGCCCGTCCCGCACGCCCCCGCTGGTGCCGTAGAGGATGTATTGATCGATCGCCGCCGCCCCGGCGGCACCGAGTTGGTTCTCGATGACCTGCGCGAAATTCGGCACTTCGGCGAGCTCGACCGAGACGCGCTCCAAGAAGGCGCCCGTCTGGGCCTGGAGCTGGAAGCGGCCGAAGGTGCCTTGCGACTCGGGGATGCCAGTCGCGCGGATCTCGTCGCCCCCGAACCACGTGATGGTTGGATCGCCGGTGATGCGCGCCAAGTCGAGCGTCGGCGCGGTCATCGGAATCGTCTGTGCGCCCAGCTGCATGACCGTGGATCTCGCGCGGGCCAGGTCGATGATCTGCGCCGACAGGGGTGTCGGCACGAGGTTGCCACCCGCCGCGACCGAGCCCACTTGCAAGAGGCGCTTCTCTGCGGGGGCATGGTCCCATTTCCCCGTGATCTGTCCCTGGAGATAGCGCCCGATGCTCAGCTCACGCTGGTCGGCCGCGAGACCGATCGCATCGGCGACCCGTTCATGCGGCAACAGCGCGCGGATCTCCTGGCCCGTGCGCAGGTCCTTAAAGCGCGCGCCCGTCGCCGGCGTGCGGTGCCCAGGCTGCTCGAGGGCGGGGATCGGCTCACCAAGTTCGGGGTGGATTCGCCCGGTCCGAGCCTCGAGCGCTTCTTGCTCGGCGAGCGTCCGCTCGAGCATGTCGAGCTCGGCGTCGAGCGCCTTGAGCTCTTCCTCCTCCGCGGCGGTACGCAGGCGCTTCTCCTGCTCCGCGCGCTGCAAGATCGCTTTCGATTTGGTGATGGCTGCGAGGTGCTCGCGCTTCAACTTGCCGATCATGGATTTACTCCCTCGCCGGCGACCGGCGTTGTGTGTTCGGCCTGCTCGCCTCCGGCGAGTGTCGGCCACTCGGCCAGCTTGCTGACCACCGCCTCGTCATCCATCCCGTCGATCACTTCGCGCGCCCGTTCGGGCGCCATGCCCCCACGGCGGACGGCCAGCTCGAACAACTGCTGTCGCGGTTCGCGCGGGAGCAGTTCCCCCGTAAGGGCGAGCATCCCCTCGAGCCCGAGCAGCTCTTCGTGGAGCAACGCGACGTCCGCGATCCGGCGTCGCACCGTCTCGCTGAGTTCGTCGTTCGCCGTCGCTGGTGTTCCCGTGGTCGCTCGCTGGTTCCAGGCATCGGCCGCCGCGACCAGTTTCCGGGCGAGTTCGACCGCATCCCGCATGGTGAGGCCGTGGCGCGTGCCGATCTGTGTGACGAGCAGCTCGACGGCCTCGAGGCGCGTCGCGTTGCGGGCGCTATAGGCCGCGTATTCCGCCCGGAGCCGCTCCACTTCGGCGACGGGGATGCGGCCGTGCCGATCCGACTTCAACCGCTTTTCCTGGCACCACCGCGTGATACTCGAGGCGTTGACGCCGAGCAGGCGTGCGGCTTCGGCGCGCGTGATCGTCTGGTGCATGTCACTCCTCCCCGGGGACAAAAACAAAAAACCTGCGAACCATTCCGAAGCCGACTGCTTCGGTTAGTTCGCAGGTGTGGTGACGCTGGCCGATCGTTCAGGCCGCGAGATGCACGGGCCGCGGCGGGCTGTCCTGCCGAGACCCCCAGAGCCGGGTCGCGAGTCGCTGCTCGCGAGTGGAGTAGAAGTCAGCGGCGGCTACAAATGCCCGCAGCCCAATATATGCGTGACGGTGTTGTTTCGCGCAAGACCTCCTGTGGCGTGACGTAACTTAGATTGGTGCGTGTGGGTCCACACGATTCGGAGGAGGCGAACATGGCGACGTGCTTCTATTGCCAACGGGACATCTCGGGCGGCCGATACGTGGTCGCTCAGGTGTGGCGTCTCGCGGATCGCTCAGAGGGCGTAGTTCCGCTTGCCACAGCGGAGCGGTTCCACGGGAGCACCAAAGACGGGTGTCTTAAACGCTTCACGGACGGCGGGGGCAGGCGCCTGAATGACTCCACCAAGACGATCTACGAGGTTGGGGCGACAGACAACGTGAACGATGACGCAGCGGACGATAGGCTGGCCCCCTGGGGCGGTTAGCCGCCAAGGCGCTAGCCGCCACGCCCCCATGGCGGGGCATCCTCGTCGGGATCGTCGTCGAGTTCGTCGTACTGCCGCGCCGCCCAGCACCGCTTGCCCGGAGGATCCTCGGCCTCGAGCTCCTCCCGATGGTCCTCCCACGCTTCCCGGCGCGCCTCCTCCGAGGGAAAGGCGCTCTGGCCCGATCCGCAGGGCCCGATACTCAGCTCAAGCCACTCCTCGAGGTCCAACTCGGTCCGCCGCCGCTTGTCCATCCGTCGCCTCCGTGGCATAGGTCACCTCATCCGGTGTAGAGTCGGCGGCCGCGGCTCCTCGCGCGGCCCGTCGACGTCCAGATCTAACTCGCGCAACAGCCGGGCGAAGCCGGTCCGCGAATCCCGCTCGATCGCCACTTCGGGCCGCGGCTTCGGCTGCCCAAAGCGGTCCTTGAACGTCAGCCCCCGCTGCCGCAGAATCTCCCGCGCTTGCACCGCCCGATCGAACGCCTCGGCAGCGAGTGTGAGCAGGCGCACGTGATGGGCGTCGAGTTCCCACGTCGTCACGACCTCGAGCCACCAGGCCGCGGTCGCCGTCTCGAGATGTGCCGGCGCTTTCGGCCCGGCATCCTTCGGCATCCGCTTCGGTCCCGCTTTCTTCACGGTCGATCGCCCCTCAATCGCCTGTCATGCCGACTTAATTTACCCCCGATTTTTTCGTTGAACCGGGGAGGTGTGTGTGTACGCGCGCTTGCCGCGCGGTCTCCCGATCACACGCTGTAGAAACTGGGTCGGCATATCCCCTTGTCCCGTCATCACTAGCGCCGTGCTCCTCGCAAGCCGCGCGGCGGGCCACGATATGCCTACTGGCTAATGGGTTGAGGGGCAGCACATTCTCCCCCGACAACCGGCAATCGGAGCGAGTCCTATGCCCAAGGAACTGGATCCACCGCCTGAGCCATCCCGCAAGGACAAGGCGATTGCCATTGGCACGGCAGCGGCAAGGGGTACGCTCGGCATCGTCCCATACCTGGCTGAGGTCTTTGACTTGCTCTGGCGACAGCCAATCGAGAAGCGTCGCGAAGAGTGGTTGCGAGACGTAGGTGACGCGATCCACCACCTTCAGGATCGCCAAGCGGCGCTCACCCCAGAAAACCTCGCAAAGGATCAGCGTTTTGTTACCGTGCTCCACCGTGCTACTGACTTTGCGATGCGAACCCATGAGGAAGAGAAGCGCCGCGCATTACGAAACGCCATCCTCAATTCAGCTGGCCCGACTGCCCCGGATCTCGACAGACAACTCTTTTTCTTGCGCCTAATCGACGATTTGAGTGTGAACCAGGTTCTCATCCTTGAACTGTTTAGGGATCCTCGGGGTTGGTTCGCAAAGCGACAAATTAAGCCGCAGGAGTTCTCATCGGCATCACGTCACGAGGTTCTGCGTCAGGCATACCCGCAACTCGCCGAACACCCACACCTAAAGGAACTCGTAATCGCCGAGCTCCAGCGCCGCGGGCTTATGGGCGATATCGGTACTTTGATGACCGGCTCGGGTATCTGGCAGCCCGCGACTACGAAGATCGGACACGAGTTCATCGACTTTATCTCACGCCCTGAGCAGGACAGTACCGCGACCCGCGCATGAACTGCTGTGCCCCGCTTGTGCCCCTGACCATGCCGTGCGGGGCGCGAACCTCGCGGAACGCGCCCCGTGAAATCCCTGCCGCTGTGCGGTGTTGGTGCGGTTGGGTGTGCTTGGGTCCGGTTGGGTGACCCCGGCCCACGTCCTCGAAGGACAACCGGGTCAGTCGGCAGCCTCCGCCGGTTGCCGGCCGGCCATGTGACGGAGCAGCTGGGCGGTGGTGTCCCGCAGCTCGCTGCGCGGTACCACCGCGTCGATCATGCCGTGCTCGAGCAGGAACTCGGCCGTCTGGAAGCCGGGCGGCAGGTCCTGGCCGATCGTCTGCTTGATGACCCGCGGCCCGGCGAACCCGACCACCGCCCCCGGCTCCACCAGGATCACGTCTCCCTGCATGGCGTAGGACGCGGACACGCCCCCCGTCGTGGGGTTCGTGAGGATCGAGATGAAGGGCACCCGGGCCGCCTGCAACCGGGCGATCTCGACCGAAGTCTTGGCCATCTGCATGAGGGACAGCACCCCCTCCTGCATCCGCGCCCCGCCCGACGCCGACACGATGACGAGGGGGACCCGCCGCTCGACCGAGCGCCGGGTCAGCCGAGCGATCTTCTCGCCCACCACCGACCCCATCGAGCCGCCCATGAAGTTGAAGTCCATCACGGCGACGTCGAGCGGCATGCCGTCCAGCCGGCCGTAGCCGGTCCGCACCCCCTCGAGCGGACCGGCCTTCTGGATCGCCGTCTCGAGGCGCTGCTTGTAGTTCTCAAAATGAAGGGGATCGGTGGACCGGAGTCTGGCGTCGAGCTCGTGCCAGGAGCCTTCATCGATGAGGAGGTCGATGTACTCCTGGGCGGAAATGCGGCGATGGTGCCCGCAATTGGGGCACACGTTCAGCGCGCGGACGAACCGGTCCTTGATGTCGATGTGCCCGCACTCGTCGCATTTCTCCCAGGCGTCGGCCGGAATCTCCAGCTTTACCCGTTCGGAGGTGCGGGGCTTACGCTCTTTTTTGAACCAGGCCATTCGCGCCACAGTGGGGAACTTGAAGGCGACAATTTGGGAGGGGCCTTCCCCCGGCGCCAGCCCCGACCGCGTAACTCGCCCCGTTCCAACCAGTTACACGTAGCCGCGTCGCTCGGCCATGCGGACCACGAGGTTGGAACGGGGCTCGTTGTCAGAGCTCAGCGTAGCCCGATTGGCGAGACTCCCACGCAACCCGCAGCGAGATGCCCACGGCGATCGAGCAGGCGAGCAGGAACGAGCCGCCGTAAGAAAAGAACGGCAGTGGGATGCCGGTGATCGGCAGCAGATTCACCGTCATCCCCACGTTCTCGATGATGTGCGTGAACAGCATCCCGGCCAAGCCGAACACGCACAGGCTGGAGTAGGGGTCCGTGGCGCGCCGCGCGATGCGGAGCAAGATGAGGATCAGGGTGATGAGGAGCGCCAGCGCGACCACCACGCCGACGAACCCCAGCTCCTCCCCCACCACCGGGAAGATGAAGTCCGTGTGCTGGGCGGGCAGGAAGGCGAGCCGCTTCTGCGGCCCGTGCGTGAACCCCTGCCCCAGCAACCCTCCCGACCCGATCGCGATCTTCGACTGGATGACGTGCCACCCGGTCGCGCGGGGGTCCACCTCGGGGTTCAGGAACGCGAGCAGGCGGTTCTGCTGGTAGGGAGCGAGGCGACGCCAGAACGGCACCGCCACCACGCCCATGACCACGTTCGCCAGCATGACGGCCAGGCCTTCCCACACGTACGGCCGCCACCACAACAAGAGCGCGCACAGCACGACGATCCAGGCGCCCCACGCCACCGTGGAGAAGGCGAGCGCCAGGCCGATCACGGGCGACCCGAGGAGGAGCAGCAGCGAGGGCTTCGTGCCGGCCCAGTACAGCATCGCGAACAAGATCGCGATGAACACGATGGCGCTTCCCAGGTCCGGCTGCTTGGCGACGAGGAACGTCGGTACGCCGGCGATGAGGCACGGCGGCAGCAGGTCGCGCAGCGTCGCCGGCGCCTCCCGCCGCTCGGCGAGCCAGCGGGCCAACATAAGAACCACAGCGAGCTTGGCCAGCTCGGCCGGCTGGCCCAGGCGTACCCCCCCGATCGCGATCCACGACCGCTCGCTCGCGGCGGTGCCCGCCCCCGTACCGACGACCAGCGTGAACAGCAGCACCACGACGCCGATGCCGTAGGCGTACGGTGTCGCCCATTCGAGCAGCCGCGGCGACGTCCGAAACATCAGGATGACGGCCGCCGTCCCCACACCCAGCCAGATCAGCTGCTTTTCCCAGATGGTGGCGACGAACGTGGGGACGTCGGTTTGTCCCGCGGAATAGAGCGTCGCCAGCCCGTACGCGGCCAGGGCGACCACGACCGCGGTGAGCGGTCGGTCGATCTCAGCGAGGCGGAGGCGCATTGCCGCTGTCCGGGGGCAGGTTGGGGGGGAGGATCGGGGGCACGATGGTCGAGTCCTCTTCCGGCGTGCCGGGGAGGATCTGCATGGCGTGCGGCGCCGTGTCGGTGGGAAGCACGATCCGAATCTTCGACGCGAGCGTCGTGTCGACTCCGAGATAGTGCCCGATCACGCGGGTCACGAGGGGTGCCACGTAGGGGCCCTCGCGTGCGAACTCCACGATGGCTCCCACGACGATCTCCGGTTTCTCGGCGGGCGCGAATCCGATGAACCAGCCGTGCGCCGGCCCGTGCGGGTTTTGCGCCGTACCGGTCTTACCGGCGATCGCGACGCTGCCGCCGAACCGCCCCGCGCCTCGCGCCGTGCCGCGCTCCACCACGCTGATCATCGCCTGCCGCAGTCCCGCGAGCTGCTCGGGTGCGAGGTCGAGGCTGACGTTCGAGCCGGCGGACGGGTGGACGAGGTAGGGCGAGCGCGCCCGGCCGTCGCTCGCGAGCATCTGGTAGAAGCGGACCATGTTCACGAGGGTTTGGGCGTTTTCCCCTTGCCCGATCGCCAGGTTCAAAGTCACCGCCGAGGTCCAGCGGCGCGGGCCGTACACGCGGTCGTAGTAGTCGGTCCCGCCAGGGAATTCCGAGGTGATCTCGCCGGGGAGGTCGATGCCGGTGCGCGCGTGGAACCCCAAACCGGTGGCGTCCTCGAGCAGCGACGTGAGGCCGAGCTTCAGGCCCAGCTGGTAGAAGTACACGTCGCAGCTCTGGGCGATCGCGTCGGAGAGGACGAGGTCGCCGTGCCCTTGGGCCGACCAGCAGCGGAAGAAGCGGTTGCCGTACTGCAAGCCGCCGCGACACGGGATCGGCATGCGCGACCGCAGCGTGACGACGCCGCGCCGCAGCGCCATCGCGGCCAGGGCCAGCTTCCAGGTGGATCCCGGCGGATAGCGCGCCTGGATGGTGCGGTCGAACAGCGGGTGTGCCTCGCTCACGTTGAGGCGGCGCCAATAGTCCGGGTCCACGCCGCCCACGAAGGCGTTGGGATTGAACCCCGGCGCGCTGTACAGGGCGAGGATCTCGCCCGAATTGGGGTTCATCGCGAGCACCGCGCCGCGTTGTCCCGCCGGGAAGATTTGGGCGATGTAGCGCTGCAGCTCGAGGTCGATCGTGGTGTGCACCGCCCGGCCCGGCACCGGCGGCAGCCGGGAGCCGGCGCCGGCCTCGCGCACGACGCGGTTGAACGCGCTCACCTCGACGAACCGCACACCGTCCGCGCCCCGGAGCGAGTCGTCGTACTGACGCTCCAGCCCGCCCTTCCCTAGCAGGCCCCCGAGCCGCACCGTCGCGAAGCGGCGCTGGGCCCGTTCCGCTTCCGTGATCTCGCCGACGTATCCTACCAAATGGGCCACCAGCGAGCTGTCGGGGTAGTGCCGCCTCGGCTCCGGCTGGATCAGGAGTCCCGGGAAGATCAGCCGCCGCTCTTCCAGCGCCGACACGATCTCGAACGTCGCGTTCGGGAGCACGCTGACCGGCAGGTACGGCGTCCGGCGGTACCGCATCAGCAGGCGTTCGATCGCCGGGCCGTCGAGCTTCACGATCGGCGCCATGCGCCGCAACGTAGCCTCGAGCGAGTCTTCGTCGTCCGCCGGAAGCAGCGACACGGTGTATCCCGTGAGATTCTCCGCGAGGATCTTGCCGTTGCGGTCGGTGATGATGCCGCGGGGCGCGGGCAGCGGGATGGGTCGTAGCCGGTTGGTCTCGGACTGCAGCTGATACTTCGAGTGGTCGAGGATCTGCGTGCGGAAGAACACCAGCACCAGGGCGGCCCCCGCTCCCAACACCACCGTCCGTGTGAGGCGGAGCCGCCGCTCGAGCAGGTGCGGGTGAAACGCGCTCATGCGTCACTCAACCGGATCGCGAGATAGCGCCCGAACAGCCACAGCACGAGGATGCCCGCCACGGCGGTGGTCAGGCTCTGGATGGGAGACCACACGAGCAGCTCCCACCCCAGGAACCCGCCTTTGAGTTTTCCCGATGCCAGCGCCACCGCGAGGTTGCGGCACCAGGTGCCGGCGAAGAACAGACAGCCGTTCACGAACAGGTTCTCCGCGAAGAACACCGCCTTGCTCCAGGACGAGAGATACCCCACGAGCGTATGCGCGAGCGCCCCCGCCCCGAACGACGCCGGCGTGAGCGCGTCCCGCAACAGGCCGACCAGGAAGCCGGCGGCGGCGCTCGGGCCCGGCCGGGCCCGGATCGTGTAGATGAGCAGCGCCAGCAACAAGAAATCGGGCGCCACGCGGTCGCCCCCCAGCCGCCCGCGGACGGAGAACTGCAGCACCACGAGGGCCGCCAGGATCACGTAGAAGCGGTACTTGTCGCTGCGTCTCACGGCGTCTCTCCGCTCGACTCGAACACCGAACGCAGGTCCCCCCGGACCGGCGGCCCGGTAAGGATCATCACGTGCGTGACGGCGGCGGGGTGGACCGCGGGCCGGATGAGGTAGGTGCGCTCCCATCCCTCCGCCTCCCCCGCGACACCCACCACCGTGCCGATCGGAATGCCGCGCGGCAGCACACCCCCCAGACCCGACGTGAGGATCATCGTGCCGGTGGACACGAGCTGCCGGTAGGCCACGCCCTGGAGCTCGAGCAGCCAGATGCGCGGCCCTTCGCTGCCGTGCGGTGCGACGATGCCGTAGACGCTCCCATCCGCCGCCATGGCGCTGGCGCGGAACTCGGGGTGCGCCCAGCTCACGACCACGCTGGTCTTCGCGTCCACCGAGCTGACGATCCCCACCAGGCCCTCCGGGCTCACCACCGCCGCGAGAGGCTTCACCCCCTGCTTCTTTCCCGCCGACACGAGGAACGTGAGCGCGCCCGTGGGTTCGGGCTCGCGCAGCACCTCGGCCGGCACGTAGCCGCTCGAGAGGCGAGTACCCAGACCGAGCAAGCCGCGGAGTCGGATGTTCTCCCCCCGCAGCTCGGGGAGGAAGGTGGCGGCGAGGGCGGCGGAGTCGCGTTGTGCGACCACCGCGTCGTAGCGCGCGAGCGACGCGGAGAGGAGCTCCGTCTGCTGTTGCAGCGCCAGGAACGGGGCGAGCACGGTCTCACGCAGCCCCCGCGCGAGCGGATTGCGGATCCGCTCCGGTAGGCTCATGGCGGCGACGGAAAGCAGGACGCAACCGAGGAACGCGAAGGTGTCGCCCCGCGAGGCGTAGCGGTCCGCTCCGAGCGCCATCGCCCTAGGTGGTCAGGACGTTGCGGTATTTCTCCGGATCGTCGAGGATCCGCCCCGTCCCCCGCACGACGCAGGTCATCGGGTCCTCGTCGAGGTGGATCGGCAGGCCCGTCTCCTGCTGCAGTAGCACGTCGAGGCCGCGGATCAGCGCGCCCCCCCCGGTCATCACGATCCCCCGATCGACGATGTCCGACGCCAGCTCCGGCGGCGTGATCTCGAGCGCCCGCCGCACCGCGTCCACGATCTGCTGGATCGGCTCCTGTACTGCTTCGCGGATCTCGCTCGAATGCACGCGTACGATCTTCGGAATCCCGGAGACCAAGTCCCGGCCCTTCACTTCCATTTCCCGCTCCTCCCCGACTGGTGCGGCCGATCCGATCTGGATCTTGATTTGCTCGGCCGTGGGCTCGCCGATCAGGAGGTTGTAGTTCTTGCGCATGAACTGCACGATCGCCTGGTCCAGCTCGTCGCCGCCGGTGCGGATCGACGTGTCGGAGACGATCCCCGAGAGGGCGATCACCGCGATCTCAGTCGTGCCGCCCCCGATATCGATCACCATGTTGCCTGTCGGCGTCTCGACCGGGAGCCCAACGCCGATCGCGGCGGCCATGGGCTCGGCCACCATCCAGACCTCCTTCGCCCCCGCCGACTGGGCCGAGTCCCGCACGGCGCGTTTTTCCACTTCCGTGATACCCGACGGGACGCACACGATCACCTTGGGCTTCACGCGGAACAGGTGGCGATCGATGATGGTCTTGAGGAAGAACCGCAACATCTTTTCCGTGACGTCGAAGTCAGCGATCACGCCGTCCTTGAGCGGCCGGACCGCCAGGATCCCGTCCGGCGTACGCCCCAGCATCCGTTTCGCCTCGAGCCCGATCCCTTTGATCTTGCCGGTCGCCTTCTCGATCGCGACGACCGAGGGCTCGTTCAGCACGATGCCCTCGCCCTTCACGTAGATCAGTGTGTTGGCGGTCCCCAAGTCCACGGCGATCTCATTCGCCGGGCTCCAGGCACCAAGCGTCCACTTCGGCCAGCGTATGGGCACGCAGTCGTCAGGTGAAGGGTTGTCGGGCGGGCGCGCGCGAGCGCCTCAACCTAATGAAAAGCGTAACTCCAAGCAAGGCTGATGCTTGACGGCCCTGACGGGGACCGCTAGCGTTCGCCCATGCGACCCGCGCCCGCCCGCTCCGAGATTGCGGTGGTGGATCTCCAGGTGTGCGACCGCTGCGGGTTGTGCCTGCCGCTCTGTCCCCCCGAAGCGATTCACTTGCGGCTCGCCGACTTGGTCGTGGACCGGGGCGCCTGCACCGGGTGTCGCAAATGCATCGCGCCCTGCCCCGTCGGCGCGCTGACGATGGTCGCGGCGTGATGCGCGACACCGATGTGCTGGTCATTGGCGCTGGCCCGGCCGGCGCGGTGGCGGCATGGGAGGCGAAGCGTGCCGCGCCCGAGCTCGACGTCGTGTTGCTCGAGCGCGACGCCCGCGTGGGCACTCCGGTCCGTTGTGCCGAAGGCGTCGGGGATGCGGGCGTGCGGGAGTTCGCCGATCCCGACGGCGCTCCCTGGGTGGCTCGCAAGATCACCCGCGTCGTGTTCGTCGCGCCCGACGACACGGAGGTGACGGTCGCCGAGCGCGACGTCGGGTGGATCCTCGATCGCACGCGGTTCGACGCGTTTCTCGCCGAGCGCGCCGTGGCCCTGGGGGCCGAGCTCCGCGTGAGCACTGAGGCGGCCGGCATGACGTGCGAGCGCGACGGGCGCTGGCGGGTTCGGCTGCGCGGCGAGGGGGGGGGCGAGGAGACCTGCCGGGCGCGCGTCGTGATCGGGACGGACGGCGTCGAGGCGATGGTCGGCCGCTGGGCGGGTCTCGAGACTCGGGTCCCCGCCCGTGACATGGAATCGTGCGCGCAGTACGTCGTCGAGGGGATCGACTTCGATCCCGACGCCATCTATCTGCAGTTCGGCGCCGGCATCGCGCCGGGCGGGTACGCCTGGGTCTTCCCCAAGAGCCCGGGCGTGGCGAACGTGGGCCTGGGCCTCGTCGCCTTGAAGGCCGACGCCCGCAACGCCCGAGAATACCTCGACGCCTGGATCGCCCGGCGCTATCCTCGGGGCGCCAAGACCGCGTGTACTGTGGGCGGCGTCATCGTGCACACGACCATTCGGCAGACCTACGCCGATGGCGTGCTGGTGGCGGGCGACGCGGCCCACATGATCAATCCGCTTTCCGGGGGCGGCATCGTGAACGCCATGAAGGCCGGGCGCCTCGCCGGTCGCGTCGCGACGGCGGCGATCCGGGCCGGAGACACGAGTGCGAGCCGGCTCTCGGCCTATCACGCCGGATGGATGCAGCTGCTCGGGGACGATCACCTTAAGTACTATCGGCTCAAACGGGCGCTCGAGGACCTGGATGACCGGTTTTTCAACGGTCTCGCGCGCACGGCGAACGCGATCCCGCCGGAGAAGCGGACGCTGGGTCGGATCTTTGCCCACGCGCTCGTCCGGCACCCTCAGTTGATCCCCGTGGCAGCCCGGTTTTTTATCTAATGCGGAATTCGGAATGCGGAGTGCGGAATTTCAAGGGGAGGTCGCTCGCAGCGTGACGCTTACATTGACATTCCGCATTCCGCATTCCGCACTCCGCATTGGGGGGAGGGGTGGATGCTGAGCATTGATTTGCGGGGGAAGCGCGCCCTCGTGGCGGGCGTCGCCGACGACGGGGGGTATGGTTTCGCCATCGCCAAGGCGCTGGCCGAGGCGGGTGCGACGGTTTGCGCCGGCACATGGCCCCCGGCCCTGAACATCTTCCTGAACCTGCTCGAGCGCGGCAAGATCGACGAATCGCGCCGTATGCCGGACGGCTCGTTGCTGCAGTTCGAGAAGATCTATCCCCTCGACGCCGCTTACGACACGCTGGCGGAGGCCCCGGAAGAGACTCGCGGCAACAAGCGCTACAAGGACGTGGGCGACTTCTCGGTCGCCGGGCTGGCGCAGCGACTGGTGCAGGACTTCGGCGACCGGCCGCTCGACATCGTGATCCACTCGCTCGCCAACGGGCCCGAGGTCAAGAAACCGCTGCTCGACACGAGCCGGGCGGGCTACCTCACCGCGGTGAGCGTGAGCGCCTATTCCCTCGTGTCGCTGGTCGCCCGCCTGGGGCCACTCACGCGCCCGGGGGGCTCGTTTCTGTCGCTGACGTACATGGCGAGCGAGCGCGTGGTGCCGGGCTACGGGGGCGGCATGTCCTCGGCGAAGGCGGCGCTTGAGAGCGACACGCGCACGCTGGCATTCGAGGCGGGCCGCAAATACGGGCTGCGGGTGAACACGATCTCCGCGGGCCCGCTCGCGTCACGCGCCGCGAGCGCCATTGGACAGATTCGAGTACTACGCGGCCAATGCGCCGCTCACCGAGCGCCTCACCGCCCGGGAAGTCGGCACGACCGCCGCGTTCCTCGCGAGCCCGTTGGGCAGCGGGATCACGGGGACGACGGTTTATGTGGACAAGGGGTACCACGCCATGGGGGCCGCGGTGGCGACGGGAGGACTGCTATGAAGGGAGCAGAGAGCGGGGAGCGGGGAGCAGGCTCAGCATCAAGCTCGTCCCGACCGCACACCGATTAGCTGCGTACGCAACGGCTCTGCCCAGCCGGCCCAGCCCGTCCTGCCGTAATCCGAACGGCACCCGCCCCACGTCCCACACGTAGACCGGGAGACGCGCGAGAGCCAGCGGTGAGCCGTTACCGCGCACACCGCCAAACCCCAACTCGTATCCGGCGGCGCCCGCCAGCCGCTCGACGCGCTCGTCCCGCGCTCCAAACGGGTACGCCACCGCCCGCCCTGCTTCCGGCCCCAATCGCCGGACCAGCGTTTCGCGCGACCGCACCAGCTCGTCCGTCGCTTGCGCGTCCGATATCCAGGTCAGCCGCGCATGAGAGGCCGAGTGAGACGCGAATCCGAAGCCCCGCTCCTGCCAACGCCCGATGGTGTCCCAGTCGAGGTGGGCCAGCCGATGCCACGTGTAGCGCACGTCCCAGGTGTTCAGTCGCCCGACGTAGTCCGTGATGAGGAACGTCGTGGCCGTGAACCCCACATCGGCCAGTACCGGATAGACGTGCTCGGCGAGGGAAGCGTAGCCGTCATCAAACGTCAAGAGAAATGCGGAATGCGGAGTGCGGAATGCGGAATGGTCGGGCCGGGGTCGCTCGGCGAACTGGTCTAACGTGAGGGTGTGCCAGCCCGCACGCGCCAGCGTGTTCATCTGACGTGCGAACGTGGACTGCGCAACACGCGTGACGCCGAGCTCGAGCGCGCCACCAACCCGATGGTAGCACAGCACCGGCGGAGGTGCTGCGGCCGGGACCTCCCCTATCAAATCCGCAATCCGCATTCCGCAATCCGCATTGTCTAGCCCCCGCCCGGCCAGCTCCCACTCGCCAACGCGGCCCCCGCGTCCGGCCACCGGGCGCCCGGCTCCGCGGCACGACAGCGGCGCCCCAGCTCGGCGAGCCAGGCGGGCACCGAACGGACTTCTTCGAGCGGCTCCGGGTTGCCGACGGGCGGCCGTCCCGTCAGCATCTCGTACACCAGCACTCCCACGGCGAACATGTCGTCCCGCGTGCCCGGCGCAGCCTGGCCGGCCCGGCGCTCGGGCGCCAGGTAGTCGGCCGCGCACAGCGACGCGGTCGCCGCCCCCTCCCCGCTGTCGCCCGTGAGGGCCTCCGCCAGCGCACCCAGAATCCCCGTGTCGGCGACCAGCGCCTGACCGTCGGCGAGCAGCACGTTCTCGGGCTTCAAATCGCCGTGGGCCACGCCCTCGGCATGCGCGTGGGCCAGCGCTGCGAGGACATCCCGCAGCACCTCCACGGTACGTCGCAGCGGCAGCTCTCCGTGCCGCGCCAGCCAGGCCCGCAACGTGGTGCCCTCAACGAACGTTCGCGTGTGATAGACGAGCGATCCCGCCCGGCCGGCGCTGCGCGGGGCTACGAGGCTCGGATGCCGGAGCCGCTGCCCCAGCCGCGCGATCCCCTTCTCGAATCGGGTCGAGTCGACGGCGAGCGACAGCGGGCCGGGCAGCACCTTCACCAGGAGGCCGCCGCCGGCAGACTTTTCGAGCGCCACGAACATGCGGCAATTGCCGACGGGGCGCACCTCGCGCTCCACCCGGTACGCGGGCTCGAGCGCGTGCCCCAGAGCCGCGCGGAGATCAGCCATGAGGGTGCGAATATGGCAGCGGGCTGCCGTTGCCCGCAACCGTCACAGCGCCGGGACGAAATCCTCCTCGACTTCGAACCGGACGGTGATCTGGCGCAGGCGCCGATGCACCGGCATGACCATGCGGAGCTGCGGATTGAAGTAGTCGGTGAGCATCGGGGGCCGGGGGTGCTTCAGGTAGAGGTCGGGATTGCGCCGGACGGCGGTGGACCCCACCACCTCCAGCTCATCGCGCGACGACACGTGCTGGACGATGCAGGGCACGTGGGTGACGCCCATCTGGCGCAGGGCGAAAGCACGGTGGCTGCCGTTGTTGAGGATCAGTCGCTGCTCGGCGTAGATGGCGTTCATGAAATTCGACCCGAACCCGACGGAAGCCCCGACGATACCCACGAGGTTGCCCCCGGGAGCCTCCTTGAGCTCGCCGGGTTGGACCCTCATCGGACCCAGGAACCGCAAATCGTTCGACGGGGATACGAAGACGAATTTGCCGCGGCTCGTGCGGCACCACTTCACCGGCGGCTGGGGATGATCGTAGGGGAGGCACGTTCGGAACAGCTCGGTCCGGCCGGGCGTCGCGCCGAGCTTCTGCTGGAGCCGGCGCGCGTGGGTGATGTCGATGTGCTCCTGATAGACCACCAGGCGGTCGAGCTCGACGATCGCCACCTCGGTCGGCACCGTGTTGAACCCGTAGTGTACCAGCGGATCCTTGAGGAACTCGATCAGCAGCGGCTCGTACTCGGGCCCCAGCTTGCCGATGGGCGGGTCATCCGCGATGCCGGGTTCCTCTGCTTCGAGCCGGCGAACGACCTGGTAGGCGGCTTGCCAGGCGTCGGTGAGGGCGGCCTGCCCGGGGGGATTGACGGCATGATGCTTCACGAATCGCAGGAAGTCCTTCAGCGGCGGGCGGCCGATCAGATACAGGCTTTCTTCGACGTCCTGATCGCGGTGCCGCGCGCTTTCCGGCTCGGCCGGCGCGCGGGCCGATGCCGGCGTGTCGGGCCGGGGTTCGAGGGTGAGCGTTTCGGGTGACGCGCGCATAGAGGGCCTCCGCGGTCTCCTGGTCACCACCACGACCAGAACTCGACCTTGAACGTGTGGGTGAGCCGCCGCTTGACCAGATCGACCACTCGTCTTTCGCCGCCGACGATTTTCGCGAGTCCGGTCATGCCCGGCTTGAGGAGCCCGGAGCGGTTGTCGATCTGCGTCGTGACCACGAAAGTTCTCACGCCGGTGCTGGTCGAGGCCGTCTTCGCGGCCGACGCATCCGCGGCGCCACTGGAAAGCCCTTCGGCGGCGGTGGCGATGGTGGTCACCGTCCCTTGAAACACCCTGTCCGGATAGGCCCGGGACTTGAGCACCACCTGCTGTCCGACCTGGACGTCGCCGATTTCCTTCTCGGTAATGACGATCTGCGCGGTGACCGTCTTGACGGCATACACTTTAGCAATCAGGGCCCCTTTGGGCACGAACTGGCCCACCATCTCCTTCAGCTCGCGGGCGGGGGTCGCGACGACGCCGGTGGCCGGGCTTACGACGTCCAGCAATCCCAGTTGCGTCTCGAGAAAGTGGTGCTGGGCTTCCAGCCGGTCGAGTTGAGCTTTGGCGGCTTCGATCTCCTCCGGCCGGTTGCCGCGCAGGAACACTCTCAGCTCGCTGCGCGTCTCGGCCAGGTCGTTTTCGGCTGTCGCAGACTGCTCTTGAGCGGCCTCGAACTCCTGCGGGGACAGCGCCTGCCGCTCGAACAGCTGTTTCGATCGCGCCAGCTTCGCCTGCGCGAACTTGACCGCGTCTGCGGCCTTGGAGACGGCGGCCCGGGCCACCGCGATGCTTTCGGCGGTCGTCCCCGCCTGGAGCTTGCGCAGGTTGGCCCTCGCCTCGCGCACCTGCGCCTCGGTCCCGAGCAGCTCGGCGCGGACGTCCTTGTCGGCCAGGCGGGCGATCACGTCGCCCTGTTTCACCTGGTCGCCTTCCTGCACCCGAATCTCCTCGATGATTCCTTCGACCGCCGAGCGCACGTCGGCGTTCTCCTCCGGCAGCACCGTGAACGGGCCGGCGATGCGCAGCTGCAGGTGGACCAGGAACAGAACCGCCAGGCCGGCGGCCACGAGGGCCGCCCACCTGATCACCGGCTTGGGTAAGCCGCGCCGCGGCTTCTTCGACTCAGGCCGCGACGAGGACGGCTCGGTCGCATCGGGTGCGCCTTCGGGCTGCGCGCTCATGACGTCGCCGTCGTCGTCCGGGTCCGAGCGAGGGGACCGCTGGCCGAACAGCCGGCGGAACCGGCGCCCGGACCGGAGGCCCGTGTAGCTCACCAGGAGGAGCAGGGCCATCGGCTGGTGGTTGTCGATCAGGTAGCTGCCCAGTCGCACGAGGCCGTAGCTCAGGAGCGACAGCGAGCTGATCGTGGCAATGAGGCCGTAGACGACGTAGATCCGCCGTTCGCGCTGCGACGCGTGCAGCGCGATCCTGCGACCGAACCCGAGCACCCGCTTGATGCCGTCGCCCACGTACTTGAACGACCGCCGTCGCAGGTTCGGGATTTCCAACAGGTCGCTCAGCAGGTAGTAGCCGTCGAGTTTGACAAACGGGTTGAAGTCGAGGAAGCTCCTCAGGCCCGACAGCGTCATCACGATCAGCGCCGTGTAGTTGATCCAGGTGTCCGGCTCCGTGAGGCGCCAGGCGATAGTGGCCAGCGCCCAGAGCACCAGCTCCAGGTACGGTCCGGCGAAGCCCACCCAGAGGCGCTTGGATTTCTCCGGGAAGAGCCAAGCGTCGCTGACATTGCAGTAGAAGGCGGGCTGGAAGTACATCACCATGAACCCCAGCTCGTGAACCTCCCCCCCGAAATACTTGCAGGCCAGGCCGTGCGCGAACTCGTGAATCGACGCCACGATCAGAATGAGCGCGAAGAACGGCAGGATCGCCGACGCTTGATACAGCCGGGGCAGGTCGCCGGCGATCTCGCGGGCGTTCGCGAACGTGATCGCGAGCGCGAGCAGAATGGGCATGCCCGACAACAGCAGAAACCGGCGTGTGAACAGGAATCGCAGTCGGGGAACGAGCCGCGAGAGCAGCCGGTCGGGGTCGAAGAAGGCGAACCGCAGGTACAACAGGTTGCCGCGAATCCGTGGGCCACGGCCGGCGCCCCGCTTCGCCGCCGACTTGCCCGTGTCCAGGAGACCGATCTTGTCGAGGTTCTGGATGAAGGCATTCAGCGTTTCGACCGTCAGCGCTGCGCCGAACTGCTCCTCGGTTCGCTCCCGGATGACGTCGAGGGGCGTGGCACCATCGAGCTGCTCCGCGATGAAGCGTTCGGCTTCCTTGAAGCGGTAAAATCGGCCGGAGACGGGATGTTTGACAATGAGAAACCCCCCGTTGGCCGTCTCCAGCCGGCTCACGGTCAGGTCGCGCCGAAGTCTCGGTGCAGCGGCAATCACGGCCCCGGTGCCCTCCCCATAGCGGAATACCACCAGGCGCCCGAGTTACCCCGGGCGCCTGATGGCCGCGCAAATCAACTCTTCGAGCCGCTCTTGTGGCTCTTGGAGCCGGACCCGTGACTCTTGGAGCCCGAACCGTGGCTCTTCGAGCCCGACCCGTGGCTCTTCGAGCCCGACCCGTGACTCTTGCTGCCGCTGCCCTTCGAGCCGCTGCCACCACCACAGGTGGGCACGGCCCACGTCGCGATGCGTTCCTCGAGCTTCTCGAGCTCGAGATTGAGGTGCTTCATACATCCCTCCCGCTGGAGTGAACACCCACTTCACCGAGGGCTGATCGTTCCGGAGCCGAGTCAGCCGCGTTACGCAATCGCGTCACATCGCAAGCTCCATGCCCTTTTGCAATACACCGTTTTCGCGATCACGCGACGCTGCGCCGCAGCAACAATCGGTTTTTCTTCTTCGTATTTTCCTGCACCGGGGTCGGCGACGTTCTCTTCACCCGCTGCGGTGGGAGCCGGGGTGGCGCGGGTTCGCTGCAGGTCGTGGAGTCGGCGCAGTGGTTTCGTCGCTACGGGGCACCCGTCACTCGCTCGAGCCGACCGATGCTGGCGTCGGATTCGGCGGCCAGGTACGCATCGTAGGCTGCCGCGTCGTACACGTAGTCGAGCGTCGGCACCAGATGGAGCGCCACTCCGCCGAACTTTCGCTTGAAGACCGTGATGTTGTGCCACGGGTGGTCCGGTTCGTCCTCCGGGGCGGTGCCCCACAGGTCGTACCAGTCATGACCCAGCGCCTTGGCGGCGCGCATGATCTCGAAGTGGAGGAGATACGGCGCCATGATCTCACGCCGACTGGCGAGCGAGCCGCCGAAGAAATAGGTGGCCCGCGGACCGAAATACACCACCACGGCGGCGGCGACTCTCGTGCCCTGGAACTCGGCGAAGAACATCGACCCGCAGTGGCGCGACGAGAGCAACGGCAGGAGGGCCTGAAAATAGTCCGGAGGCTTGGCTTCCATTCCTTGCCGGGCGGCGGTTTCCTCGTAGATCCGCTGGAAGTCCTCGAGGCCCCGCTCAGACGCGTCCTGAACGACCGAGACGCCGTGGCGTTGGGCGACGCGGATGTTGTATCGGCCCTTCGGCTTCATCTGACCCAGAATGGCCTCTTCCGACGCGCGCAGATCGATGCACACTGTGTTCCGCGGCTCGAAGAAGACGTCACTGAACGGACGCACCGGCCGGAACCCGGAGACGAACCTCGGCAGCCGCTGCCAGCGCGGCTCGATGCGGAGATGACTGACCGTCTGCGGCTCGGTGCGGCGTCGGTCTTGGATGGCCTCGAGCGTAGCGTCGAACACGGCGCCCGCGACCGCCTCGTCGGCCGGGAGCACCGGACCTTCGGGTACGTAATAGAAGCAGCGGTCGTCCGCGTAGGTGAACTTCAGCACGACGGCGCCGCCGAGGATGGCGCCGTCGTTTTTCAGCATGATCCCGAAGTGCTCAAAGCCGGCGGTGGTTCGGAACTCCGCCCACCAGGACGACTGCATGAACCCGGTCTCGGGCGTCGCCGCCAGCAGGCGATCCCATGCCTGCCACCGGTCCGGTGCCGCTGGGGAGGAGGACATGTGAGCTGCCGCGCTACGCAGCAATCTCCATGCCTCGAAACGTGGCACCACCAGGTGTGACATTGCGGCCGCGCTGCTCCGAAGCCACAGCCCTGTAGTCACCGTCGAATCTCTGCGGGTGCCTCGCGCTGGAAGCACTGTCGACCTGCGCCGTGGCGCCAGGCGTCCTCACCCACCGACTCGGGCTCCTGGTATGATGCGTCGGAGTCGGCGCGCTCGAAGCGCGCACACACCGCGTACGTGTTCGGCCCCAGAACCTCGTACTCGTAGGACTCGCCCGTGGCCGGGTCCCGTGCGAGCAAGCTCACCTCCGGATCCTGCGCGAGCTCTTGCAACGATGCTGGCAGGCGGTCGTGTCGGGTGCGGTAGAGATTGGTCGCGCGCGTGATGCGGCGCAGGGCGGCGACGCGCCGCTCGTCGAGCCGGCGCGCCCGGGCCTCGCTCGGTGATCCCAACACTACCAGTCCGGTGATGACCGCGAGACCGACCAGCCCGATGACGAATCCGATGAGCAACTGCCTGCCCGGTGGCAGCTGCATGTCTAGGTCGCCTGCTCGTGCTCTTCGTGCCGCAGGTCCCAGAGGTAGTATCCGAAGATCGTACCCGCGATGAGGGCAATGGTCAGTATCTTCAAGAAGAACCGGATGGTCAATTCGCCGCTGAGCACGTTGTTGACCAGCGCGATGCCGGTGCCGATCAGGATGCAGGCCGCGACGAACAGGGTGAGATAGGTCAGCCAGCGACGGACCTTGGAGCTGCGCTTCGTGGGGTCACGCCGTAGGGCCCCGCCGGTCCACCACGAGACGTAGAGGAAGACGGGAAACGCGACGATGAGGGAAGACACCGACCACCGGACGGACTCGCGGAATTGCCGCGCGATCCATGCCGGGTCCGCAGGATCGGGGAACGCTCGATTGATGAGCTCAAACAGCAGGCTGCCGAAGCCGTAGGCGTTTACGTACAAGGTGCTGAACAGCACCAGGTAGATGAACGCTTCGCGCGCCGAGAGGTACGGCTTTGGTCGTGGGACCGGGAGGGGAAAGTCGATCTCTGCGAAGCCGGCCAGCGCGCCCTTCACCTCGCGCGCGTCCCAGCCCGCCTTGAGCAGGACGTCCTCGATTTGCTTGCGATTGAGTCCCCGAGCAAGTCCATCCCGGACGAACCCCAACAACTCCTCACGAATCGCCATCGCCGCACCACCTGAAGCAGACCGGGCCTAAGCTGTGGTCCTATTCCCGTCGGCGCAATCTAGGCCGCGGCGTCAGCCCCCAGTCAAGTTTTGCCTGCCTGTTTTGTGACGGCGGTCACCGGCGCCGCGCTCAGCCAGGGTCCACGCCGTGACCGGTCGTGGGGTGGTGTGATCTTTATTGCGGCCGTGTGCGGAACATCCAGGCACATTTCCGATCCTGTCGTGCCCCTCATCAGGAGAGTGGATGGTCACCAGTTCTGCGACCCTCACCACCTCGACGTCCGTACTGTCCGATGCCGTCTTGGTGGAGCGGATCGCGGCGCTCGGCGACCGTGCGGCGCTGGCGGAGCTGGATGCCCGGCACGGCATGACGCTTTACGCGATTGCCTACACTCTGCTATTGAATCCCGATGCAGCGGATGTGGCGGTCGCTACCACACTGCGTGAGGTGTGGCGGCGGGCAGGGTCGTTCAACGCGCGGGAGCAGACGGTGGGACGGTGGCTGGCGGCGCTGACCCGCAGGGCCGTGCAGGATCAGCTACGACGTTCGGCGAGGTCCGCAGGCAGATTGCCCACGCAGCGCACCACCGTTGCCTGCCCGCCTGTGTCCCCGCGCCAGCGGTCCGCCCAGTGGGCGCCTGCGTCGCTTCGCCTGGCCTGTGTCGCCGCGGCGCTCGTGCTGCCCCTGATCTTTCTCACCTAGTCTAGCGTCACTCAGTCGCTCTCGATCCACAGTCCTACACGCGCCCACTGGATCGCGTTTAGGCCCTACGGCGACGTGATCGTGAACCGGACGAGCACTCCCTCCACGAACTCCGCCGTGATGGCCCGGTCGCGCGTGCGATAGGTGGACGTGCTGACTTTGAGCGTGCCCTCCGTCCGCTGCGTGATCGCGTCGGGGCGGCCCAGCAGCGCATCGACCTCGTCGGCGGTGAGTCCCTTCCGCAGATCGTCCCGCGGGCTTGCAGCGTGGAGCGTCGGTGCCGCGCCGCGCTCGCCGACGATCGGTGAGAAATCCACGTACTCCGCCAGCGCTTGCATCACCCCGTCGGGGGTGAGCGCCTCCGACGGCACGACCGGCTGGTAGCGAAGGTTGAAGCGCGATCCACTCTCCTGCCTGCGCTGGCGGATGTTCGCCTCCTTCGTCTGCCCCGCCTGGGCGGCTTCCGCCTGGTTGCGGGCGTCCTCCCGTTGGCGGTCCCGCTTGAGCGCGTCGAGCTCCTCGCGCATTTTCCGCCGTTGCGTGGCATCGCTGGTCTTCTCGAGATCCTTCTCCAGGTTTTTCTCCCGTTCGGTCTTGGATGCGGAAGGCACGAACACGTTGGAGCTGGCGTCGTCGCCGAACGTGCCGTATCCGCCGCCTCCCAGCTGGAACTCGATGAGGTCCTTTTTGACCTTCACCTTGGTCACGAGCACCTCATCGCCCCGGCGTAAGGCCGTCCCCGACCGCTTCAGGCGAGTGGCGTGTTTCGGGAAGTCGATCGGATGCGCCGTCCCGGGGTACACGTCCACCCCGTCCTCCGTACCGGGCATCTCGATCTTGACGCGTACGGCCTTTCCTTCGAAGAACGTTCGCAGCCGATCCTCGGACTGCGCGAGGGCCAGCGAGGGTGCCGCAGTCGCGGCGGCGATGAGCAGGCTCAGGGTGGCACGCATGACGACAAGCTGTGGCCAGCATGGTGGCTAGCGCAAGGAGGCGGAGTAGGCCAGGATAATGGGGTCGACCTTCGCCACCTCAACCGACATGGGAGACGCCGGTGAACAAGAACAATTGGTCGCGTCGCGATTTCCTAGGCACGAGTGCCGCCGTCGGCGCATCGCTCGCCGCGAAACCGATGATATCGCTACCGCGCGATCTCATATTCGCGCCGGACGCCGCTTCCGCCGGTGTCCGCTTCGGCATGATCGGCGTCGGCATGCAGGGGAACTGGCTCCTATCAGAGTCCATCAAGCTGCCGGGGGTGGAATGTGCTGCGGCCTGTGACCTGTACGACGGTCGCCACACTCTGGCCCGGGAGATCGTGCGAGCCGATTTGCCGGTGACGCGCCGCTACCAGGCGCTGCTGGACGATAAGAACATCGACTGCATCGTGGCCGCGGTTCCCGATCACTGGCACAAGCAGGTGGTGGTGGACGCGGTAAGCGCCGGTAAGGACATCTATTGCGAAAAGCCGATGTCGCACAGCCCGGCCGACGGCGTGGCCATGGTCGAGGCCGCGAAGAAGACCGGACGGATCGTGCAGATCGGCTCGCAGCGCGTCAGCTCCCAGATCTGCGCCAAGGCCAGGGAGCTGATTTCGCAGGGGACGCTGGGCGACCTGATGCTCGTCGAGGGATGGCTCGGTCGCAACGATCCCACCGGCGCGTGGCAGTATCCGCCGCCGCCGGATCTGTCACCACGGAATCTCGACTGGGATACCTGGCAGGGCACGGTCCCCAAGCGCGCGTTCGATCCCAACATCTTCGCGCGCTGGCGCTGCTGGAAGGAATACGGCACCGGGGTCGCCGGCGACCTGCTGGTCCACTTGATCAGCGGCATGATGTTCATGCTGGGGATCAATGAGCCGCCGAAGCAGGCGTCGGCCGTCGGTGGGATCCGGCGCTGGAAGGATGGTCGCAACATGCCGGACGTTCACGCCGTCGTCTACTACTTCGGCGAGCTGCCGGTGTACATGCGGCTGAACCTCGGGACGGAGATGCCGGAGATGTATCGCATCCAGGGGTCGAAGGGCGTGCTCGAGGTGACCGGATCCAGCCTGAGCCTCGCGCCCCAGACCGGCAAGGATGCGTATCCCAGCTACTACACCGGCAGCTACCCCCGAGCGATGCGGGACGCATACCTCGAGAAATGGCATCAGGAGAACGATCCCAAGCTGGGCCAGGCGGCGATGCCCGAGACCATCTCGTTCAGCGGGCCCGACTTCGACGACGTCCGGCCACACCTCTGGACGTTCTTCGAGGCCGTGCGCACCCGCAAGCCGGTGGTCGAGGATGTGGTGTTCGGTCACCACGCGGCGCTGGCCTGCCACATGGCGAATGAGTCCTACTTCCGGAAGAGCACCGTGTCGTGGGACGAGGTGTCGAAGACGATTAAGAGCTGACCTGCAATCAGGAACTCTTGCGCCGGTACGCGGTCCCGACCAGGGTCACGCAGGAACCGCATTCGCCTGCCCCCAGTTGCTGGCTCGTGATCACGACGACATGGGCATCCAGCTGGGCCGCTTTGTTCCTGAGCTCGCGCTGACAGTGGACGATGTTGGTTTCTGCCTTCCGGTGAGGGATAAAGCCTGATCCGCGGGAGCAGGTCACCGTACCAAGCTCCGCATAGCCAACGAGCAGATCCGCGGGCGGAGTAGACACGAGTTGGACTTGCTGCCCCTGTGGCGTGAGCTGTAGGACCTTCGGCGCACACGCGGCTGCCGTGACGGCGAGAAGTACAGCGAGCAGATGGGCTCTCATCTCCGTGGTCGATTGTCTTTGTAGGTATACGCGGTTGATGGGTTCGGCGTTCACAGCCCTCGCCTCCGGTAGCGCGTGAGATCGCGTCGGGCGACGGCGTCGCCGAAGTGGCGCTGATTGGCGGCGAAGAAGGCATGGCAGCAGGACGTGGTTAGCGCACCCGGGCGAACGTGAGAAAACGACGGTGCAGTAGGCGGTCGCTCTCATCGACGAATTGCGAGGTGATGAAGAGATGACCTCCCTCCACACGAACGGCGCGTCGGTAGACAACGCCAACCTCCTCTGGGTGTAAGCTGGCCCGGATGAAGTGTGCGACCGAGTCTCCCCGGGCACTCAGCCTGTAGCGACCGAAGTACGCATAATAGCCGTCGTAGACCGCTCGGAGCTCCTGAGGTGTTGCTTGCCGGGCGGTGCCGGCGGCGACGGTGGGCCGGGGGTCACGCATGAACTGCACGGCCATGTGGCCCGTGGCGTCGTACCGGATTTCACCCGTTGGGTGTGCGCCCAGCCAGCGGTACAGCGATCCGTCCGGCAGCGTATCGACGATGCTCTCGAGTCGCCAGGTCCCGACCATACCGGTCGCCGGAGGTGTCGGCGCCTGGGCCATGCAGCGCGGGGTCGACAACGCCGCCAGCGCTCCGACGATGACCGAGCCGAGTCGCAACACGGGCTCTCCTGTTGACAACGGATGCGCGGCTGCGCTCAGCGCAGCCGCTGAATGAAACGCTCCAGGGCGCGATTAAAGCGCTCCGGCTCGTCAACGAAGACGGCGTGACCAGCGTGCTCGAAGATCTCCACTTCTGAGCCGGGAACGCGTGCGCGCACGGTATCAGCCGTTTCGCGCTTGAACGGTGTGCCCACGCACAGCACCGGTCGGTCCACGCGACCCAGAGCAGAGCGCCAGTCCCGGCGACCCAGCGCGTACGCGCTCGCCAACAGTGTGTACGCGGTTGGCGTCGGCGTAGTGAGGGCGGCACGCGTCACGCGCGCGAGGTAGTGCGCATCCTGGGGCGTCCGATACATGCCGTGCACGAAGGCCGCAGTAGAGGTCCGCCGATCGCGCAGGATACGCACGAGCGTGGAGTCGACGAACATCGAAAAGTCAGAGTTTGGTGTGACCCATATCAGGCCGTCCACCAGCACGAGGCCGGCGATGTCCGCGGTGCCGAATCGCTCGACCAGCTGTAGGACTTCCACAACCCCGAGGGACCAGCCCACCAAGACCACGTCGTGCGCCCCGAGGTGGCGTAAGAGCTCGTGCACATCTTGTGCGCGACGATCGACGAAGTTTCCCTCGCTGACCCGCTCGGAGGCGCCCTGTGAGCGCGGGTCCAAGGCGATGACGCGGTGGGACCGGGCGAAGTACCGGAGTTGTAGCTCCCAGATGTCGGCCGGCATCGTCCAACCCGGCACGAAGACGATGGTGGGACCGGATCCCGCGCTGAGGTAGTGGAGCCGCACGCTATCGCTGGTGACGAACCACTTGTCAGCCAGTCCTGGAAATGTCGGAGTCTGGGCGCCGGCGTGGACGGCGATGACGAGCAGGAGAAGGAGGCAGTTGAAATTCACGTCGCGGCCCTCCGTGCCTCGAACGGCCACGTGCGTCCGTGCCACGACCAGGCTCCGAAACACACCGCACCCACCAGCAGCGCGCCCAGGCCAAACGCGATCACCGTGGGAGGCGTCGTGGCGAAGATGAAGATCCATCCCAGCAGCGCGACGAGACTCGGCACCGGATAGAGCCACATCCGATATGGCCGCGGCAGGTCCGGCGCGCGCCGCCGCAGCAACGTCACGGCGCCGATCTGCCCGATGAACTGCACGAGAATCCGCGTCGTGATCAACGCATCGATGACCATGCCCAGCGACACAAAGCCGGCGAGGATCGAAAGGACGCCCAGCACGACGAGCGAGACGTGGGGGAATCCCTGGGACGGGTGGAGGCGCGCGAACACCCGGAAGAAGTAGCCGTCGTTCGCCGCCGCATACGGCACGCGCGAGTACCCCAGCAAGAGGGCGAACACCGAGCCGAACGCGGTCCAGAGAATCATCGCCGTGAACAGCGTCGCGACGCCCGCACCGTACGTTCGTTCCATCAAGATGGAGACGACGTAGTTGGATTGCGGGCGTGACGCCGCCGGGACGAAGTCCCGCCACGGGACGACGCCGATGATCGAGAGATTGATCGCGAGGTAGATGAGCGCGACCGCGACGGTGCTGATGAGAATCGACCGGGGAATCACGCGGCCGGGATGCTCGACTTCGTCGCCGATGTAGCAGACGTCGTAGTAGCCGAGGTAATCGTACACCCCGATCCGTGACGCGGCGCCGAGGCCCATGAGAAAGCCCAACGAGAAGGTGAACGCGCCCGGCGGAAAGTCGAAGGCGACCCTGGGGTCGAAGTGCAGTGCGCCGGTCACGATGACCACGAGGGCGGTGACGATCGTGCCGATCCAGAGCGCGACGGTGATCGTCGCGATCGACGTGATCCGCCGGTAGAGCAGTGCCAAGTTCGCGAGCCCGACGATCGTCACGACGAGGATCGTCTGGCGGGCCGTGATCCCCTTCCAGATGTAGCCGAGATACTGCGAAAAGCCGATGTACCCGGACGCGATCTCGAGGGGGCCACTGAGCACGAACTGCCAGACGAAGAGAAAGCCCATGAGGCGGCCCACCGTCTCCGCGCCATAGCCTTGGCGCAGATACCCGAACGAGCCGCCCGATCCCGGCATCGCCGCCCCGAGCTCGCTCCAGACCATGCCGTCGCACATGACGATCACCAGGGCGACGAGCCAGCCCAGCATCGCTTGGGGACCGCCCAGCGCGGACATGAGGAGCGGGATCGTGATGAACGGCCCGATCCCGATCATGTTCGTCATGTTGAGCGCCGTGGCGTGAATCAGGCCGAACCGGCGTACCAGGGGCGACGTCACAGCCCCGCCTTGGCGCGTGCCGGCGTCCTCCAGAGGTCGATCGGTTTCGCGATACCTGTCGGGCGGAAGGGCAACAGGACTTTTCGGCCCAACCCGGCCGATGCGTACGCGGCATAGAGGACCTCTTGCACCACGCGTCCGGTCTCGCCGTCGGAGATCGGCGTCTCCTTGCCGCGTACACACCGAGCGAAGTGCCGCATCTCCTGGGGGAATCCGTAGTTCCACTGCTCCTCGAACACGGGATATGTCCAGCCTCTGGTCGTCGCCGCCTTTTCGACGGCGTAGCCGAACCCCACCTCCGAGTATGTCGGGAGGGCGTTGCCCATGAGCAGGTCGGCGTAGGTCTGCCCCTTGTCGCCGAACACCTCGACGCAGTCGTCCATCCCGCCGGGGCGGTTCCAGCTGCTCTCGACCATCCCGATGGCGCCGTTCTCGAATTCGATGATCGTGACCGCTTCGTCGTCACCCCGGGTGCGCGCGTGGTGCACCTGCGTCGCCATCTGCGAGTAGACGCTCACGATCTTCGGTTTGCCGAGGAACCACCAGCAGAAGGCGATCCCGTGGCACCCCAGGTCCATGACCGCGCCGCCGCCCGACTGCTCCACGTCCCAAAACCATTCCGAGTGCGGACCCGAGTGCTTCTCGCCCTGCTTCACCAGGTGCACGCGGCCGAATGCACCCTCGTCCGCCAGTTGCTTCGCCTTCACGTATTTCGGCGCGAAGAACAGCTCCTCGGCGTAGAGCAGCAGCACGCCCGCTTTGCGGCACGCGTCGATCATCGCGTCGGCTTCCTCGATGGTCATACACAGCGGCTTCTCGCACACCACGTGCTTGCCGGCCTTGGCGGCGTCGAGCGTGAGCTGTGCGTGCAGCCGATTGGGCGCCGCGATCGACACCATCTCGACCTCAGGATTGCGCAGCAGCTCGTGGTAGTCGGTGTACGCGCGCGGAATGCCGTGTCGCTCTGCGAAGCCGGCCGCGTGTCCTTTGGTCGGCGAGGCCACGGCCAACACCTCGGCTTCCTCCGGCACGGCTTTCACCGCCCCAGCGATGCACTCGGCCTGAAAGCGCGAGCCGATGATCCCGATTCTCACCTTCGACATGGTCGCCAAGGCCTACGAGTGCAAGAGACTGCGCAGCTGGGACAAGAACCGATCCGGATCCGCCGGACTGAGGAGGAGACTGTAGCCGGCTGTGGTGGGAATGTAGACCGCCCGCGTGCGGTCGGTCAGGTACAGCAACGCCTTCTCTCCGTTGCGCAGACGGAACCATCCCGCCTGATAGCCGGGGAGCGCGGTTCCGATTCGGCGCCACTTCGGCCGCAGTTGCTCCTCCCGCCCGAGATCGATGCGGCGGGCGAGGTCCACACGGAGTTGCGACTTGGGCACGAGGCGCCCGTACAGATCGCCCTCCAAACGGAGGCCCTCGGCCGCGATTTCGAAGCGGGACGCGTGGGCGCCGCGTAACGACGTCGCGAGCAGCCCGATGGCACCGAGCAGGACGACGATGACGGGAATCAAAAACCACAAATACCGGCTCTCGGCCGGGGCGATCGGGAAGACGTTCATGAGGTCCAACGTTACATGCGGCCCGGCAGCACGCAAAGGACGTCAGAAACCTCGTCGGGCCCGAGCCACGGAGATAGCGTGCGATCGTGCGCCGGCCCGATGCCACTCTATGGCTTGGCCGCCTGCTTTTGCGGATCGTCCGCCGAATTCACGTAGGTCATGCCAAAGGGACCCATCGCGCTCACCGCAATCACGGTGGCCCCCTGCGCTGCTGCGAAGTGGTGGGCGTTCGCCGGCACGGCCCCCGTGTCGCCAACCTTCATCGGCTTGGCCTTCGAAGCATCGAAGGTATCGCCCATGCCCACGAGTAGGGTCCCCTTCTTGACGGTGACCGTCTCATCGGTGGGATGGAAGTGCGGCTGGATCTTGTAGCCCGCCGGCATGGCCAGCTCGACGGTGAACGGCGCCGCCTTCCCGGGGTCACCACTCACCACGGCCATCGTCGCCCCCTTGGGGAAGACAGCAGGTGCCGGGCCCCACTGCAGCGTGGCCGGTTTGGTCGTAGGGGCGGCTTGCGAGTGAAGCGAAGGGGCGGCCATCACGAGAAGGCACGCCGGGACGGCGAGGATGCGCATAGGTCCTCCGATGGATGGTGAGTGGTGTCACCAAAGATGGGGCTGCGAACGGACGGTTGGAAGAGCGGGTCACACTGGCCTTTCTAGAGGGCGACATCCTGTTGATCGATGCTGAGCTCAACCTCAACAGCCTCCCTCAACGCGAGGACGCGAAACCGTCGCAGGAACTCCAGGATGAGGTCGTCGGGGGGGGCGTAGAGGTCGACACGAATCCTCACCGGTTGACCTTGGAGGTTCGGATAGGACGAGGCGAACCGTCCGTCTTTGGCGAATGCAAGGTAGTTCTTGAGCTTCTGTTGAAGAGGCAGCGCGTCATTGCCCGTGAGCGCAGCGGTTTCCGCCACGATGAGCCGCACCGTTCCGTCCTGGGCTTGCGTGACCAGATCCACAACGTCGGGATGGTGAATGCCGCTTCGTGCCATGGGTCCGTGTCGCCTACCGCAATCTACGTGTGCCGCTGCGGACGGCGTAGAGGAAGCGAACGTACCCGATCTCGGCAGCGTTCTTCGTGAGGTCGACATTGACCCAGGCGATGATGTCACCGAACGCACGGTCCTGGAAAGGCCATCGTGTCCCGTGCGGCGATTCCAAGTCGTCGTCGGTGACCTGCTCAAGTGCCACTCGCCACTCTCCCTGTAGCCAGCCGAGCCACTGGCGCACGGCGTCGGCGTTGCCGGGCCACAGCACCTTCTCGCGTGTGAGAGTCCCGTCGGCCAGTGAATGGTGGAGCACCATGGACCACCAGAAGCCAATATGCCAGGTCAGCCACGCGATGCTCGGCGGACCGACGTCATATCCCTCGTGCTCCGGCCAATCGGCGCGCCACGTTCCGTCAGAGGCTTGATGCACGTGCAACCCCGTACGAGCGGGGAGCCACAGGCACTCCTCGGTGGTGAGTCCGTCGAGGTGGAAGTTGGCAAGCTTCCACGCCGTTTCGAACTGCCGGATCAAATAGCCACGGGCTTCGTCGGCCATGGGCGGAGTCACGTGTCCGACGGATTGTCTGCTCGGAGGAGCTCGTTCAGCATGCGCTCTGGTCGGTCCAAAAATGCCTTCGTGATCTGGTAGTGCTCCGTGTCGAGGTAAGCTATGCGCGCCAACTCCTTCTCTGCAAAGAGATAGATGGTCGCGCCGGGGTACCCCAGCAGAATGGGGGAGTGGGTCGCGATGATGAACTGCGAATTGCGCCGAACGAGTCGGTGCATCGCGGCCAACAGGGCCAGCTGGCGGGCGGGAGACAAGGCGGCCTCCGGCTCGTCACAAAGATACAGGCCGTTGCCGCGGAGCCGATGGAGCACGAGGGACAGAAAGGACTCCCCGTGCGATTGCGCATGCAGGCTGCGACCCCCGTACTGATCGACATCCCGGGGATCCATCGCCGATGCCACGTTGTAGAACGACTCGGCCCTCAAGAAGTACGAGTCGGTGGGCGCGTCTCGGCTCTTCGTGAGGATCAACGAGCGGAACAAGCCTGAGTGAGTGGAGTGGGTGGTGAACCGCTCATGCTTGGTACCGCCTTCAGGGTTCAAGCCAAATGCCGCCGCGATTCCCTCGAGCAGCGTAGATTTCCCGGAGCCGTTCTCTCCGACGAAGAACGTTACCGGTGCGTCGAACGTCAGCTCGGTCAGATGCGCGATGGCGGGTACGGAATACGGATAGTCTCGCGGCGCGGCCCCGAGCGACCGCTGTCGGGCAACGGCCTGAATGAAGATGCCAGGAACCGTGGGTGCGAGTTTGGGGCGGCGCTTTTTCACCTCACAAGTATCGTCAGAGGTCCTTGCGGAAGCAGCGAACCCGCCCGACTTCAGTAAAGCCTAGAGCTTTGTGGGCGGCCGCGCTCGCGTGGTTCGTCAGCTCGGCGTCGGAAGCGAACTCCACACACCCCTGTGAGCGTCCCCACTCCTCGGCGGCTGCGATCAACGCGCGCCCGACCCCTCGGTTACGGGCATCAGGCACCACATACCAGCCTTCGAGGTAGGCGACGCGGTCGGTGTGGCACCCCTCGGCGTAGGCCCGGATGGAGAGCTCGCCAAAACCGATGAGCCGATCGGCCCCATCCGCGACGACGAGAACGGCGAGCGGCTCACGTGCGCGCCCGTCGAGAAACTCCGTGATCTCAGCGGCGTGCTCCGACTCGGCGTGATGGGGCCACAACGCGCGCCGCAAGCGCAGCCAGGCGGGAGCGTCACTGGGTGTGACAGCGCGGACCATCATGCTCGTTTACCCTTCTTGAGCTGCCCTGAAATGGTAAGTCTTGCTGACGGACGCGGTACATTGGACTAGTCCGGACGTGGACCCAACCGCTGCGCCTCGCGCTGTTTGGCGAGGAGTCGTTCCGCAAAGTCCACCCGCTCTTCCAGCTCGCTCATCCGCCGTTTCAGCTGATCGATTTCGCCGAGGCAGGCCTGAACATCGTCCAGCGCCTGGCCCTGCTCGGTCGGGTCGAGTAGACGCGCCTTGAGTTCGGGCCGCCGACGCGCACGCAAGCGCTGCGCCCCAAGAGCAAAGAGAATAGCGAGCGACGCGTGAATCGTACCGTGCCCGGGCTCACCGTCACGCGCGGCGAGCCAAACGCCCGCGAAGTTGATGAGGGACAGGACCCAGGCAATTGGTATCCAGGCTCGATGCCTGAACCACATATGCGCCTCTCTTCAAGCTGGCTAACGGGTCGCGCTCAAGCTGCAGCGCCCTGGTGCCGGATTCACTCCCCAATCTAGGTGCCAACCCGTCCGTCAATCAGGGACTACGGGCCGCCAATCTGCCGCTCTTCCCGTGCCTTGCTGAGCAAACGCTCGGCGAAATCGAGACGCTCCTGTGTCTCTCCTAGTTCCTGTTGGAGGTCTTGGACACTGCGTTCAAGTGCCTCGAGCCGCGCAGTGACGTCGGCCGACGGTGATTCCGTGCGAGCGGCACGCAGACGAGCGACCCTGATCACCGTGAAAGCAGGGATCCCCACGAATATCAGGAGTGCGACAAGAAACACAGCAGGTTCCATTAGGCGGCCTCCTCCACACGATGCTCCTTTGAAGAGTTGCCAGAAGGATTCGATGGGCGCGCGCCGGGCCCTAATCGCGCGCTTGCCATCTGAATGAGTCCCGCGCGCTGTACAAGATCTCTCCGCTCCCAGTACGAACCGTGACGACCGCGGACAAGACCGCGGCGTCAAGTCGGTTACTCGCCGATCGGGTGAGGAACCTGCCGTCGATTGTGACGGTGCCCACCTGCGGGTCGTCACAGCGGAGGTGGACACTTTGTGCACTGATTTGGGCCTCAGAGCAGGCCACGGTCGTCTCGGCAAAAGTGACCAGCGCCTCCGGACGGAGGCTGAAACCGGTGAATCGGAAACCATTCACGGTAAAGGGATAGCCCGGAACATAGGACCCTTCGGCGTCTGCTTGAAGCGGCGGCTCGCGCGGCCTCACAACCGGTGGCGGCAGATGCTGTTCAGGAATTGTGGGCGTGGGCGTCCCCGGTCGGAGCACGAAGAGAAACGCACCGACGAGGGCTAATGCGAGGAGTAGCAGGAGACGATTTCGGCGCATCAGTGTCTGGTGTGTTATGGCAGGGGTCTAACGGTTCGCGCTTCCTTCCCATGCTTCGCCCATTTTTACGACGCTTGAATGACGACTGCGGTTCCGTAGCAGAGAACTTCCGTGGCCGAACCCTGACGACCAACCTCCGAACTCTCGTACCGCACTCCAACTACGGCATTCGCCCGCAGTTCGCGGGCATGTTGCAACAGCAGGTCGTAAGCCTGTTGCCGTGTTTGCTCGCACATCTCCGTATAGGCTCCAATCTGCCCGCCGATGATTTGCTTGAGTCCACCCAGGATGCCTTGGCCTATGGTTGGGGATCGTACGACGATCCCGCGGACGAGACCTTTGTATTCTGTGATCCTATATCCGTCAAATGAAAATGTCGTCGTCGTCTGTACGGTTCCTTGCATCCTTGCTCCTAGAGGGGGGTCGTGTTTCTCACTCGGTGATCGGTGAATGCTTGCCGCCTAACGGCTCGTACTTAAGGTGCGGGGTGAGCGCCGGCGGGCGCAAGCGCCCTGTGCTGCGGCCTAACGGCTCGCGGTTAAGCTGCGGTGCAGGGGTTGGTCGTTCAGGCGGCCGGACGCCCGAGCGCCAACCTAGCGCCAACCTGACTTGACTCAGGTGATGTTCGTTATGAGCGGCGACCTTATCGAATTCATCCCGCAACGTGCGCACGCCGTCTACGCTATGCACGAACTCAAGATGGCCGCTGCGCTCATAGTGCACGCCAGCATAATAGATGATTGCGTTGCGAACCGATTCGTATACGCGCCGGGAGATATCTAGCGGCACGCGCGCATAGTCGAGACCCTGGGCCCATGCATCTTGATCCATCACCCATAGCACCGGACGGGGCTCGCTGAGCACTCGCCGGATGCGATCAAAGAAGACGGTCTCGCTATCGGAGAGGTGGTGCAGGATATAGCCGACCGACCATTTGCCTGCCGCGTAGGTGCGCGCCAGGTCCCCACGGTTGAGCGAGAAGCACTTCAGCGTCTCGTCCCGAGTCCGTTCAAGCTCTTGAATCAGGTACGTGCGCCCTCCAGTCGGTAATGCAGTTGAACCACACCATCCTCGAAGCGATCAATGGAGTGCAAATCCAAGGGCACGTGACGATGACGCCGCGCTATCAATGGGATGCCGTCCCCAATGAAAACGGGGGCCACACTGATGACGAACTCGTCGATCGCCTGCGCATCCAGAAACGAGGCGATGATCTCGCCACCGCCCATCAACCAGATGGCCTTGCCAGGCTGCTCTCGAAGACGGCTCACGAATGGGCCGATTGCATCGTTCACGAACTCCACGCCTGACGGGGGGTCAGCGGGCGGCGGATGACGGGAGAAAACGATGTTCCGACTCTGTGAGTCGAACGTCGCCCCCATTCGCAGGCTCACTTCGTAGGTCTTCCGGCCAAGCACCTTCGTGTCAACCGACCGCATGAAGGCGTTCATGCCATAGAAACCTTTTGGTGCCGGGCGGGACGTCAGCCATTCGAGATCGCCGTCGGAACGCGCGATATAGCCGTCCGCGCTGGTCGCGACATGGACGATGACTTTGCGACGCTTTGTCACGAGCCCGATCTCCGTTGGTGACACTATCTAACCTAGGTGGGGCGCTACCGCTTGCCCACGGCGAGCCAAGGCATGCCGCGGTAGGAATCCGTCACCACCCAAGCGCCGGCTGTCAACGTCCAAGAGGTGATGAACTCGGCCCATTCTGAGGCGTTGGCGCCGGCCACGATGACGGGTACCCACACCAGCAGCGTGAATAGGCTCAGCTGCAACGCCGAGAGCAGGGCGGCCAGCCGTGCATACACCCCGATGAGCACCGCCACGCCCGCCACGATGAAGGCACAGCCGGTGAAGATCGCCCACGCCACGTGCCATGGCAGCCAGCCGGGCACCATCGAGACGGTTCTTTCGAGATAAGTGAAATGGGCCACGCCGAAGGGGATCAAACCCACGCCGTAAAGCATCCTCGCGATGTGCAGACCCTTGTCGCCAGTGGCGAAACTCAGGCGCTGACGGTCCCAATCACCGGCGAACCACGTGTAGAGAACCCAGGCGGCCGCCGCCATCACCGCGGTGTCACCCAAGGCCCACCAAGCAACCGTGGCAGTAGGAGCACGGAAGATGAGAGATACCCTAAATAGCAGCAGCCAAACCAAGAGATAGGTGAGCAGCACGCGGGAAGCGATGACGGCTGCGCGCCGCCAGAGGAGGCCTATGCCAGATGCCAGAGAGATGAAGGCGCAGAGATAGGCTAGTACCGCACGCGCGGGAACACTCTTGGGCACCCCCGTCCAGGTCGGGGTGAAGTCACCTTGGATCAGGCCCAGGATTCCTAGGGCGACCATGGTCGCAGCAAAGACCGCATGGCCCGGGCTTGCTATGCCCATCGCCCGCATTCCGGTGCCGATCCCGTTCATTCGATCCGCTTGCGGCAGCCCGCGATCCTAACTCACCTTGATGACGACCTTGCCTTTTGCGCGCCCCGTCTCGAGGTACGCCCAAGCCTCTTTGGTGGCTTCGAACGGGAAGATCCGATCTATGACCGGCCGGATGATGCCAGATTCAATGAGAGATGTGATCTTGCCCAACTGCTCGCCGTTCGCTCGCATGAAAACAAACGAATAGCTAACGCCGTGGTGCCTGGCCTTCTTCCGGATGCCGAAGCTCAAAAGGCGCATGCCTTGTTGCAAGAACCAGTTCGACCCGTTCTCCTTAGCGAACGCTACATCCGGCGGACCGGAGATGGAAATGAGCCTTCCACCGGGCTTCAGCACCTTGAGGGACTTTTCGAGCGTGTCCTTGCCCAGACTGTTCAGGACGACGTCGTAGCCGCTCAGGACCTTCTCGAAATCCTCCTTCTTGTAGTCGATGACGACATCCGCGCCGAGACGCTTGACCAGATCGACATTCGCTGCGCTCGTCGTAGTCGCCACCGTTGCGCCGATGTGCTTTGCCAGTTGAATGGCGAATGTGCCTACTCCACCGGAGCCCGCGTGGATCAGGACTTTTTGGCCTTTCTTCAGGTTGGCGCGTTCAATCAATACTTGCCAACCTGTCAGACCCACCAGAGGGATGGACGCTGCCTGTTCCATGGTGAGATTCTTGGGCTTCAACGCCACGTCAGCTTCATCCATGGCGATGAATTCCGCGAACGTCCCGATCCGGTCCTGATGCGGCCGTGCATAAACCGCGTCGCCCGGCTTGAACCGCCGCGCTTTGGACCCGACACGGACTACGACCCCGGCCACGTCGTTGCCTAGAATCAGCGGCAGGCGATAGGGCAGAATGAGTTTGACCTCGCCGTCCCTAATCTTGGAATCCAGCTGGTTTAAACTGGCTGCGTGGACTTGGACCAGTACATCATCGTCCCGGACTTCCGGCTCCGGCATTTCGGCGAGACGTACGGCGCTCTTGCTTTTATAACGATCGACGACGAATGCCTTCATGGCCTGTCATGCAATGGGGTCCTAGAGATCAGAGCTGTCCTCTTGCCGCCAAGGCGGACGCTAGCATCGCGAGGGCGAGTACGAGGCCGCCGAGACCGGCGATCGCGATGGCGATGTTGCTTGACCGCCAAGAATCAGCTTGGTGGAGGTAAGCACGGCCCTCAGCTTTCCCGGTACCTCACACACCCATCGCTGCGCGGAGCCAATCTGCCACCAACACCTCCTGCGCAGGCGATTCGTCCCAGAAGGCGTTAGCGAGGCGGCGCTTCTTCTTCAAGGAGGCCCGATTGTGCTCCTTGAACCGGTCAAAATTGACCTTAGCCAGCGAGCTGGACGTGCTGGCCCAAGCCTGTAAGCGAGAGACGACATCCATCCGAGCAAGGGCCAATCCACAGAAGATGGAATCAACGGCGAATTCGTCGTACTCTTTGACGAAGAGGTCCTGCCACAGTGTTTCGAGCGCTGCGCTAACGGCAGACTGGTGACGATCAGGCCAGTCCTTCCATCTTGCTGCAGACAGTTTAATTCCCAGCAGCTCCGGCTCGATGCTGTCCGGCTCTTGAATAGCTAGCTCGAAGAGCCGGGGCAGGAAATGCTTGAAGTCTTCCTCGTCACCAACCGTGGACATCGCGCTGTACAGGTAGTCCTGGAGGTCGTCAACCGGTAGGTGCCGGACCGGCGTTTCGGCCAACCGGTGGAGCCTTTTCGGATCGGAACAACACTCGCATCCAATCAGGGCACGACCGAGCGGCCCGTCGCCAAATACCGCGTACAGGCCGGCGACCGCATCGTTAGATGGTGACTGGCCCATGACCATGTGGTGCGCTGCCTAACGGATCACGCTTAAGCTGCGGGCGCAATCCCCGGGGGCGCAAGGCGTTGGAGCCGCACCAAAAGAGGTTGGCCAGCGAGCCAACACAATTCTTCCCACACGAGCGCCCGGCACCTTCAAGCGCTTGTTAGGCGGCGGCACTTGCTCAGCCAACCCCCTCAACAATGCGCACGTCGCGCTCCACAGCGCCCTGTAGGAGTACCAGCGCCGCCTGGTACTGCGGGCTCTGATAGGTCTGGACGGCACGTGCAACAGTGTCGAACTCGATTAACACTGTACGCTGTTTCTCCACGCCCTCGAAGGTCCTAGCCGCGGGTCCCCGTGACAGGAAGCGGCCGCCTCCAGCCTCGATCGCTGGCACGGCTAGGGCGCCGTACTCTGCCAGGCGGGCCGGATCCCGCACCGAATGATAGAACGTAATCCAATAGCCTTTTGCCATTTGCTTAGGAATGGATTGAGTTGGGATCGGAACCACGTGCACGGCGTGCGCGATATGTCGGCTGTCGCCGCCTAACAGATCGCCCTTAAGCTGCGGGCGACGTGCCGACGAGCGCAAGGAGGGCGAGCCCCGCGGGGACCGCGGCCGGCGAGGTAACGCAACAGTTCCCTACTGGCGAGGCCCGGTAGGTTCAAGCGCATGTTAGGCGGCATTACTGACGGAGGACTTGCTTCTCGCGGCATCGCTTCATTGTTGGTGATTCGGGTTTGGTGAACTGCGACGTCAGATCGGCCGCAACCCTCGCGCCTCGATAACCACCCACATGTCTGGGCCTGGCAAGGCGCGGGTGTAGACGTACGTGGGAAAGTGCCAGCGGGGGTCGAAACTGACCTGGACTGCGGCATCGCGGTCAGCCGATCGTTCCAGGAAGTCGAAGAGCCCGTCGATGCTGAACGT
>WNGD01000631.1_pt1 | contig 59088 bp, 44 predicted proteins | sample 5400671 | NCBI WGS metagenome assembly WNGD01 (sample SAMN13153369, study PRJNA577476) | soil metagenome | isolation source: 40 cm soil or saprolite under grassland replicate 2 | place: USA:California | collected 2016-06-15 | reverse complement strand
CCGATGAGCCCGTCCCGCACCGTGACCTTCGGCGCGCTGTGCGCGGGCTGCCCGCTGCGGGAGCGGTGCACCACCGCCATCCGGCATGCCGCTGGCCGCCGCCCCGTGATCTGGACGCGGCCAGCAAAAACCAAACCGTGAAGATCATCTCGCTAGTGCGGAGAAGGGTCATCAGCACCGTGGACCGCCAGGCTCGGCACACCCGCAAGAGCAAGTCGAAGCGCCGCGACGGGTTCCGCGGGCATGTGGCCGCCGAGCCGGACACCGGGCTGGTCACCGACTGTGAGATGACGATGGCTGCCGGAGACGGCAGCAGCGACGCGGAGGGCGGGGTGAAGATGGCGGCCCGCGACCGGTTCCGCGGCACCGGGGCCGGAGCGCCCGCTGGCCAGGGCGGCGCCGCCGCGGAATCTGACGCTGCCGGGCAGGCCGGGCCCGCCCCAGCCGCGGCGCCGGCTGGCGGGGAACCCGTTGCTGCCACGGGCCAGGACGGCTCCGGCACGGACACGGCTGAGCGCCCAGCTTGCGGACCCGAACCTGGCGCGGAGGCTGACAGCACCGCAGGCCAGGGTCTGGAGATGTATGGCGACTCGGCCTACGGCAGCGGGCAGGCCCGCGCCGCCTACCGTAAGGCCGGTCACGACACCGTGATCAAGCCGAAGCCGCTGCAGTCGGCCGTGCCGGGCGGGTTCACCCTCGACGACTTCGCCATCAACGAGGGCGACGGAACCGTGACCTGCCCAGCCGGGCACACCCGGCCGATGAGCCCGTCCCGCACCGTGACCTTCGGCGCGCTGTGCGCGGGCTGCCCGCTGCGGGAGCGGTGCACCACCGCCAAAGACGGCCGGTCGATGACCATCCACCCGCACGAAGGGCTGCTGCGCGCTGCCCGCGCCCAGGCCCGCACCGAGGAATTCAAAAAAGCCTATCCCACGCGCTCAGCGATCGAGCGGATCATCTCCTGGACCGCGACCCAAAACGGCCGCCGGGTCAGACTCCGCTACATCGGAACCACTAAAAACAACGCCTGGCTGCACAACCGGTGCGCCGCGATCAACCTGCGCACCCTGCTGCGGCACGGGCTGACCTGCCGCGACGGCGCCTGGGTACTGGCCTGACCAGCCAGGGACCTCCCAGGCCCAGCGGCAGGCGCTTGCCGAGCGCGCCCAGGGGCTCTTCCGCGGGCTCTGAGCGCCCGATATCCGGTTCTGCCAGTAGCCAGGGCACCTGCGGGGGGCCAGGGGCATTCACGCGGGCCGCGCGATCGGCGTTGTTCAGTGGCGTCCTAGGCCGACCCTGGTCCGCCACAATGACGGCCAAGGGTGAGTTATCGTGCACGGGCGTGCACCGAGCACGGGGTGCCCCAGCGCGGGCCGAAGGCGACGGAAGCGGGCGCGACGGAAGGCGGGACTGTGACAGGCAGCAGGTTCCGTGGGATCCATCCGAGCAGGCGCAAGCCCGCTGGGATCGACACCACAACTGCGCACTCTGCGCGCATCTACAACTACTGGCTGGGTGGCAAAGACAACTACGCCGCCGACCGGGAAGCCGCGGAACAGGCGATCGCGGCCAACCCCGGCATCGTCGCCGACGTGCGCGCGAACCGGGCATTCCTCGACCGGGCCGTGCGCTACCTGGCGGCGCAGGCCGGCGTGCGCCAGTTTCTCGACATTGGCACCGGGCTGCCCACGGCCAGCAACACCCACGAGGTGGCGCAGTCGGTGGCACCGGACTCGCGCATCGTGTACGTGGACAACGACGCGACCGTGCTCGCGCACGCCCGCGCGCTGCTCACAAGCACAGAAGAAGGCACCACCGCGTACCTGGACGCCGACCTGCGCGAGGTTGACAAGATTCTTGCCGCGGCCGCGCAGACCCTGGACTTCAACGAGCCGGTCGCGATCATGTTGTTGATCGTCTTGCATCTGATTGCTGATTCCGACGACCCTTACGGCATCGTGGCCCGCTTGGCGGCCGCCACGTGCGCCGGAAGCTACATGGTGCTGTCCCATCCGGCGAGCGACGTGCGGCCCGCGGCGACGGCCGAGATGACCAGGCGGGTGAACGCTCGGCTCAGCGGCGTGCGTGGCACCTTGCGCACCCAGGCCGAGATCTCACGCTTCTTCTCCGGCATGGAACTGCTTGAGCCTGGCGTCGTGCAGCCGCAGCAGTGGCGGCCACGGCCGGGTCCGGCCACCCCGCTCGCCGACGTCACGGCCTGGTGCGGCGTCGCGCGCAAGGGCTGACACGCCGACCGCGGCGTGGTCTAACCTGGCCCGCATGACCTTGGGGCAGCCCGCAGCGGTGGATTACGAGATGATGGACCGAGCGCGCGAAGCCGCGGCGGCGAGCCTGCAAGGCGGCGGCGTTCCCGTCGGCGCCGTGCTCGCGGCGGGAGTTCAGGTGATCTCGACTGGCCACAACGAACGGGTGCAGCGTAAAGACCCGATCGCGCACGGCGAGATCGCGTGCCTGCGCAATGCCGGCCGCAGGCCCTCCTACCGTGACACGACCTTGTACACGACGCTTTCGCCCTGCCAGATGTGCTCCGGGGCGATCCTGCTTTTCCAGATCCCGCGTGTCGTTGTCGGCGAGGCCCGCACCTTTCCCGGTGACTTGGGGTTTCTCACCGAGCGGGGGGTCGACGTCGTGTTGCTCGATGACGACCGCTGCGTCGCCTTGATGCAGGAGTTCCAGACACGCTACCCGCAGGTGTGGAGCGAGGACATCGGCGGCAGGTAGGTCCGCCGCTCCATCGGCGAGCCGCCGATGGAGTGGCTGTTTGCGAGACCGGCCGCTCTCAGGCGATCTTCCGCGCCCCCGGCCCCGGCACCGGCGTGACGTCGCGGGCCGAACCAAGCGCGTGCCCGCGCGCGCAGGTGAGCTGCAGCCGCACCGGCGCGCCGCAGTCGCGGTGGGTGAGATACAGCTGGGGCCCAGCTGAGTCGGCCGTGTACCGCTCACCCCAGTGCATCAGGGCGACAAGAACGGGATACAGGTCCATGCCCTTGTCCGTCAGGCGGTACTCGTGGCGGCTGCGCTGCCCGCGCTCGCGGTAGGGTGCCTTCCGCAGAAGGCCCGCGTCAACAAGGCGGGCGAGCCGGTCGCTGAGGACCTGTCGTGGCGCCTGGGTGCGCCGATGCATGTCGTCGAACCGCCGAACGCCGTTGAATGCCTCACGCAGGACGAGGAAAGTCCACTTCTCACCGATGATCCGCACGGCCGCGCCGATCGTGCAGTTCGCCGCGTCATAGTCCAGAATCCAGGGCCGTTCCATGTCCGAATGCTAAGTCTAGTTGACAGACTCAGCAATCGCGGCGGATGCTGGGTCCGTGAACCGAACCCAGATCGCCCCGCCGCCGCGAGTCCCGCCAGTGCGGGCCCCGCAGCCAGCGTGATCGCCGGTGCCGGTGCCAGCCACGCCGCCGCGAGTGCCGCGAGCGTGGGTGCCGTCAGCGTGACCGCCGGCGTCGGCCTCGCCACCGCGAGTGCCGCGAGCCTGGGTGCCGCCAGCGCGGGTGCCCTCAGCGCGAGCACGGCTGGGGTAAGCACCGGGAGTGCGGCGATACGGCGGGCGCGCAGCGGGGATCGTGACGCGATCAGGGACTTTCTGGTTGGCCTGTCGCTACGGAGCCGCCATCTGCGGTTCTTTACCGGCGCCGCGCCGTCCAGCGCCGCCATGCTCCGGATCCTGGCCGGCGGCGGAGACAACATCGATGTTGTCGTGGCGGCGCGGGGGGATGGCGCGATCGTCGGGCACGCCATGGCGGTCGACGCGACCAAACCTGGTGGTGCCTGCACGACCGAGATCGGCGTGGTAGTCGCCGATGCCTGGCAAGGTCGCGGCATCGGGTCGGCGCTGGTGCGGACGCTGACCGCTCGCGCACGGGCGCGCGGCGCGACCGCCGTGGTCATGGAGGTGCTCGCGGAGAACCGGCAAGTGCTCGCAATGATCGCGCGGCGGTGGCCGGATGCGCAGCATCAACGCAGCGCGGCTTGGGTCACCATCAGCGCCAACTGCCGGACGAACGACCATCGACGGTCACGCGCCTGTCCCCGATGTCCGGATATGCGCTGATCTCCTGGCGCCTGAGCCTGCCGCGCCGACCCTGCGTGTCAGCTTCCGCCGACACCGAGCGCTGTGAGCAGCACGAGGACCAGAGTCGTTGCCGTAAACAGCTGGTTCGCGGCCGACTGGACCGGAGGCGGCTAACTCGACCGGAGGCGGCCGACTGAACTGCCGTCGGCTGAACTGCGGCCGCGGTGAATGACCCGTTGCCTTGCGGGGAAGGGGTACTCAATGCCTGCAGAAGACGAGCAGCGGCCTGCCGACCCACAGCATGTTGAGACTCAGCCCCTTGAGACACAGCACGTCAGCGACGCCGACATGCAGCACACCGGTCCAGAGCGCGCCGGTCCAGAGCCCGTTGAGACACAGCACGTCAGCGACGCCGACACGCCGTACGTTGACACACAGCACCTGAGCGACGTCGACGTCTACGTCTATGAGACCGTCGCGACCCTCGAATACGCCCGGGCGCCGGTGACGCGGGATCAGATCCTCTCGGTCACCGACCGGGACAACAGCACCGTCAGCCAGGCGCTGCGCCGGCTCACCCAATGGCACGTGCTCCTGCGGAGCGAGACCGACGCCGGGCCTTGCTACGCGCTCGCCCGGCGCGACTGGAGCGTCACGCCTGACATCCCACAGCACTAATCCTGCGCCAGTTCGGTCGGGCCGCGGCGGTGGGACATTGGTCACCGCAGACCCCGACGAAGGGCCCTGCCATTTCCGCTCCCTTGGACAAGGCTGGAGATGGAGCCGGGGGAAGGAGCCACCATGCAGGTCCTCATCGTCTACGAGAGCATATTTGGAAACACCCACCGGGTCGCGGGCGCTATCGCCGCTGGCATCCGGCAGGCCTCGCCGGGCGCCGCGGTCGAGTGCGTGCCGGTCGCCCACGCTTCCGCTGATCGGATTGCCTGTGCCGACCTGCTCGTGGTGGGCGGGCCGACGCACGCGCGCGGCATGAGCATCGAACGCAGCCGCGCCGACGCGGCGCGGTCGCCAGCCAAGTTCGCGCCCAAGGGGGTTCGTGCGCCCGCCATTGACCCGGCAGCGCAAGGCCCGGGTCTGCGCACCTGGTTCCATGGCCTGCCACGGGCGAGGAGGGGCGCGCGGGCCGCCGCGTTCGACACCCGGCTTCAAAACCCGATGGCAGGCGGCGCGGCCAGGGGCATTGCCCGACGGCTGCGCGGCCACGGCTACGCGGTCGTCGGCAAGCCGCGGGGGTTTATCGTCGACGAAGCGGCAGGGCCGCTGCGTTACGGCGAACTCGACCGGGCAAGCGCATGGGGAGCGTCGTTGCTCCACGCGGGAGTCGCCGTCGGTTAGCCTCGAGTTACGTGGGCTGTGACGCGTGATCCCGCAGTGAAGCTGGGAGTCTACGGGTTGGTTGTGGTCGTTCCGGCAGCGTCAAAGGTCACCGCTTCTGGCGGCCCCGAGGCCCGCAACGGCGGCTTTGTACTCCAGGGTGTTGTTCCAGCCCCCGAAATACGGGCCAGCAGCGACATCCTGGAGTACAAAGCCGTATCCGCTAACCCGAACGCCACGCGCGTTGTGACGGGTGAGACGGGTGTTGTGACGGGCCGGACGGATGCTGTGCCAGGCCAGATGGGTTTGTGACAGGCGAGACGGATGTTGTGCCGGCCTGACGGGTGCAGTGACAGGCCAGACGGATGCTGTGACAGGCGAGACTGATGCTGTGACAAGGCCAGACGGGTGTTGTGACAGGTCAGCCGCCCTCAGGAAAAAGGGTTTGCACACTGCCATCTCCGGGCGGGACCTCGCTGGCGAGCAGGGCCGGGTAGTAGCGGTTGCTCAGATACGGCCGGAGCAAGTTCAGGTAGAACGGGCTCGCCGGATCGGCGCTCGTGCCTCCCGGCAGGGCCGACACCGCGGCCGTGTGACCGGGTGCCGGGCTGCCGATGAAGCGCCGCGCCGGCCCGCTGTCGAACACGAACCCATTCACGTCGGCCGCTCGGACACGGTGGGTCGCGGCGTCCACGGTGTCGAAGCCACCGTCCACCGGGATGCCGTCGAGATCCGGCAGTGGCGCGGGGAACTGTCCGAACGCCGGCGGCACGCTGAACGGTCCGCCGAGCGGGTGCGCGAGCACCAGGCGGTGCAACAGGCCCCACCGGTAGTCGTTCTGGTCGGTGGACTGGTGGAACGCGGCGGACAATGCCGGGCTCGCGAGCAGGGCGAGGGCGTCGCGCAGGCTGGCGAGGATCAAGTAGTCGCGCGCGGCCGCGGGGTCGGTGATGCCGGGTGCCGAGAAGAAGCCGATGCCAGAAGCGCCGACGCCATTGGCGGTGGAGAACGTGTCGAGCAGGTGCTTCATGGCGGTGAGCGCCTGCTGATCGTCCGGCCTGGGCAGACCGGCGAGGTGACCGTCGATGATCTGGGTCACCGCCCGGGAGCGCCATGCCGCATAGATGGTCGCGGCGACGCTGTCGGCTATCTCATCCTGCGATGGCGGCGACCCGGGCGTGCGGCCCGCGTCAAAGCCCTGACCGATCCCGGTGGGTGTGGTGAAGTCCCAGCGCCCGAGCCGTCGTACCGCCTGAGCCACCTGCGGGTCTGCGGCGAGCGCCGCGAGCTGCGGCAGGTTGCTCGATCCCGCGTCAGCGAACGCCTCGGTGATGTGCGGCACGAAGTACTCGGCGTCGAGCAGGGTCGTGTCCGCCTGCATCGCAGCGATGTCCGACATGGAGATCTTGTGACCAGCGGCAAGCCTCTCGCGCACCATCTGCTCGATGCGGCCCGCACGGAGCCCGTCGTAGCTGTAGTTGAGGTAGTAGATGCCACCGCCCGGCCTCGCACGGTTCAGTGGGTCGTTGTCGAGTGTCACGCCCGCCGGGTCGTTGTTGGCGTTGGCGAACCAGCCCGCAGGCGGATTGACGACGTGCGGCATCTCGGCGGCGGGATAAATCTCATACGGCACGGCCTGATGCGGTTGTGGGTGCTGAACGGGCAGCCACTCGTTGCCGCCCTGGCCGTTGCGGATGAACCACGGCGGCAAGCCGTTGACCGTTCCCGCTTGAAGGTCCTCGCGGACCGGCATCTCTGCGCTGGTGAAGTAGGCGACGTTCCCGTGGACGTCGGCGAAGGCCCAGTTCTGCGAGCCCACCGCGAAGAACGGCAGGGCCTGTTCAAACTGGGTCAGGCTGCGCGCCATGTCCCATCTCAGAAAGGTCTCAAGCTCAAGCGTTCCGCTGAACCCCGTGTACTGGATGGACAGCGCCGAGCCGTCGGCCTGGTCGAGCTGCACGATCGGGCCGTTGTTGCGGCGGGGCACGATCAGCGTCGCCGCCGGCACGCCGTCGGCCGCGGTGGCGGTGACGAGCTGGCCGCCGAGGTTGTACCTGAACGTCTCAGGGATCGGCGTGACATGCTCCAGGCCGCCCTTGTAGACGGTGGACAGACCGCTCGGCGACGACGGGTCGCTGACCACCTTCTCCTGGTAGGTGTCTGTCACATCCATGAAGTTGGTGGTCGCACCCCAGGAGATCCACCGGTTGTGGCCGATGATCACCCCTGGAGCCCCGGCAAAGCCCTCGCCCTCGACGTTCATGCCCGGCGCCTTCAGCCCGACCGGGTAGAACGTGGACGGCTCACCGAGCGACAGGTGCGGATCGTTGGCCAGCAGCGGGTGGCCGCTTGCTGTGTGGCTGCCCGCCACCGCCCATTCGTTAGAGCCCTGCGCGCCGCCGCGGCCAAGCGCCTGCTGGAACAGAGGATCGTGGGCGATCTTGGCCAGGTAGCGGCGGGCCAGCAGCGCGGCCTCCGGAAGGCGGCGCAGATCCGCGGAGGTCAGCCGGGGTGCGAGCGCCGCGGCCCAGCGCGAGGCAGAGCCAGTGGCATAGCGACTCGCAGGGCCAGTGGCAGAGCGACTCGCAGAGCCAGCGGCGGAGCCGGTGGAGGAGCCAGCGGCAGACCCGGTGGAAGTGCCAGCGGCGGAGCCGGTGGAAGAGCCAGCGGCAGACCCGGTGGAAGTGCCAGTGGAAGTGCGAGCGGAAGAGAGAGCGCCGGTCGCGTCGGGAACCGTGGCGGCGTCACTGAACGGCTGCGAGCGCATCACGTCCTGGGTGAACAGCGCGTAGCCGCGCTGTGGGCCAAGCGCGCTGACATATCCGAGTAGTTGCAGCGTCGGCCCGATGTCAAGGTCGAACGACAGCTCAAAGGAAAGCGCCTTTCCGATTGTCAAGCTGTCCACGGGGGTCCACGGCTGGAACGACTCGAGCTGCAGCGCGCCGTACTCGCGCGGCGGCGCATGGTGAGCTGCGTAGGAGTTGACGCCCTCGGCGTAGGCGGTCAGCACCGCGCGCAGGTCCGCCGGCGCCGCGGCCCAGCTGCGTTGCGCGGCACGCCGCAACCCGATCGTGCGCGCCTGCACGTCGCCGGGCAGCGCGGCCTTTCCCACCAGCTCGGCGAGCGTGCCGCTCGCTTCGCGGCGGGTGAGGTCCATCTGGAACAGCCTGTCTTTGGCATGCACCCAGCCCTGCAGGAAGAACACGTCCCGTTGGGTCGCCGCCTCGATGTGGGTGACGCCGTTGCGGTCCGTGACGAGCCTTGCCGGGCCGTCAAGGCCGGGCACCTGGACCGAGCTTGGCGCGGGGGCCAGGGCTGCGGCGGCCGGGGCCGCGGCGGTAACCGACGCCGGGGCAACGGCGAGGAATCCGAGGACGCTGAAAGCGCACCCGAGGGCGAGTAACGACGCCGAGCGCATTCGCATAGCAACCACCGCAGTGTGGGGCCGATCCGGTCAAGTCCGGGCAAACATCGTCAGATTAGACCCGTCGCGGCCATGGCGGTAGATCAACACGAGGTGGGCGCGGGAAGATGCCGCCCTGCGCTCGTCTGGGCGTCTCAGTTCTCGTCGGGCCGACGTGTCAGTTCTCGTCGGGCCCGACGTGTGTGGCCAGCCACTCGCGCACCGGTGCCGAGGTTCGCAGGAAGTCGACGATCCGGGTCTTCGCGCGAGAGGTGCCGAGCCAGGCGCCCGCGGGCCACTGCTTCCAGGTGATCAGGCCCTTGTGGCGGAGCAGCTCGACCCTCGGATGGTCCTTGGCATATCCCTTGGGTGCGGTCTTGAGAACGTCGTGGGCGGTGACTCCGATGCCGGCATCCCGCACGGCGGTCACAAGGGCGGCAAGCTGTGCTCCGGTGCGGTCGTCAGCGACGGCGCGCCGGAACCGGTCGAGCGGGCCGGGGGCCAGGTGGTACATGCCGCAGCCGGCGGCGAGCCCGCGGACGGAGAACTCCACATAGCCGCCGTTGGCCAGGGTGGCGCCGATCGCGGTCTTGTACGGCGACTTGTCCCGGCTGAACCGTATGTCGCGGTAGGGGCGGAAGATCTTTCCCTCGCCGAACTCCGGTTCGAGCTCGGCGAGCAGCTCGGTCATCGGCCGGTGCACGAGCTCGTCGTAGACCGCCTTGTGCGCCTGCCAGTAACTCTTCGAGTTGTCCGCGGTGAGCCCTTCATAGAACTCGATCGCCTCGGCGGGCCAGCCACTAAATGCCACCGGTCAAGGCTAGCGCCGGGTGTGCCCGCACGAGCCCCGATGCTGCCTATGGGCCGTGCAGGGCGCTGAGCAGCGCGACACGGTGCGGGAGCCGTTCGGAATCTAATGGCGCGCGCTGGCGCGGAGTATGAGCGCGACCGCGGCCACGATGATCGCGCCCGCTGCCGCCGTTTGCGCCGTCGGGCGCTCGCCGAGCAGCGGCCAGCCGATCAGCACCGCGACGACCGGGTTGACGTAGGCATATGTGGAGACAGTCGAGGTGGGAAGCGTGCGGAGGGCATAGATGTATGCGGTGAACGCCACGATCGAGCCGGGCAGAATGAGCCATCCGAGCGCCAACGCCGTGGCCCACGACATGCGCCCGATGTCCACGTGCCCCCACTCACCGCTGAGGGCGGCCGCCGCGAACAGGATCAGCCCGCCGGCCAGCATCTGCATGCTGGTGGCGAGAAAGGGCTGCCTGGGCTGCGACGCCGTTCTGCTGTAGAGCGAGCCGGCGGCCCAGGATAGTGCCGCGAGGAGCACGACAACCACGCCGAACGGGTCGAGTCGCTGCGCGCCGCTTGGATGAACAAGCAGTGCCACCCCGGTGAGGCCGAGCAGCAGGCCCGCGGCGACCATGGGCCGGACCATCCGGCGGCTCAAACCCGCGTCCACAGCCACCATCCACAGTGGGACGGTCGCCACAAGCAGCGCCGCGACCCCGGCGGGCAGGGTCTGCTCGCCGACCGACAGCAGGCCGTTGCCGCCGAACAGCATGAGCGCGCCGACGACCGCCGCCGAGCGCCAGGTGGCCAGGGTGTTGAAGCTGGGCTCGCCGGGCGAGCGGCCGCGCGCGGCGAGCGGCAGCAGGACTGCCGCTGCGATCAAGTACCGGGTGCCCGCCATGACAAGCGGCGGCATGTCGCGCACGCCAATCCTGATCGCGTCATAGGTCGACCCCCAGAAGAACCACACCGCGATCAGCGCGGCCCAGCCGAGCGCGCGCCGCCGCCGGGTGTCGGCGCGGGCCTGCTGCTCGTGCCGCTCGCGTTCAGCCTGCTTGGTGTCGGTCATGAGGTAGAGCCTTCCGGCCACATCGGCGGATTGCTGGCAGGTATCGGACGCCTGGCCCGCGACCATCGGACGCCTGGCCCGCGACCATCGGACGCCTGGCCCGCGACCATCGGACGCCTGGCCTGCGACCATCGGACGCCTCGCCCACCGACCAGTCTGGGCGGGCGCCAGGCCACGGGAAAAGTGACCGAAACGACGATTAGCGCTAAATTTCAGTCATGCACACCGTCGCAGTCGTCGTCTGGGACAGCGTGCCCGTCTTTGAGCTGGCCGCCGCGTGCGAGGTCTTCGGCGTGGATCGGCCAGATCTTGCCGCACCGTGGTACCGCATGCGCCTTGCCGCGCCAGGCGCGGGGCCCGTGCCGATCGCAGGTGGCCTGTGCGTGCCCGCGCCTTACAGCCTGGACGCCGCGGTCAGCGCGGACACCGTGATCGTGCCGGCCTGCGGGAACGCGACCACCGATATCCCACGGCCGCTGATCGAGGCGCTGCGGCACGCGCACGGCCGCGGCGCGCGGATCGCCTCGATCTGCACCGGCGCCTTCGTTCTCGCCGAGGCCGGCCTGCTCGATGGCCGGCGCGCCACCACGCACTGGATGCACGCCACGGAACTCGCGCGCCGCTATCCACAGGTCCGGGTTGACCCACGGGTGCTCTACGTTGACACGGGGGACATCCTGACCTCAGCCGGGTCTGCCGCAGGGCTTGACCTGTGCCTGCACATGGTCAGAAAGGATCATGGCACGGCCGTGGCGAACGCGCTCGCGCGCCGGATCGTCGTGCCGCCGCATCGCGAAGGCGGGCAGGCCCAATACGTCGACCAGCCGCTCGCGCCGACGCCGGAGAAAGGGCTCGGACCGGTGCTCGACTGGGCACGCGCCCGGATCGGTCAGCCGATCACCGTGCCCGACCTGGCCAGCCAGGCGGGGGTCAGCCCGCGCACCTTCACCCGCCGGCTGCACGCCGCGGCGGGCACGAGCCCGCTGCAATGGCTGCTGCACGAGCGGATCCGCCTCGCGCAACAGTTGCTTGAAAGCACGGCCGAGCCGGTCGAGCGGATCGCCCGTCGGTGCGGCTTTGGCGTCGCGTCCGGGATGCGGCGCCACTTCGTGCGGGTCACCGGCGTCTCGCCGCAGGCCTACCGCAAGACGTTCCAGAACGGCGCAAGCCGCCCAGTCAAGGGGAGTCCGTGGCGGATGACCGGGCCGGCGTAGACCGGCGAGGCCACGGCCCCGCCATCCAGCGGCTGGCGTCGCGGATCGTCTACCAGAACTCGTGGATGACGGTCCGCGAGGACGAGATCGAGCGCCCGGACGGCTCGCGCGGCATCTTCGGCGTGATCGACAAGCCCGACTTCGCCCTGGTCATCCCCGCGCAGGACGGCGGGTTTCACCTGGTCGAGGAATTCCGCTATCCCATCGGGCGGCGCACATGGAGCTTCCCTCAGGGCACGATGCCGAACCGGGCGCATGCCGATCCGGAGGTGGTCGCGCGCCGCGAGCTCGCAGAGGAGACGGGCCTGCGCGCCGGAACGCTCGCGCGCCTCGGCTTCCTGCACTGCTCGCACGGCATGAGCGTGCAGGGCTGCAACATCTTCCTGGCCACCGACCTGCGCCCGGGTGCCGCGCAGCGCGAGCATGAGGAGCAGGACATGCGCCAGGCCTGGGTCGCGCGCCGCGCGTTCGAGCAGATGATCGCCGATGGCGACGTCACCGACGACACGTCGGTTGCCGCCTACGCGCTGCTGATCATGTACGAGCGGGGCGCCACCGCGCCGGATCGGTAGCTTCGCCGCAATCCCGCGCGGGGCGTGGCCAGGCTAGTGTCGTGGCTGTGCCCGCCGCGCAATGCGACGCGCTGGTGATCGGCGCCGGCGTGTCCGGCCTCACGACGGCCGTTTGCCTAGCCGAAGCGGGGCTCGCCGTCGTGGTGCGCGCCGAGGATCCGCCGGAGCGAACCACCTCCGCCGCCGCGGGCGCTTTGTGGACCCCTCATCTGGTTGAGGAGGGCGAGCGCGTCGTCGCGTGGGCCAGCCGCACCCTTGGCGAGCTTGAGAGCCTGGCTGGCGATCCCGCCACCGGCGTGCGTATGGTCAGCGGCATCGAGGCGGCGCGGGTGCAGCTCACGCCGCCGGACTGGGCCGGCGCGGTGGCGGGGTTTCGTGCCTGCCGCGACGGCGAGCTTCCCTCGGGATACCGTTCCGGCTGGTGGTTCACCACCCCTTTGGTGGAGATGGGCGTCTATCTCGGCTACCTGGCGAGGCGGCTCACGGCCGCGGGGGGAGCGATCGAGGTGGCCGCGGTCAGCTCGATCGCCGATGCCGCCGCGACGGTGCCGGCGGTGGTGAACTGCGCCGGCGTCGGCGCGCGCCGGCTCGTGCCTGATCCCCTGGTGACACCCGTGCGCGGGCAGGTCGTGATCGTCCGCAATCCCGGCATCACCGAGTTCTTCGCTGACGTCGCGCCGACCTCGTCCGAGACGCTTTACTTCCTGCCGCATCCGGCCACGGTGGTTCTCGGCGGGACGGAGGAGCATGGCAGCTTCGACCTGCGCCCGGACCCGCCCACGGCGAGGCGCATCCAGGACCGCTGCGCCGCGGTGGAGCCGCGGCTGCGCGGCGCCGAGGTGATCGCCCACCGGGTAGGGCTGCGCCCGGTCAGGCCGCAGATCCGGTTGGATGCGCAGCGCCTGCCAGGCGGCGCGCTGCTCTGCCACAACTACGGTCACGGCGGCGCCGGCATCACCCTGTCCTGGGGCTGCGCCCGTGAGGCGGCCGAGCTGATCATCGGCGAGCTGTAGCCGGTGGTGCCCGAACGCGGCGACACCACCACGCGGTTGCCGGTCAGCCGCACCTCGCGGTTGCCGGTCAGCCGCCCTCAGCCCCCGAGCGTCGCGATCATGATCGCCTTGATCGTGTGCATCCGGTTCTCGGCCTGGTCGAACACGATCGAGTGCGCTGATTCAAACACCTCGTCTGTGACCTCGAGCGCGGGCATCCCCGTCCTGGCGTAGATCTCCTCGCCGACCCTGGTCCGCCGGTTGTGGAACGCGGGCAGGCAATGCATGAACCGCACCCGGGGATTGCCCGTGGCCTCGATCGTGTCCATGTTCACCTGGTAGGGCCGCAGCAGCTCGATCCGCTCGGCCCATTTTTCGGCCGGCTCGCCCATGGACAGCCACACGTCGGTGTAGAGGAAATCGCAGCCACGGACCGCGTCGGCAGCGCTCTCGGTGAGCGTGATCCTCGCGCCCGTCTGGCCGGCGAGCTTGCGTGCGGGCTCGATCACCTCGCCGTGCGGCCACAGCGGCTTCGGCCCGGCGATGCGCATGTCCATGCCGAGCAGCGCGGCGGTGACAAGCAGCGAGTTGCCGACGTTGTTGCGCGCATCGCCGAGATAGGCGAACGACACCCGGTGCAGCGGCCGTTCGCTGTGCTCGGACATCGTCAGCACGTCGGCCAGGCTCTGGGTGGGATGCCACTCGTCGGTGAGACCGTTCCACACGGGGACGCCGGCGTTGGCGGCCAGTTCCTCGACCACCGACTGGCTCGCGCCGCGGTATTCGATGCCGTCGAACATGCGGCCAAGCACCCGCGCGGTGTCCTTCATCGACTCCTTGTGGCCCATCTGTGAGCCTGCCGGGTCCAGATAGGTGACGTGCGCGCCCTGGTCATGTGCGGCGACCTCGAACGCGCAACGGGTGCGGGTGGAGGTCTTCTCGAAAAGCAGCGCGATGTTCTTGCCGGCCAGCCGCGGGCGCTCGGTGCCCGCGTACTTGGCCGCCTTGACGTCGGCCGACAGCTTCAGCAGGAACCCGAGGTCATCCGGGCTGAAGTCGAGTTCCTTGACGAAACTGCGGCCGAGCAGGTTGACTGCCATGTCGCTCCTCAGGCGTCGCGTTCGATCGGGCAGGTCATGCAGTGCGAGCCGCCCCTGCCCCGGCCGAGCTCGCTACCCCTGATGGTGATCACCTCGATGCCGTTGCGCCGCAGGAACGTGTTCGTGGTGACGTTGCGCTCGTACGAGACGACAACCCTCGGCTGGATGGCGAAGACATTGCATCCGTCATCCCACTGCTCCCGTTCCGCGGTGTACACATCGTGGGTCGGCGTGAGGACTTTGATGTCATCGAGCCCGAGCGCCGCGGCGATTGCCTTGTGCATGTCCGCCGGCGGGTGATCGGTGACCTTGAGCTCCTTCTCATTGTCGCCCGGCTCAATGGTGTAGGACGGCAGCATCCCAAGCCCGGCGTATTTGCAGAACATCCCGCCGTCGATCATGGTCATGACGGTGTCGAGGTGCATGACAGCGCGCGCCTTGGGCATGTTCAGCGCGACGATGCGGCGTGCGCCGCCTCGGGCGAACAGACGGCGCGCCAGCATCTCGATCATCTGCGGCTGGGTGCGCTCGCTCATGCCGATGAGCACCGAGCCGTTGCCGACCGGCATCACGTCGCCGCCCTCCATGGTGGCCGGCGCCGACACGGTGCCCTCGTTCCACAGCTCGAATGTCCCTCCGGCGAACATCGGATGCCAGCGGTACAGCGCCTCGTAATGGATGGTCTCTCGCCGCCGTGCCCGCATCCGCATCGAGTTGATCGACACACCACCGTAGATCCAGCACGAGGTGTCCCGGGTGTACAGGTGGTTCGGCAGCGGGCTCAACACGAAGTCGTCGAGCTGCAGGGAGTGGAACCAGACGCTGTCAGGCTCGGCGATCCGCTCGAGCAGCTCGCGCTTGGTGATGCCGGCGATGAGCTGGTTCGCGAGCGTGCCTGCGTCCATCGCGTCGAAGGCGTTGCGGATCGCGTCGATCGCCATCGGGCCGCAATACCGCTCGTCGAAGGTCCGGTCCAGGACGTACGTGCGCGCCTCGGGATCGCTCAGGGTATCTGTCAGCAGCCCGCCGAACAGGTACACCGTGGCGCCGCCCGCCCGCAGCACCTCAACAAACGCGTCGTGCTCCTCCCGCGCCCGCTGCGCCCACAGCACGTCGTCGAAGAGCAGGCCAGCGGCGTTGGACGGGGTGAGCCTGTTGAGCTCGACGCCGGGCCGGTGCACGACGACCTGGCGGAGCTTTCCTACCTCGGAGCTGACGCGTAGGGCCACAACTGCCTCCAAGCAGGTGAGGGAACTCGTGATCAGAAATGCCCAAAACCCGCAGATCCTGAACGGCTGCGCTCGGTGCCCCACCCCTCACCGCCAGCGTCGCCCAGCAACACCGTGGCACTCCGGGTGTCCGGGTTAGCTGATCACCGGGAGGAGGATGGCCGAGGGATGGTCAGGGTCGTGGAAGATTTCCTGGTCGGCCGGGAGCATCGGCGCCAGGCCCGCGGGCTCGCCGGTGCCTGAGTTGCGGTCCACCCGGGGGTACGCGCCGCTTGCCACCTGGACGCGCAGCCGGTGACCCGGCAGGAACCGGTGCCCGGCTGGCCACACCTCGACGTGGACCCGCCGCACGCCGTCGGGCCCGGGCGGCGGGCCCGGCGGCAGCACGCGGCGCACGCCCTCGCAGACGCTGACCGACGCGCCGGTCGGCGTGACATCACACAGCCGGACCACGAAGTCGGTGTGCGCGCGGCTGGACCGGACATACAGTTCGGCGGTCACCGGTCCGATGACGCCCAGCCCGGTCGCGAGCGTCCGGCTTGTGAAGGTGAGCACATCCTTGCGCGCCTCAAGGCGGCGGTTGTCCTCAGGCCGGGAGTTGCCGATGAGGGTTGGCCCGTTCAGCGCGGGCGTGGGGTGCTCAGGATCGTAACGGTAGGTATCGGGCGTCGACGCGGCGGGCGGATCGGGCGCGAGGCCGCGCCGCGGTTGCAGGTGCCACCGTTGCGTCCGCATGCCTGGCACCGGCCAGTCGGCGTAGCGGCGCCACTCACCCGCGCCGGTGATGTACAGGCTGACCGGACCGGCGGGCAGCGCGGATGTGTCATCAAGGAGGTGGGCGCGAAACCAGGCGAGCGCATCCGTCCCCGCCGCGCTCACCTGGCGCGGGTCGCCGTGATACCAGGGTCCAATGGTCAGCCGCGGCTGCTGCCCCGCGCGCCGAAGGCGCTCGTAGTCCCGCAACTGCCAGGGCAGAAAGACGTCGTACCAGCCGCCGAGCATGCTCACAGGAGCGATCACCCGGGCGACGTTGGCGCTGTGGTCGCGACGGCGCCAGTAGGCGCCGTCGACGGCGGCGTTTCGCAGCACATCCTGGTAGAAGGGCACGGGCACGCCCGCGGCGAGGGTGTCGAACTCCGACATCGGCACACTGCGAAGCGCCGCGCGCCTGGCGCGGCGGATAGAGGTGAAACCCGCGGTCAGCCCGCCCATGGGGCGTTCGATGCGGGTGGTCAGATCGCTCCAGCTGAGCGTGGACTCCAGGGCGAAGGCCCCGCCGACATACGCGGCCTCGTGCAACTGTGAGGCGGCCATCTGCACCGCCATCGCGCGCAACTGCGGGCCTGCGTGAGCCGCGATCGCCCATTGCGCGTAGCCGAGATAGCTGGGACCGTGCATCGCGAACGCGCCGCCGAACCAGCGCTGCGCCGTGAGCCACTCAACCGTGGCCAGCCCGTCGCTGTGCTCGTTGGCGAGCGGGTCGAAGATGCCGCCCGACCCGAACGTGCCGCGCACGCTTTGCACGACCGCCTGGAAGCCGTGCTGCGCGAAGAACCGCCCATTGGTCAGGCCCACGAAGCCGCGCCGCCCATAGGGCGAGCGCACCAGGATCACCGGTGGCTTGGCCGCCTCCGGGGTATGAAAGCTCGCCGGGTAGTACCGGTCCGCGAGCAGGGTGACGCCGTCGGGCATCGGCACAGGAAGATCGCGATCCACGAGCACCCGGTGCGGCCCTGGCGGCAGCCGTACCGCCGCCACGCCGAGCCGTTCCGCCGCGGCAGCAGCTCTCGCCCTGGCCGTGGTGACACTCGACCCCTGGGTGCTTACCAGCCGCGCCGCGCTGTGCAACGTGGCATCCGTGATCGTCCTCGCCGCGGCCAGCCCGCTGGCCAGTTGCCCGCCGGAAATCCGCACCGCCCGCCACCGTCCCGAAGTTACCACCTAGTAGTCATAGTGACCCATGTCAGCGGGCTGGGGAAGACATAGCTTGCGCCCTCCTGTGTGCGCCAAACCGGGTGCCGGTCAGGTCGGCGAGCCCGCCGCTGCCCCGGTGACCCGATCGCCCCAGCGATCGAGGGCGGCGTCGAGGTCGAGCGGAGCGATCTGGCCCTTCTGCCGCTCCTGCTTCCAGTCCTGCGCGGGGACCCGCCACATGACCTCGAACTCGATGCCATCGGGGTCTTTGGCGTAGAGCGACTTGGATACCCGGTGGTCGCTGGCGCCGACCAGCGCTCCCTCTGCGGCGAGCTTGCGGCGGGTGTCGGCAAGCTCGGGCAAACTTCCCACCTCCCAGGCGAGGTGGTAGAGACCCGGCCGGTCGGCGCCGCCCACCGCGGCGGGTACCGCCGCGCCTTCGGCGCTGACCTGGAACAGCCCTAGGTCGTGATCGTTGGCCGTGCCCGGTGCGCGCAGGAACGCGGCGCTTCCTGGGACCTCATACGAGGTCTCGAAGCCGAGCACCTCGCGATAGAACCGTACCGAACGTGCCACGTCACGCACGTAAAGCACGGCGTGGTTCAGGCGGCGAACTGGCATCGCTCACACCCTCCTCGCGGTCGTCTACCTGGGAAATGCGCCGGATGCTCGGCTGATTCCCGCCCCGGCGCACGGGCCTATCGGTGGGTGCCGTCGCTGGCCAGGCGGAGATCTCGCGCCACAGCTCGCGGTAGCGGCGGGTGGCCACGCCGCGCGGAGAATAGACGGGGAGCGGGGCCCGTCGCACGGCCATCTGCTCGATCACTGACATCGCCGGGATCGCGGCGCCCGCGACGTCCGCCCGCTGTCCTGGCAGGTCCGCCAGGATGTCGCGGTGCAGTTTCTTGCGCCGATCGGCCATGGAGAAGAATGCGACGATCGCTGGCCGCCGGCCGTTCAGCGCGCCGACAAAGGTCGTGAGCTGGTCAAGGGTGCGGGTACACAGCGGGGTCGGGATCAGCGGCACGATCAGGGCGTCCGCCGCGTGCAGCACGTTCTCGGTAACCAGCGAGATGCTTGGCGGGCAGTCAAGGAAGACCGCGTCATACTCGCCCGCGAGTGGCGCCAGCAACCGGGCGATCTGCCGCGTTGGCCTGTTTGCCTCGTGCAGCCGCAGGTCCAGCTTGCGATAGGTGAAGTCGGCGGGCAGCAGGTCGAGGTTCTCGAAGTCGGTGCCCTTGATGGCGGCGTCGAGGGGTCGCGCACCGCGAACAAGCGCCTTGCCGCCGCCCTTGACCCGCGGGCGGACGCGGAACAAGTACGTGGCCGCGGCCTGCGGGTCGAGGTCCCACAGCAGCGTTTTGCGACCGTCACGGCTGGCCAGGTAGGCGAGGTTGACCGCGGCGGAGGTCTTTCCCACACCGCCCTTGACGTTGTACGTGGCATAGATTCTCACGCCGCCACCTCGGCGAGCAGCGCGAGCCGCCGGGTGTTGCGCGGGCTGGTGAACTGGGCGAAGCGCCTGGCGAAGTCGCCACGGGCGCGGCTCGCGGTCGCGTCGAGCTGCGCGGCGAGTTCGCCCATGGCAAGCAGCGTCGCTGCGGGGGCGGCGTGTTCGGCCACCATTCGTTCGGCCAGTGCGCGGATCGCCTCACGCTGAACGTGCCCGTCCTGGATGTCGCCGAGGCAGTCCTGAAGCTGTTTGAGTTCCCTGACCGCGCTGCGGTGGATCGCTGGCTCGTACAGCGTCGCGAAGAACTCGAGCACATAGCGCAGTTCCTTGCCGCGCTTGCGCACCAGGTGAAGCTGATCCTCGTCGGCGGCGGGCGTCACCGCCGAGCCGGTGCGCACCAGCCGGGCGTAAGCGCGCCGGGTCCGTGTGGCGGCCAGGTCAGCGATGGGCACATGCGTGGTCGGTCCGGGTCGGCGCGCCGCCTCGTCCCCGGCGGCGCGGACCTCGCTCAGCGCGGCGCGCCAGTCACTGGTGAGGCTGGTGAAGCGGGCCGAGCGCAGGCCACGGATCAGGCGCCGACGCTCAGCGGCGCGATAGCGCAGCAGGCTCGCGCGCAGCGGTTCCAGATCCGCGGGCGCCGCCGTGACCAGGCCGGCCGCGGCGGCGTCGAAGCCGAGCAGGTGAACGTCGAGATCACGGGTGGGGGTGGTGAGTTGCCCGAGCCAGCCAAACTCAGCGGCGAACCGCGCAGCGACCCCGTCAGGAAGCGCGTCACCTGCCAGCTTCAGCGCTGCTCTGGTCCGGCGCACGGCGACCCGCAGGTCATGCAGAAACTCGGTGTCGGCGTCACGGACAGCGCCGTCGACATTTGCCTGCGCCGTGTCGAGCAGGCGCAGCAGCACGCGAGCGAGGGCAGGGCCAGCCGCCATCGACGGGGCCAGGGCAACGTCCACCCGGTTGGTGTAGCCGGGCGTAGCCATCCCGGCCGCTTGCGCCGCGGCGTGAAACGCTGACTCGGCGGCGGCGGCGACGCCTGGCAGGCCGCCGATCAGCCGCTCGACGCGGTCGGCCTGCGCGTCATACCCGCGCACCGCCGCGATCCGAATGCGCGGCGCCAGCGCTGTCGCGTGCGATCCCGGCGCCGTGGCATCCGATCCCGGTGCTGTGGCATGGGGTCCCCAGGCCGTGGCAAGCGGGCGCCGGGCCGCGGCCTCGTCAACCGTGAGGTAGGCGATCGTCTTCCGCTCAGTGTCAAGCACGCGCACCTCACGCGTGGTGCCCGCGAAAGAGACAATGGGGAGCAGCGCCCTGATTCCCATGATCGGGGCGAGGTGCTCACGAAGGGGCCCGGCCGGTAGCTGTTCGGTCAGCGCGGGCAAGCTCAGCCTGGGAACAGCGGTGTCGGCCTGAACGCTGTCCCGCGTGAGGAGGCTGAGCCGGTGCGCGCCACGGCTGATGCTGTACTCGAGGCTGACCCCGGCGCGGTGAAGGCGCCAGTCGAAGGTGTCGAGCCAGACATGCCGCACCGTGGCGGACCGGCCTGCGCCCAGCTCGAACCGCGGTCGCAGGGCGTCGCCGAGCATGCCCACTGTCGCGCTTGCGCCCGCACCGCTCTCGGCGTCCGTCCTGCCGACGATGAACTCGCGAAGCTGCCGGGACAACAGCTGCCTCCCCGCTTGAAGCCTGCTCGGTGGTGCTGGCGCCCCGCACGTCTCCGGCAATCGCCAGTCATGACGCACTATAGCCAGCTTTGGTTAACTCGCCGTTCAAGATTTTGTGACCAGCCAGTGACCTTCTAGCGGCGGTTCAGGCGGTCAGCCGTCGCCGCCGGGTGAGCGGCAACGCCAGCGTGATCGTGACGGCCATCACGGCGAAAGCTGCGGCTGGCTCTGAGATCAGGGCCTGCACGATGAGGGCGGTGACAAGCCCGAGGTCAGCCACAGCATCTGATTCGCCGACGACAACGCGCAATATGCCGCCACCACGGTCCAGCGGTTGCGCGGCACGCCAGACGGTACGCCAGGCGGCGCGGCGTCGGGTGCTGGGCGGCTCATGTCCGGCTAGCCAGCCTACAGGGCGGGCGCGTGCTGCGCGGGCTCCGCATCGTCGAGCAACCGGTAACGCACCGCGAAGGAGGCTGCCTCGAGCCGAGAGTGGACCCCGAGCTTGGTCAGCAGCGCCTGAACGTGCGAACGAACGGTGGTGCTGGATACCCCGAGCTTGGCGGCCATGGCGGTGGTTGCCATCCCGTCGACGAGCAACCCGAGGCACTGCCATTCCCGGCCGGTGAGGTAGGCGGCGAGCCGGCGCGCGTCCTCGGTCTGCCTGGATCGCCGGGCGGCTGCGGTCTTCGGCACGTTGACGACCACCTCTCCGCGCAGCACCCGCTCGATCGCCCCGGTCAGCGCCGAGACCCCCCGGGTCTTGTGCAAGTAACCCGAGGCCCCGGCCTGCAGCGCCTGCCGCACCCCGTCGTTGTCAGCGTCGGCGCTCAGCACCAGGACCTTTGTCCGGCTGCTCGCGGCGATCATGATCGCTATGGAGTCCAACCCGTCGTCGCCGGCGAAATGCCGGTCGATCAGGCACACGTCCGGCTTGTGCAGGCGTACGGACTCGACGGTTTCTGCGAGCGTGCGCGCCACGGTAACCGTGAACCCGCGCTGGGCGAGCACCGCGGAGAGCGCGTCGAGGAACACGGCGTGGTCGTCACCGAGGACGACGTCGGTTGCCTTCATCGCACGCTCACCCCGGCGCCGGCCGGCGCCGCGCTCACCCCGGCGCCGCCCGGCGCCGCGTTCGCGTCGAGCCGGGCGGGAAGGGCGATACGTACGCATGTGCCGCCGGCCGCGGGTGACAAGACCTCAAACCTGCCGCCGGACGATCTGAGCAGTGAGGTTGTCACATCCAGCCCCAGTGACGCCGTCCCGCGCGGCCCTTTTCGGAAGCCTGGGCCATCATCAATGACGTCGATGACGATGTCAGGTGCGCCGCCGCGCGGCGCGGCGCGGCCAATCACAACCTCGACGCGGCCCTGCGGGCCCGCGGCGCAAGCGCGGCCGGCGCCACCCTCGGCGCGGCCCCAGGGCTTCGGCGCACGCGGCCAGCTTGCCGCCCGCGCCGCATTGCCGACCAGGTTGGACAACACCCGCCACAGTAGGACCGGATTCGCCTGGACGTTCACCGCCGGTCCGGGCCGCACAACCACCGATGTCCGGTATCTGGCGCTGGCAAGCAGCGCGACCTGGGCGGCAAGCGCGCGGACGTCGACGAGGTCAGTCTCGTCATAGCCGTGCTCGTCCGGCACGCCGTGGAAGATGATGTCGAGCAGTCGGGACACCTCAAGCGAGACCAGCTCCAGCCGCCCGCGTGCGCCGGCCGGAAATCCCGGCTCCGCGTGCATGGCCTCCACCAGGTAGGACAAGGTCGTCGCCTCGTGTCCGAGATCATGAAGCAGGCCACGCACCGCCGTGTTGTCGCGGCCATCGTCGTGCCTGCTGCCGGGTCCCCGCCGCCCGTTCTGGTCGCCGTTTCTCGCCGCTCCGTTGTCCATGGACCCCACGTTGGTGCGCGGCGGTAGCCGCGCAGTGCGCCTGTCAGTTGCGCGTTGGTTGCGCACCGTGTCGCCCTCCGGCCCGGCGATGGCCGCCGGAGGGCGCCGTCACCGGCGGCTGCCGCTCATCTGGCGGGCTCGCGTGGCCGGAACCCGGCGGCCAACGCAACGCTGCACGCCTCGAGCCTGCTGTGTACCTCGAGCTTGGCGAAGATGTTGCGGGTGTGCGTGCGCACGGTGTCGGCCGAGATCTGCAAGTCCCCGGCGATCTGCTTGCCGCGCTTTCCGTCCATCATGCTGAGCAGCACATCGCGTTCGCGCGGGCTCAGCATGCCAAGCGGATCACCATGCCCGCTCGCGCGGTTGACGTCGACCCGCAGCTCGCGCATTATCTCGCCGAGCATGATGGGCGGGAACCACGAGTGACCCTCGCATACGCCGCGCAGCACCGTTTCAAGCTCGCCTGCGCCCTGCTCCTTGGCTACCCAGGCCGCCACTCCTGCCCGGGCCGCTTGCACGGCGTGTGCGATGTCGTGATCGGCGCTGAGCACGACCACGTGCGTCCCTGGGCGCGTCGCGATCAGTTGCTGCACGACCTCGCCGAGCGCGGCGCCGAGCGGCTCGACCTCGATGGTGATGACGTCAGGACGCAGCCCGCGGACGATCTCTATCAGGTTGGGGTCGCCGGTGGCACACCGCCCCGCGATCCAGAAATCCGTCGCGGCGGACAAGCGTGACGCCAGCGCCTCTGTGACCATCAGGTGGTCATCGACGAGCAGCAACCGTTTGACATCCACACACTCACTGTGCCCGGCCAGCGCCGCTGCGTCCTCGTCCAGATGCATGAGGACGTTCTCATCCGGATGCACGGGCGCGTCACACGCCGCCGACCGCCACGACTCCGTTGAGCGTGCCGACGTAGGCCTGAGAACCAGCAAGGCTCGGCGCCGCGAAGTGCGGTGCGGCGCCGATGGTGACCCTGCCACGGATGGCGCCGCTGGACGGATCGAGGGCGTAGAGGACACCGCCGTCATAGTCGACGGCCCAGACCGCGCCTCCACCGGTCACCGGCGAGCCGTGCGCGTCTGCCGCCTGCGCTGTCCAGCCGGCGTGCGGTGTCCCGTCGGCATCGATGATCACCTGCCGGATGCCGCTGTTCGCGCAGGGCACGTAGACCACATTGCCGGACACCGCGGCGGTGCCGAACCCGGCGCAGAGCGGCAGTTTCGCGACCTGCCCGCCGATCCCGCCGAGCCGGGCGGCGCGCAACACGTAGCCGGTGCCGTTCTTTCCTGCGATGAACAGGTAGTCGCCGGCCGCGGCGGGGGTCATCGAGCCGAGGTCGGCGTCTGACGCGTTGTCCTGCGCCCAAACCGACGGCGCGAAGAGGTCGATCCTGCGCAGCTGCGGCGACAGGGCAAGCACCGAGTCGCTGCCATCGTAGGAGGTGGTCGACGCGCCGTTGCCCACGGAGACGAAGAGCCGGCCAGCGGTCGCCAAGACGCCGCCGGTTGCCCAGATCCCGGCCCGCCGCGAGGTCGGAACCGCGTAGGACCTGATGCGGCCCCTTCCGTTGGTGGCAACCGACACCACGGAGCCCACGTAGTTCGCGCAGTCACCGTTCAGCCCGCCAAAGGCGATGTAGACCCGGCCTGCGCGCAGCGCGAGCGCGGGCCGTTGCTGAGTCGCGATCGGGTCGCCACGCGGCGGCTCGACCTCACGCCGCACCCGGAGCTTGCCGTCGCTCAGCCTGATCCCCGCGAGCAGGTGGGCGCCTCCTGTGGTCTCGGCCACGGCGAACACAAGCCCGCTTGCCGGGTCGTAGACCGGCGTCCCCGTGATGCCGAGCGGGTCGATATTTCCGCACGGCAGATCGGAAAGCGGCACCGGCGCCGCGATGTGCCTGCGCCAGATCGTGGTCCCGCCGGGCGTCAGCGCGAACACGGTGCCGCCCTCGGTAGCGACGATGACCCGGCCGCCGACGACCAAAGGCTGCGCGTAGGCCGCGCCGTCCAGGCGCTTGTGCCAGGCGACTCGCAGCCTGCCCGGGGCGGGCACACCAACCGCGGCGCCGCTTCGCGCCGGGTCATGATCGTAAGTCGGCCAGTCGCCCGCCGAGATCGACGGTCCGGGTGTCGGCGTCGCGTTAGCGATCGGTGGCGGCGGGCTCGGTCTCGGCGGCGCGGTTTCGCTGCAGGCCGCGACCCCAGCGGCGACCGCAGCCACCGCCGCGTGCGCGGCCACAGCCGCGATGCGCCGACGCACCATCACGCACGAAACCTATCCCGAACGGCAGCCGCCAGGCGCGCAGGACCGCGGCGTCGGCTATCCAAACCCCGCGGTGCCGCGCGGCCGCATTGGCGGCAGCGGCCGCTGGTCACTCACGGGTGCCGACTTCGGCGTGCGCCGTCGCGTCCAGCCGCCACTGCCGCTGCGCCTGCCAGCCATGGGCGGTGCGCCGCTGCAGGGTGATGACCGCGTCGGCGCGCTCGGTGTTCCTGCAGACGGCGGTGGACCCGTCCGGGTCGGTGTAGCTGACGGCGAGGGTGCGCTCCGGCGGCTGGGTGACCTGGATCCGGATCCGGTGGCCGCGGGCCATGCCAAGCACGGTCCAGGTGGGCAGGCGGATTCGGGCGATGAACCGGGCCGAGTGCAGGATCGGGTCGCCCGGCGGCCAGTCCCGTCCGCCGACCCGCAGCCGGACCAGGGGCAGCGGCGGCAGCTTGCGCAGGCCAGGCCGGGCCGATGTGGCCGCGACCACCTCGCAGACGTCACCGCCGCCGAGGTCGGCGTGCAGCCAGGCCCAGCGATGGGCGTTGCCGTGCCCGTAGATGCGGGCGCTGGCGCCGGGCGCGCCGGCGAGCCGGATGCTGGCGCCGTTGTGCCGCACGGTGCCAGCAAAGACGGCCGAGGGCACGGGCACGATCTGCGCGCCAGGGAGCGCCTCGCGTTCCCAGGCCCACCGCGGGAAGGTGAACAGCGGCGCGCCGCTGGCGTTGGCCGCGAGATCCCAGGCGAACTGTGTTCGGCCGTTGTGGCCGGCCCCCGCGGCGCCGCGCAGCGCGGTGGGCGTCATGACGACGTCGCCGCAGACGAACACCGCTCCGCCGCCAGGCGCGCGCCACGGCTGCGGGCCGAACCTGGCCATCACCGGCGCGCCGTCGGGCGGGAATACAGCGACCCAGCCATGGGTGTAGGCTCGCTGGCCGCCGCTCGGCGCGACGAGTTCGTGGTGCAGCCAGAATCCGGTGCCTGTCGCGGGGTCGGTGAGGGTGGTGTACCAGACTTCGAGCCTGCCAGGCTGCCCGCGCCACCGTGACGGCAGGTAGGCACGTGCCGGTGGCACGCTCGCCGGCGCCTTGCCAGGCAGCGCGCCCGGCGGGAGCGCGTCGGGGTGAAGGCGCACGCTCGCGAGCAGCCGGCCAAGGCGGCGCCGCAGGTCGAAGCGGAGCTGCGCCGCGCCGGTGATGGCGCCCAGCCGGGCTTGCCCCGTCATCGTCTCTGCGAACGTTGTGTGCATGACGCGCACCTCGTCTCCGACCGTCCCCTGACTCTCAGGGGGTTGGTTCGCGTTCGCGCCCAGGCGCGAGGGCCTCGAGGATCTCGGTGCCACGTTCGACGGCGACGCCCGGGTCGGTGTCGGGCGATCCGATCAGCGGATCCCAGTTGAGGTCGTAGAACACCTCGGTCACCCCCTGCGTTTCCAGCCAGGAGGTGTCCTCGCGGATCTGGGCGTACGAGCCTGCGAGCCGTACGTGCTCGTCGCCAGCCACCAGCGCGCCTGCCTGCACCACACCGCGGCAGACGATCCGCACCGCGGCGGGGTCCCGGCCGGCCCGCTCCGCTGCCTCGCGAACCGTGGCGGCCGCTTCTGCGATCTTGTTGAGGTCGGCACGACTGCTGCTCAGCCAACCAGCCGCGAGCCGGCCCGCGCGGGCAAGGGCCGTCGGCGCCACGCCGCCAAGCAACACCGGCGGGCCCGGCCGCTGCACCGGCTTGGGTGCCATCCGGCTCGGCGGGATCTCATAGAACTCGCCGTGGAACTCGCTCACCTCGTCTGCCCACAGCGTGTGCAGCGCGGCGATGTACTCTTCCGCCCGCGCGCCGCGCCGTGCAAGCTCCGCCCCGCTGGCGGTGAACTCGACCGGCGACCAGCCGATGCCGAGCCCCAGATCGAACCTGCCGCCACAGAGCACGTCGAGCGTTGCCGCCTGCTTGGCCAGGTAGGTCGGGGACACAAACGGCAGGTTCACGATTGACACGCCGAGCCGGACGCGCGAGGTGTTCGCCGCGGCGAAGGCGAGCGAGATCATCGGGTCGAGCACGCTGCGGTACACCGGCGCCGGCTCGTCGTCGGCGGCCACGAGCAAGCGCTGGAAGGTCCACAATGAGTCATAGCCGAGGTCTTCCGCGCGCCGGCCGAGTTGAGCGATCGTGTGAGGATGTGCCCACGCGCCCGCAACCGGCAGGCCGAATCCGATCCGCATGCCGCACACCTTAGTGTCTGTTTCGACTGCCCGGTGGATCAGCGCACGGGCAAGGCGGCAAGGTGGCGGCCGGATCCGGCGGGGATCAGGATCAGCGCGGCGACTCGCGGGCCACTGGTGGGGTGGGCGAGCACCCTTGTTAGGCTAACCTAACTTAGGTTAGCCTAAGTGATCGTTGCCTTTCGCACGCCTTTTGGAGCGGAGAATGTCTGCAGGCAGCATCACGCTGCTCGGCGCGATCGCTGGGCTGACCATCTTCCTCGGTCTGCCGATCGGCCGGTTGGGAAGCCCAATTCCAAAGGTCAAGGCGTTGCTCAACGCGACGGCGATTGGCATCCTCATCTTCCTGCTCTTCGACGTTTTGAGCCATGCGTGGGCGCCGGCTGACACCGCCCTTGGCAGTCGTCATTTCGCCACTGCGCTGCGCGACGGCGGCGTGATGCTCGGCTGCGTCGGGTTCGGCCTCGTCGGCCTCGTCTTCTTCGACCGGTGGGTCGCCCGCAGGGCTCGCCGCGCGCGTATGGCTCGCCCGGAGGGTCCGGGCGCCGCGGTGGTGGCGCCGGCCCCTGCCACAGGCCTGCTGCGCTCGCCAGCGGCAGAACTGTCGCTGCTCATAGCGGTCGGCATCGGGTTGCACAATTTCGGCGAAGGGCTGGCCATCGGCAACTCGGCCGCGGCAGGCGAGATAAGCCTCGCATTGCTGCTTGTGATCGGCTTTGGCGCGCATAACGCCACCGAGGGCTTCGGGATCGTCGCGCCGCTCGCGGCCGGCGGCGAGCGCCCCTCCTGGGGCAGGCTGACCGGGCTCGGGCTGATCGGCGGCGGCCCAACGTTCCTCGGCACGCTGGTCGGTCAGCAGATGACCAGCGACCTCTTGTCCATCGCGTTCCTTGCGCTCGCGGCAGGCTCGATCCTTTACGTCGTCATCGAGCTGCTCGCGGTGGCGCGTGCCATGGCCGTCAAGCAGATCACGACGTGGGGGATCCTGCTCGGCCTGGTGCTCGGCTTCGTCACCGACGCCATCGTCACCGCCGCCGGCGCCTAGCTGCCCCGCCGCCAGCTAAAGTCCTACCAGTGAGTGAGGGGGACAGCGGCAGCGGTCAGCCGGTCACGCGAACCGGTGGTCCTCAGGCGACCGAGACACACCTTTCCGGCGTCGCCGTGGCCGGGCTCAGCAGGCGGCTCATCGGCTGGGAGATCTTGGTCGTCTTCGCCGTCTCGCTCGGCGCCAGCGGCCTGGTGGCCCTCATCCAGCTGATCGGCTCAATTACCGGGCGCGCCCCCCTTTCCCACCAGCACGCCGTGCTGAACGGCTCGCTCGCCCCCGGCCGCCCGTGGCTCGACCTTGCCCTGCAGGTGACCAACATCACGCTCTCGCTCGCCCCGGTCGCGCTCGTCCTTTACCTGCTCGCCAGGTCGGGGGAGTCCGCGTCCGCGATCGGGCTCGACGCGCGCGCGCCGGGCAGGGACGCCGTGCGCGCGATGGCCCTGGCCGCGCTCGTCGGCGGCACCGGGCTGGCGCTCTATCTGGCCGCCTTCCACCTCGGTCTCAACCTGAACGTCGTGCCGGAGCAGCTCCCCGCCGTCTGGTGGCGGATCCCTGTGCTGATCGCGGCGGCCGCGCAGAACGGCATACTCGAGGAAACCGTGGTACTCGGCTACCTGCTGCACCGGCTGGGGCAGCTCGGCGTGCCCGCTGGGCGCGCCATCGCGGCAAGCGCGCTTGTGCGCGGGTCGTACCACCTCTACCAGGGGTTCGGCGGCTTCGTCGGCAACGCGGCAATGGGTGTGATCTTCGGTGTGCTGTACCGGCGCTGGGGCCGCGTGACGCCGTTGGTCCTCGCGCACACCCTGATCGACGCGGTCGCGTTCGCCGGGTACGCGGTGCTGCATGGGCATGTGTCATGGCTGCCGTGATGACGGCGATCTGAGCGGCCTGGCGCGAAGCGGCGTCAGCCGGAAATCCTCAGCCCGAGGTCGGCAAGGACCACCGCGCCGGGCAGGTTCGCGAGCGCCACGCCCGCCAGCGCCAGCTTGGATCGCCGCACGCCGCTGCCGACCACGACCCGCGGCGCTGCCGCGACGGCGGCGTCGACCAGGATCGGCCAGCCCTCCGGCAGGCCGATGGGTGTGATGCCGCCGTAGTCCATGCCGGTTTCCGCTACGGCGTCGTCGACGGAGGCAAACGACGCCTTGCGCGCGTTCAGGTGCCGCCGGACAAGGCCGTTGACATCGGCCCTGGTGGTGGCGAGCACGAGGCACGCCGCGGGCCTTGTCTGCCCGCCGCGGCGGCCGGCCACCACGACACAGTTGGCAGAGACCTGCGGCGCGACACCGTACCGCGCGCAAAAGGCCGCGGTGTCCGCGACCGCTGGGTCAATCTCAGCGACCATGACCTCCGTGGCGGGGATGACGTTCTTCCACTGCGCGAGCGCCGCGGCCACAGGTGGCGCAAGGAGATCAGGTCGGTCGAGCGCGGGAACCAGGCTCAACGATCCCATCTGGGCGTCCATAGGCAGGTAGCTTACGAGCCTGCCGCGCGATGCGGCGCGACAGGGAATTCATAGGATGGGCGAAACACTTAAAACGGGGCCGTGCCATGGGATCGGTCAGCTCGTGAGCGTCGCGTAGCCGCGCGGGCTGTGACACCGGAGGTTGGTATGGCAGTGAATTTCGGTTTGCTCTTGATCCGCGTCATCGTCGGGCTCACGCTTGCGGCGCACGGGGCGCAGAAGTTGTTCGGCTGGTTCGGTGGTGGCGGACTGCGGAGCACAGCGGTCAATTTCGAGAAGATGGGCTACCGGCCAGGCAACGTGATGGCGCTGCTTGCCGGCCTCGGCGAGGCGGGTGGCGGCGCGCTTGTGGCGCTCGGCCTGCTCACGCCGCTCGGCGCCGCTGCCGGGATAGGGGTGATGCTGAACGCCATCATCAGCGTGCATGTGCCGAACGGGTTCTGGAACCAACGTGGCGGCTTTGAGTACCCGCTGACCATCGCGGCCGTGTTCGCCGGGATCGCCTTCGCGGGCTCGGGCGGCTATAGCCTGGACGCCGCGATTGGCTGGCGGCTCAGCGGCATCGGCTGGGGAATCGGGGCTGTGCTCGCCGCGGCGGGGGCTGCGGCCGGCGCGCTGCTGATACGCTCACGCGCGCTGCGGGAAGTCAGCCAGCCGTCCTGACTGCCGTCAGCGCCAAGGCAGCCTGCTAGCGCCGCGAAGGATCCCGCATGACGAGCCAGGCAGACGCGCTCACGACACAGAGCCCGAGCGGGCCGAATGGCATCGACCTGGACACGGTCACGATCGCGGGGCTACGGCGCGCGATGGAATCGGGCGCCGTCACCGCGGCTGAGCTCACCCGCTGCTACCTCGAGCGGATCAGCGGCCTCAACCCGGTGCTGCGGGCGGTGATCGCGGTGCATCCGGACGCGATGGCCGCGGCGGAGGCGAGCGATGCCGGCCGCCGCGCCGGCCGTTCGCGGCGGCCGCTCGAAGGGATCCCTGTCCTGGTCAAGGACAACATCGCGGCGACCGGCTTGCCCACAAGCGCGGGATCGCTCGCGCTTGCCGGGTCTGCCCCACCCGATGCGTTCTGCGTGGCCAGACTCCGCGCGGCAGGCGCGGTGATCATTGGCAAGGCCAATCTCTCCGAGTGGGCGAACTTCCGCTCCGAGCGGTCGACCAGCGGCTGGAGTTCGGTCGGCGGCCAGGTCCGCAACCCGCACGTGCTTGACCGCAACCCGTCAGGGTCGAGTTCGGGCTCCGCCGCGGCGGTCGCCGCGCACCTGGCGCCTGTCGCGCTCGGCACGGAGACAGATGGCAGCGTTGTCTGCCCGGCGAGCGCGTGCGGAATCGCCGGCGTCAAGCCCACGCTCGGGCTGGTCAGCCGGTCCGGTATCGTGCCGGTCTCGCTCCTGCAGGACACGGCGGGGCCGATGGCGCGTTCTGTCGCCGACGCGGCGGTTCTGTTGCGTGTGATCGCCGGAGCCGATCCGGCCGATCCCGCGACCCGCGCGGCGCACGGGCCCGGTCCTGGCCCGCTTGATACGGCGGCGCTTGACCCAACGGCGCTGGATGCAGGCGCGCTGCGCGGCAGCCGTTTGGGAATATGGTGGGAAGGCTCTGCGGCGGCGGACCCGGCGACCGCAGCGGTCCTTGACGCGGCGATCGCGGTCTTGCGCGGCGGCGGCGCGGAGATCATCGATCCTGTCGGCCTGCCGGGCGCCGAGGATCTGGCCGAACCCGAGTTCGCCGCGTTGTGCCACGAGTTCAAACACGACCTGAACGCCTACCTCGCCACCCTCGGCGCGGGCCAGCCGCGCTCCCTGGCGGAGCTGATCGAGTTCAACACGCGCAATGCCGCGCGGGTGATGCCCTTCTTCGGCCAGGACCTTTTCGAGCGCGCCGAGGCTACAAGCGGCGACCTGGCCGAGGATGCCTACCGCGCGGAGCGCTCACGGGTGACCGAACTCGCCCGCCGTGCCCTGGACACCCCGCTCGCCGAACACGGCCTCGACGCCGTGGTGGCGCTCAGCGCGAACCCCGCCTGGCCGACCGATCCTGTGCTTGGCGACCGCGACGTGTTCCACACCACCGGGCCGGCCGCGGTGGCGGGCTATCCCGCAGTGACCGTCCCCGCGGGGCAGGTGCACGGGCTGCCCGTTGGGCTGACATTCATGGCCGCCGCGTGGCACGAGCCGCGGCTGCTCGCGCTCGCCCACGCGTTCGAGCGTGCGTCGGCCGCCCGCCGCGCGCCCGCGTACCGTGCGACCATAGGCGATCCCTAACGGCTTACGCGGGGCGAGCCACGAACCGGCCTGCGGCGGCCTTGGCGGGGCGCCAATATAGCCTTGCTTGCATGGAATCGTGGCGTGCTGTCAGCCTGCCCGGCCTGCCTGGACGCGGCCCTGAGCCGCGGCTGGCCAACACGGCGGGCGGCGGGCTCGCCGTCGCGGCCGCGGGGAACACCGCCCGGCTGTACGCCTGCGGGATCACCCCCTACGACGCGACGCACGTGGGGCACGCCGCGACCTACACGGCGTGGGACCTGCTGGTCAGGGCGTGGCGAGACGCTGGTCATGACGTGCTCTACGTGCAGAACGTGACCGACGTCGATGATCCCCTGCTCGAACGCGCCGCGAGGGACGGGGTGGACTGGCGTGAGCTCGCCGACTCCCAGATCAGGCTCTTCGGTACGGACATGGCGGCGCTGCGGGTGCTGCCGCCAGCGCACCTGGTCGGCGCCGTGGAGGCGCTCCCGCTCATCGAGGCGATGATCAGGCGGCTGGCCGAGCGCGGCGCGCTCTATGAGCTTGAGGCGGATTACTACTTCGCGAGGTCGGCCGATTCCTTGTTCGGTTCGCTGTCCGGGCTCGGGCCGGCCGAGATGGTCCGGCTGTCCGCGGAGCGCGGCGGCGACCCTGGGCGCGCTGGCAAGAAGGATCCGCTCGACTGCCTGGTGTGGGTTGGCGCGCGGGCCGGCGAGCCCTCGTGGCAGTCCGCGTTCGGGCCCGGCAGGCCTGGCTGGCACGTCGAGTGCGCCGCGATCGCCTCGCGGTTTCTCGGCGTGCGGTTCGACGTCCAGGCGGGAGGCAGTGACCTGGTGTTCCCGCACCACGAGCTGAGCGCGTCGCACGCCAGGGTGGCAGTTGCTGATCCGGACGCCTTCGCGCGCGTCTACGCGCACTCGGGAATGGTGCGGCTGTCGGGGGACAAGATGTCCAAGTCAGCCGGGAACCTTGTTTTCGTGTCGCAGTTGCTTGAGGCCGGTTCGGATCCGATGGCGATTCGGCTGGCGCTGCTCGCGCACCACTACCGCTCCGACTGGGACTGGACCGACGCGACGCTCCCGGCCGCGGCGCGGCGGCTTGCCCGCTGGCGCTGCGCCGTGTCGTCCCCCGCGGCGCCGCCCGCCGAGCCGGTGCTCGCCGCGGTGCGGCACCGGCTGGCCGACGATCTTGACGCACCCGGGGCGCTCGCCGCGGTGGACGCGTGGGTCGATGCGGTGCTGCGTACCGAGCCGCGGCCGGACTGGGTCGAGCCCGCGCCCGGCCTGGTGCGCGCAACGGCCGACGCGCTTCTCGGCGTCGCTGTCTGATCCGCCGCCTGTCTGGTCCGCCGCCTGTCTGGTCCGCCGCCTGTCTGGTCCGCCGCTGGGCCGTGATATCGTCATCGATACCGCCCGATATCGGGCGACGGGCACGGCTGAATGGGGGCCGCCAGTGGATGAGACCGTGGGCGAGCAATCCAAGGATCCCGCTGACCTGCTGATGAAGGCCCTTGACGTGCTGGAACCGAAGGACCGTGACGCGGTCTTGACCTGGCTCCTACGTGGCAGCCTGCGCGGAGCCGGCCTGCCGCCACTTGGGTCGTTCCGCCGCGTCATGGGGGCGAGCCAGTTGGGCAGCGAGCCAGAGTACCTCACGTCCTACATGACCGGGGCGCGGTCCGGCCAGCGCGCGCAGCAGGTTGTGCCGGTGCGTTTCCCGACCGAGCAGCATGGCCAGTTGCGCGACTGGTGCGCCGAGCATGGGTTTTCCATGGCGACGGTCATCCGCGGCCTGGTAACGCGATTCCTTGAGACGCAGCATTCCGAGCGAAACTAGTCTCGGGCTCGGGACCCTGCCACGGTCAGCCCAGTCCCGCGCCGGCTCAGGCCCGACACCAGGGACCGGCGGGCCGCGTTGGGAATAAGCAATACATGTGCCACTTCGTGGCTCTCCCGTGGGGGATGAAACTGGGTTGCCGCGCCCAGCGGGAACCCAGTTTCGTGTCAGCCAGCAGGGCCAGAGCGTTGTAATCACGCCCGCAATGCCGCCCATTAGGGAGCGTCTCGCAATAACACACTAGTTCCTAACCTGTGGTATGCAACCCCACGACGTGCGGATGTCAACATGGGGCCGGATCATCCCGCCCGCAGCGAGCAGGACACCTTCTTCGTCCAAACGGCGGCTCTTGCCGGTGTCCAGCGCCGCGGTATCAAGCCTCTTGGCATCGCCGCAGGTCGGGACGCCCCAGCAGGTTCGCGCCCGCGAAACGCAAAACCTGCGTGTTGATCACCTGTAGGTCCTTACGCCACTGCAGCGTACAAAGACGCATCGGCGCCGTTGTGCCAGTCCGGTTGACGGAGCGCAGAGGGGCCATGCGGCATCGCGGCTTCGGTAACACAAGCTGATCTCCGCGGTCACGGTTCGGGTGGTCGGCCATGGTTGGCTGTGGTCGGCCGTGGTCGGCCGCGCGGGAGAAAATGTCAGACCCCCGAGGTATCCTCCGGCGTTCACAGTGTTATGCATAGGGCACCTCGCGCGTCAAGACCCAGTCCGTACTCGTGGATTAGAGCGTTATATCCACAGGCGCCAAATATTCCCCGTCGACAGCGATATTTGCTGCCATCATGCTAGGTGGCATGAAACCAAATCCATCACCTGAAAGCTTGCCGCCGCGCATTCGCCCAGATTCACCACATTCGTTAGATTCACCAGATTCGTCAAAGTCACGAGATTCGTCAGGCTCACCAGGCTCACCAGATTCACCAGATTCACCAGATCGTCGGGACCAGCCGCCGGTCAAAATTGGCTCACCGGCGGAAATCCTCGCCGCCGTGCCCTACCTGCTGGGCTTTCACCCGACCAACAGCATTGTGGTGATCGGTGCCCGGCCACCCCGCGATCGCGTGCACGTGTGCTTCCGCTATGACGTGCTCGATCCGCCCGAGCCCGGATACGCCCGCGAGATCGCGACCCATGGCGCCAATGTGCTCGCGAAGCAACATGTGACGGCGGCGATTGTAGTGGGATATGGACCGGGCGCGCTGGTCACTCCGATCGCGGAAGAATTTCGCGGCCAGCTGCACGTGGCCGGCGTCAAATTGCGCGAGATGCTTCGGGTGGAAGAGGGCCGGTACTGGTCATACCTCTGCCAGGACGCGGCGTGCTGCCCACCGAGCGGCGTACCCTTCGATGTCTCGACAAGTCCCGTCGCGGCACAGCTGACGCTTGCCGGGAACGTGTCGCTGCCCGACCGCGCGGCGCTTGAGCGCACGATTGCGCCACATGACGGGGCGGTGCGCCGGTCAATGCACGAAGCCACGCTTCGTGCGGAGAGCCGTGCCACTGCGCTCGTTGCGCAGGCTGAGCGTTCCGGCCGCAGGCGCCGCGAGCTGCTGCGCCCAGTGATCGATGCGGGCCTGCGGGCGGTCAGGGACGCGGTCGGAACCTACCGTGGCGGAGGACGGATCGCCAACCATGACGAGATCGCTTGGCTCACGGTGACCCTGGCCGATCTGCGCGTGCGCGACGACGCGTGGGCGCGGATGGACCCGCAGCACCGGGCACCGCACCGGCGGCTCTGGACCGATGTCGTGCGCCATGCCGAGCTGCGTTACGTTCCCGCGCCCGCGTGTCTGCTGGCCTTCACCGCGTGGCAGTCGGGCGACGGGGCGCTGGCGAACGTGGCGATTGCGCGAGCGCTGGACGTCGATCCCAGCTACACCATGGCGCTCTTGCTGCTTGAGGCGGTTTCGGGGGGCCTCCCGCCATCGGCAGCTCGGCTGCCGATGACACCCGAGGAGGTTGCCGCTTCCTACGCTGCGGTCGAGGGCAGCCGCAGGCCGGCCAGCAGACGGCCTTCCGCATAACGCAGGGCCGCAGGCGGAAGCTCGCCAGGCGCTCCGCTCAGCAACACCTGGAGCACGGACGCCCCCATATCGGATCCACGAAGATCGTTGCCAGCCGGCCCACCCGGTCCAGCCGGCCGAGCCGGTCCAGCCGGTTGAGCCGGTTGAGCCGGTCCAGCCGGTCGAGCCGGCCCAGCCGGCCCAGCCGGCCCAGCCGGCCCAGCCGGCCCAGCCGGTCCAGCTGAACTGGCCGAGTTAGACGAGTCGGCGGACCCGTCGGGTGGTTCTTGGCGTGGCGACCCCGATGGCGTGGCTTGCTCGGTAGGTCCGGTGGGTGGTGCGTGCCGTCCACGTCCTGGGTACGGCGTGCGCCAGCCCGGCTCGGGCGATGGTGTATGCCAGCCCGGATCCGGCGATGGCGGGTGCCCGCCGATGTTCTCGGGCGGTGCGTGCCGCCCACCCGGGTTCTCCGGTGGTGCGTGGCGGCCGCGCGCTGCGTACACAGTGTGCCCGCCCGGGTCCGGCGTATGGCGGCCGGGATGGGTGGATGGTGTGTGCTGGCCCGGGTCGGCAGGTGATGCGTTCCCGCCCGGCGTCGCGGCGCCTGAGGCTCGGGACGGGTCGGCGGACCCTGACGCCGCGTGCTGTGCTATTGCGACGGCGTCCGCGGCGCCCGCTGGCCGCGCGGCAAGTCGGCGAAACGCCTGGGCGGCGACAGCGGGCGCCGAGCCGTGCAGCCGGACCCTCGGCAGGGCGCCGCGGATCCGGTCCATTACAAGCTCGTACTGGGTGCAGCCGAGCACTATCGCCCGTGTGTCGGCGGAAGTCGCCGAAGCCGCGGCGAGCACCGCCGCCGCGATCGCCTCCTGGTCGGCTCGTTCGATCGCGTCGGCGAGGCCTGGGCAGGCCACCTCGGTCACCGGCACACCATCGGCGAACTGACGGATCAGTTCTTGCTGATACGGGCTTCCCGTCGTGGCAGCGGTCGCCCAAATCGCGACCGGGTCGCCGCTCGCCGCCGCTGGCTTGATGGCGGGGACGGTGCCGACGACCGGCAGGTCCGGCTCGAATTCGGATCGCAGCAGGTCAAGCGCCCGCACCGACGCCGTGTTGCAGGCGAGCACCAAAACATCCGGCGCCCACGGCAGTGTTGCCTCGGCACAAGCGAGCGCCCGCTCGGCGATGTCGTCAGGGGTGCGCGCGCCCCACGGCATGCCCTCTGGGTCCATGGACAAGATCAGTTCCGCGCTTGGGCACAGCCTGCGCAGATGCATCGCCGCGGGAAGGACACCGAGGCCCGAATCGACGAGTGCGAATCGCATGCGCCAACCTTAGCGGCGCGGCGCGCCTCATCCAGGCGATCGTGACGAACCTGGCCACGGCTGCTACCGCCGTCCTCAGGCGGCTCTTATCAGCGCCCAGACCACCTTTCCGTCCAACCCGGGATCACGTTCGGTTAGCTCGTAGCGCCCGCCAGATCCCCAGTCCGCCGTCGGCGCAGACAACTCGCTCGGCATGATTTCCTGCACCACGTTGTAATAGCCCCAGTTGGTGCTCACCGCGTCGACCAGGAGCAGCCCACGCCCATTTTCCATGGTGAGATTGGCCTCGGCGCGCACCGGTGGCTCGGGGTTGCTGTCCCACACCTCGACAAGCAGTTGCCCGTCCCCTCCCGTGAGACGCAACCAGATGACCGGCAGGCCAAGCACGCTGTCCGTGTCGTGGTAGGTGACGGCCGCCTTGATCGCGTTCGTTGCCAGCTCAGACACGACAAGTTCGACGGTCTCGGCGAGAGTGTCGAGTCCCCACTCCCACGCGACCTGCTTGGCGTGCAGCCGGGCGCAGGCGACCGCGCTCGGAAGAGCACCCAGTTCAAGGTTCGACTGAGGTGTCCTAGTCGTTACGGACAAGACCCGTCCCTGGTCGTCATCGGGCCAGGTTGACCCGTTGAAGGTGTGCCCCGCCGGGACTGATGGGCGGATGCAGCCCTCTGACAATGCCAGCTCCTCGCCAACCGGGGGTGCTACTCACCGGACACAGCGCCGATACGTCAGGGATTGTCACACCTTCCCTTCGCGTTTGGTTCAACACAGTGAGTGATCATCAGAATGCCCCTGCTCCTTAGGCGCCAGAATTCACCGATCTTGCCCCTCAGATCCGCGATGGGATTGGACCCGCCGGACAGATCCAGAATTTGGACGAGGCGCTGACCTGCCCGGGGCCCCGATCGAGCGCGGCGGGCACCGCGCGGTGGGCGACGAAGAAGATCGGGTGGTCCAAGATAAACTCAGTGAGCCGTTCGTCCAGTTCGGCGTGCTGCTTTCCCATCGCAACCTCCTGCGACCACAGTGCAGGACAGTGCCCGCCACCGGGGAGGGGACAGGCGCGTGACAGGTGTCACAGGCTCGGGTGCGGCAGGCCGCGCAGCCGCGGGCGGCCTCACAGCGTCCGCGTCCGCGGGCGGCCCCACAGCGTCGGCAGCCGCGGGCGGCCTCACAGCGTCCGCGTCCGCGGGCGGCCCCACAGCGTCCGCGGGCACGCGCGACACACCGTCCCCCCTCGTCTCCGCGCCCGTGCCCGCCGCCGCACTCGACCGGCATCGCGCGGCGGTCGCCGCCGTTCGCGGCGATTACGCCAAGCTCACCGAGCAGGGCGGCGCCGACGGGCCAGTCCGGCTGGCAAAACGGGCGTCAAACCTTTTCCGCTTCCGCGACTCGCTGCCGGGCCGCCAGCGTGGCCTCGACGGCACCGGATTCAGCCGCGTGCTGCACGTGGATCCCGCGGCGCGGATCGCGGTCGCGGGCGGCATGACGACGTATGAGGACTTGGCCGACGCCACGCTGCGCTACGGTCTGATGCCGCTCGTCGTGCCGCAGCTCAAGACGATCACGCTGGGCGGAGCTGTCACCGGCCTTGGCATCGAATCCACCTCGCTGAGAAACGGCCTTCCGCACGAGTCCGTGGTCGAGATGGAAATCCTGACGGGCGACGGCCGGGTCGTCACCGCCGCCCCGGATGGGGAGCACGCGCGGCTCTTTCGCGGTTTTCCAAATTCCTATGGCACCCTCGGCTACGCCCTTTCACTCACCATTGAGCTTGAGCCGGTCAGGCCGTATGTGCATCTTCGCCATCTGCCGTTCGGCAGCGCGCAGGAGTGCATGCGCGCGGTGGGCCAGATCGCTGCAGACGGCGCTGTCAACGGCGCGTCGGCCGACTTCGTAGATGGGATCGCCTTCGGGCACGACGAGCTGTATCTGACCGTCGGGACGTTCAGCGACGTCGCGCCATGGCGCAGTGACTACACCGGCCAGCAGGTCTACTACCAGTCTGTTCGCCGCTTCAGGGACGATTTCCTCACCACCCGCGACTACCTGTGGCGGTGGGACACCGACTGGTTTTGGTGCTCACGGGCGTTTGGCCTGCAGAACCCGGCGATCCGCCGGATGTGGCCACGTCGGTACCGGCGCTCGGACATCTACCGGCGGCTGGTCGCCTTCGACCGCAGGCACGGGCTCACCGAGCAAATGGACCGCGCACGGCAAGTCAGCCCACGGGAGACCGTCATCCAGGATGTCGAGATCCCGGCAGAAAAGGGCGCGGAGTTTCTGGACTTCTTCCTTCGTGAGATCCGGATGACGCCGGTGTGGCTCTGCCCGCTGCGGCTGCGATCCGCCGAGCCCTGGCCCCTGTACCCGCTGGCGCCGGGCCATGTCTATGTGAACTTCGGTTTCTGGGGGACCGTCCCGCTCTCGCCCGGCCAGCCCGGAGGTCACCACAATCGCCTGGTTGAGCGGGAGGTCGCGGCCCTTGGCGGTCGCAAGGGCCTTTACTCGACCGCCTACTACGGTGAGGACGAGTTCTGGCGGCAGTACAACGGGCAGGAGTACGCCGAGCTGAAGCGCGCCTACGATCCCGGCGGCCGCCTGCTCGGCCTCTATGACAAATGCGTGCGCGGGCGCTGACGGCGCCGGTGCCGGGCGCTAACTGGCGCTGGTGCCGGGCGCTGACGGCGCTGGTGTGACGAAAGCTGAGAGATGGCTGCATGAGGAGGGCGGGAATCGATGGCATTGGCGGAGGTGTTCGAACGGGTCGCCGGACCCGGCACGCCCCTGGAGTTCCAGGCATATGACGGCAGCACCGCGGGGGAGCGAGGTAACGGCATCCGGGTCGTGATTCGCTCCCCGGCCGCCGTCTCTTACCTCGCGCAGGCGCCCGGCGAGCTCGGCTTGGCGCGCGCGTACGTCGCGGGGCACCTCGACGTCCACGGCGACATGTACACGGCGCTGACGCGCATGGCGCAGGCCCAGTCGGGCACGTTCGCCTGGCCGCAACGGCTGCGCATACTCCGCGATCTCGGTGGGATGAAGATCCTTTTCCCGCGCGTGCCGCCGCCTCCGCAGGAGGTGCGGCTGAATCGGCGCTGGCTGTCCGGGCGGCGGCATTCCAGGCAGCGTGACGCTGGCGTCATCGCGCACCACTACGACGTGTCGAACCGGTTCTATGAGTTGGTTCTCGGTCCGTCGATGGCCTACACATGCGCGTGCTACCCGCATCCAGGCGCTTCGCTTGAACAGGCGCAGGCGCACAAGTTCGACCTGGTCGCGCGCAAGCTCGGGCTTCGTGCGGGGATGCGGCTGCTTGACGTCGGCTGCGGCTGGGGCGGCATGGTGATGCACGCGGCGCGGGCGTTCGGCGTTCGGGCGCTCGGCGTGACGCTGTCGCGCGAGCAAGCCGAGTGGGCGCAGCGAGCGATCACCGTGGCCGGCCTGAACGGTCTCGCGGAGGTGCGCCACCTCGACTACAGGGACGTGACCGAGACCGAGTTTGACGCGATCAGCTCAATCGGGCTGACCGAGCACATCGGCCGGGCCCAGCTGCCTGGGTACTTCTCGTTCCTGTTCGGGAAGCTGAAGCCTGGCGGCCGTCTGCTCAACCACTGCATCACGCGGCCGGACAACCATGAGCCGGCGATCCGCCGCGGCGGCTTCATCAACAGGTACGTGTTCCCCGACGGTGAGCTGGCAGGGCCGGGCCTGCTGATTTCGCTGATGCACGACACCGGGTTCGAGGTCCGTCACGAGGAGAACCTGCGCGAGCATTACGCGCGCACGCTCGCCGCGTGGTGCACGAACCTCGACGCGCACTGGGATGAGGCGGTCGCCGAGGTCGGTCAGGGCACCGCCAGGGTGTGGCGGCTGTACATGGCCGGGTCGCGGCTCGGCTTCGAGCGAAACAAGATCCAGCTGCATCAAGTGCTGTGCGTGCGGCTCGACGCAGCGGGCGGTTCGGGGATGCCGCTGCGGCCGGCGTTCGAGCCCGCCGCTGAACCGGTGACAGCCGCGGCGCCCGCCCCGCCCGTTGACCAAGAGATGGCCGCCCAGCTCGGTGAGCCGGAGGCAGCCGCGGCACCCACAAGTTGAGCCGGAGGCAGCCGCGGCACCCACCCGTTGACCAAGGGCGCGGCCGATCATTCAGCGGAGAATCGCCATCAGGCCGACCTGGTCATGATCGAGACAGCAAGTGCCGCCGGAACGCCGCTGACCATGACGACGGTGCTGGCTATGGCGTTGTCCGCCGCGCGCAACAGGATCCAGCCGTCATCGTGCACAGCGCCAACCGTTACGGGCGATCCAGCAGGCAGGCCCGCCGTCGTCAGGCATGCCGCCGCGGTCCGGATCCGTGCCCGCAGGGTATCTGGCCGCTCGCCGCAGCGGTCTCGCAACCGCTCGAACACGGTTTGCCAACCCGGCACGCCGGGCAGCGATCCGTCCCCGCGCGCGCCCGTCGGCGCCCACTCGCAGGCGACGCGGCAGGCCGCGTCTGCCCTCAGGGCGAGCCCGTCCAGGTGGCTGTGGCAGCCGCGACCCGACTGCCGTCCGCTAACAAAGAACAGGCCGCTGGTGCGAAGCCCGCCCGCGCCGACGCTGCCGAGAAGCCCGCCTGGGTCGGCGCTCGCGCCAAGCCAACCCGCGCCTGCGCTGGTGAGTAGCCCGCCGCCGGCGCATCCGCAGGAAAGCTGGCGCGGGTGCTCGGCGCGCACCGTGACGTGCAGCGTGGGGTCAAGGCCCAGCCCGATCGCGCCCCGCTCGAGATAGGCGGCGAGCAGCGCGGGTGGCCAGGGCTGCGCGTGGCGAAGGGGGCCGGCGTCAGCGACCCGCAGGCCATTCCACGCCGCAACGCGTTGGCCGTGAGTGTCGAACGCTTCGACGTCCCACACCGATTCATCCGCGGTGGCCGGCCGCTCGCGTGCCCGGCATTCGACCGCGCCATCGATCATGAGCCCGGTCATGGTGATGCTCTGGCAGCCGCTCGGCTTGAGCCGCCGGTGCGGCATGCACGCCTGCAGCGCGTGAATGGCCGCGTCGTTGACGCCAGGGCTGCCCAACAGCAGCGGTCGCTGCGCGAAGTCCGGGCCGAACCACCGCGCGTCGTCGGCGCCACGGACGAGCGCGCGGTAGCTGCGGGACGTCAACTCGGGCAGGAAAGCAACCCGGCGGAAGCGCCCGGTCTGGAAACAAAGCGGCCCGTACAGTTCGGTGCCATCCACGATCCCGGTGCTCACATGGTCAACCAGCCTGCCGTTGCGGCCGCGGCGGCCCGGCGCGGGGGCGAGCGGCGCGCCATTTCCGTTCACGGCGGCATTGCCAGGCGCTGCGCCGACGAGCGGGAAGACCGCACGCATATGTTCGGTGCGGTAACCGGTGTCTGCGCTGCGAAGCACGGTCTCAACCCGGTCGCCGTGGTGCAGCGCACACACGCGGATCCGGGCCGCTCCGTCCGCGCCGATGGCCACCGGGCTCGCCAGCGCGACATCCCGGGCCCGCCGTAGCGGGCGAGCGGCCAGCACGGCTGCCGCTTGTGCCATCGCCTCGAGCCCCAGCGCAGCAGGCAGGCTCGCCTGGCCATCGAGGCAGTAGTCGCCCAGATAGGGATCGGATTCCAGGTCGAGCGCCGCGTCGGCGACGAGCTCCACGCCGGGGTAATGCACGCGGACGGCCTGAACGAACCGGCCAGGCGAGGCGATCCGGGCCGGCGCCAGGCCCGCTCGCCCGTGTACGGCGAGTGCTTCGGCCAGGCCCGAACTCGCGATCAGCCGCAGCAGCATCACGCCAGCCTCCGCCGCTGGGATAGCCGCCACCCCCGCCGTGACAGGCGCCGCCCCGGCCGTGACGGGCACCACCCCGGCCGTGGCGGGCGCCGTCCTGGCCGTGGCGGGCGCCGTCCCAGCCGTGGCGGGCGCCGTCCCGGCCGTGGCGGGCGCCGTCCCAGCCATGTCAGCCAGGCCAGGCCCATCCGTCCCCGACCAGGCCGGCCAGTCGATATGCAGCACACGGCAGCCCGGCACTTGCCGGGCGAGCCGCGCGGCCTGATCGCGGAGCACGGCACTGGCCAGGCTGTGATGGCACGCGCCTGCCTGCCCGTACCAGCCCGCCAGGGACCCGAACGTGACGACGAGCCGCAGCCTGCCAGGCCGGACCGCGTCGAGCGCGCTGATCAGGCCCGCCATCCCAGGCCGAAGCTCTGCGTCGACGTCGTCGGCGGTGAGGTCGGCGAACGGGCGAGGCGAGCCGTGGGCTGCACAGTGCACCAGCGCGGTGACCGGGCCGAGCCTTTCCTCCAGCCGGCGCACGGCGGCCCGCACGGCAGCCGGGTCAGTCACGTCCGCGGGCTCGTACCCGGCGCAGGCGCCGGCGCCGCGAAGCCGATCGAGCCCGGCTTTGACGGCGGGATCGTCGGCCGGGTCACCCCGCCCGACGAGGGCGACGGCCGCGCCGGTGCCCGCGATGACCTCGGCGCATGCGACGTTCATGCCGTCGGTGCCGCCGGTGAGAAGCACGACATCCGCGGCCGCGAGCGGGGTCGCTCCCGCTCCTGTGACCGTGACAGGCGCCGCGGAAACGAGGACCGGATGATCATCGTCGGCCACGACTATCTCGCGGAACACGCCGGGTGCCGCGGTTGAGAACCGGCGGGCGCGCCGGAGTCCTTCCTGGCTCTGCGCGACCCGCAGCAACGTGATGCCGAGCCGTGGATGCTCGGCGTGCAGGCTTCGCAGGAACCCGGCGAGCCCGCCGCCGTGCGAGATCACGACGAGCCCATCACAACCGAGCGCCTCACGCGCCGCGTCGAACAGCAGCACGGCGGCGTCCGGGTCGCCGGCGCCGGCGACGCAGGCGAGCACGCAGTCGGCGTGGGGGCTGTCGGTGAAGGTATCGCCGATAATCTTCCCGAACGGCTGCCGCGGCGTGACACGCACCCGCCACGGCCCGCTGGGCGGTGGGGTGGTTGGTTCGGTAACCGGGTCCCTCACCTCGGCGAAGCAGCGGATCCAGGGCCCGATGCCGGGGATCTCGGCGTCTTCGTGTGGTGCCTGATCGCCGCCGTCGCCGTGGTCCTGATCGCCGGGACACCCACGGGGCCGGGCCGCCGCGGGTGCGCCGCCCATCGCGCGGCTCGCGCCGCGTTCTGCTGCGTGGTTCACCGCGCTGGCGCACGGCTCGGTTGCGAACTCGCGTTCGCGCCAGACGTCGATTGGCCGCGCGGACCGCCTGGTGAACAGCGGCCTCAGGCTGCTCGCCGCGCCCGCTGCGAACAGCGCCGCCGCGGCGTTGGCACCCGCGGCGTTGGCGCCCGCGGCGTTGGCGCCCGCGGCGTTGGCGCCCGCGGCGTCCTTGCGGCGGCCGTCGCTGTCTGCGCTGCTGACGCTGCCGGTGCTGATCACGGGCAGCGGGCAGCATTGAGCCGCAAGCCCGGCCAGCGCGCGGCCGGGTCCCGCCTCGCAGAAGAGGTCGGCGACGCGCGCAGCCGCCCGTACCGCTTCGTGGAACCGCACCGGAGCGGTGACCTGCTCGCAGAGCAACGCGCGGATGTCGTCACGTGGCGTGAGTTCACGGCCAATCACGGTCGAGATGACCCGCCGACGCGCCGGGCCGAACGTGATCGAGTCGAGCACGTCTTTCAGCGCCGCCGCGCAGCCGACCAGCGCGGCCGTGTCGAGGCCTGGTCGCGTCCGCACCGCCGTGGCGGCGATACCGCAGCGTGCAGCCCGTTCCGCGACGGCGTTCAGCGCGGCCGTTGATCCGGCCAGCACGTGCGCGTGCGGTCCGTTGTAGGCGGCGAGGACGACATTGGTGCCTTCGGCGAGCGTCCGCGCCGTGGCCGCGTCGGCGGAAATGCTGAGCATGCCGGTGCCGCGCGCGCCGCACCCGGTCAATGCTCGTGCGCGCCAGGACGCCAGGTCGGCGGCATCCGGCTCGGACAGGCAGCCCGCCCAAGCGAGCGCTGCGAGCTCGCCCCCGCCGTGGCCGACGGCCGCGGCCGGGGTGACACCGAGCCGGTCCAGCCAGCGCAACGCGGCCCGCGCCGCCCGATAGGCCGCGGCCGCCTCGGCTGCATGCTCATCGTGTGTCGCCGCGCCGGCCGCGTCGTCGCAGCGTCCCGCCGGTGCCGCGGCCGGGTCTGCGAAAAGCAGCACCACCCGGCCACGCGCACCGTCGCCGGCGAATACACCGTGCTCATGGTGTGTCACGCCAGGGCTGAGCCTGGTCGCAAGCTGCGCAGCGTGCCGTGCGCGGCGCGCGAGTTCCACCTCGGTCGCGGCCGCGAACGCGACCCGCAACGGCCCGGCGTGCTCGAGGCGAGCCTGCTGGCAGGCAAGATCACGGCGCTCCCCGTCGGACAGCGAGGTGGCGATCCCGGCGATCCTGGTGAGCGTCGCCGCGAGTTCGGCGGGATCCTCGCCGCTGAACGCGTAGACCTCGGTGTGGGGCGGCGGCGTGGTGTCGGCTCGCTGGGTCATTCTTCGGCCATGTTTTCCGAATTGCTTCGAGCTGACCGTATCCGTGCGCCACGCTCAAGAACGCCGACTATTTCCCGCACCGTTTCCCCCACGTTTCCCCCCACGTTTCCCCTAAACGCGCCTGCTGCAGAACGGCGTCAGGAAAAGCGCCGTTAGAGCCAGTTTGAGCGCCCCGGCAAAGCTGGACCGGGATTCTCGAACAGACTCTAACGGCGCTGGGGCGTGGGGCGGGCGCGGACCACCATAATCGGGCCTGCGGGGTCAACACCCGCCGGTCAGCAAGTGCCGACCGACTCCCACTGGTCGGGCGTTCGTGCCGAGTCGACCTTGATATTACCGCCGTAGTCTTCCCGCACTCCGCCCTCCGTCCACCATTTCCGCGTGCCTGCCGGGTTGCACGCTCGTCGACCGAACACACAGGCCGAACCGGCCGGTATCCGTCCGCAGTCATTCGGCACGTCCCCCGAACTCTGGTCGTTCATGTAAAGGTTGTTGGTCAGCCAGACGTGGCCCGGGGGAGTCAGCACTGCTGCGGCGCGCGCCACGTGCCGGCGACGTCACGGCGGATCGCATGAACCGGGCTCACGAATGCGACGCCTCGACTTCCTCCCGCCTCTTCGCGTGTCACCGGAAGCCGGGACAGCGCGGCCAAGCCTTGACGATCCCGCGCCGGGGGGCCAGGAAGAAACGCGGCAAGTGCCCGGCAGAATCGCGCGGCGCTCGCTCGGGGGACGACCCGGGACCCCGCAGCCCGCAGGTGGTTCGCGCCGCGGCAGCCGTTAGGGACACGGTGGGTTCAAGCCTTTCTTGGCGGAAACGGCGAGCGCGCCGGTCACGTGTGACCACCTGGCCGTGTGCTGGCGGGGCCGAACGTGCGCTACCCTGGCGGCGTGCGCCCGGTAAGGCTGCTCCTTAGCTAGCCGCGTCGACTTCCTGCCGTCGGCGCGGCTGCCCCTCGTGACCGGGGGGCCTTTTCTTTGCAGGGCGCAGAGCAGGATCGACACATCTTTGAGGAAACGATGACAGGAGAAACTGCCCGGGCGGGTGCCGCGCAGTATGACCCGCGGGACGTTCAGGACAAATGGCTGGCGCGCTGGGCGGAGCTTGAGTTGTTCCGCGCGTCCAGGGATCCTTCAGATCCGCGGCCGCGCGCCTACCTGCTCGACATGTTCCCGTACCCGTCCGGCGACCTGCACATGGGCCACGGTGAGGCGTTCGCGATCGGTGACGCCGTGGCCAGGTATTTGTTCCATCAGGGCCGCAATGTTCTGCATCCGATCGGCTGGGATGCGTTCGGGCTGCCCGCGGAGAACGCCGCGATCATGCGGAACGCGCATCCGGCGGACTGGACCTACGGCAACATCGAGACCCAGGCCGCCTCGTTTCGCCGCTACGCCGTGTCGTTCGACTGGTCCACCCGGCTGCATACCTGCGACCCGGACTACTACCGCTGGAATCAGTGGTTGTTCCTGCGCTTCTACGAACGCGGCCTCGCTTACCGCGCCGACGGCTTTGTGAACTGGTGCCCCACCGACCAGACCGTCCTCGCCAACGAGCAGGTGATCAACGGGCGGTGTGAGCGCTGCGGCGCCGAGGTCATCAGGCGCACGCTCACCCAGTGGTACTTCAAGATCACCGAATACGCCGACCGGCTGCTCGCCGACATGGCCGAGTTGGAGGGGAAGTGGCCCGACCGCGTGTTGCTGATGCAGCGCAACTGGATCGGGCGCTCGGAAGGCGCCGAGGTGCGCTTCCCGATCGAGGGCTTGGACGAGCCTGTCACGGTCTTCACCACCCGGCCCGACACGTTGTACGGCGCGACCTTCTTCGTGGTCGCCGCCGACTCGCCGCTGGCGCAGCAGCTGTGCACGCCTGATCGCCTGCCCGCGCTGCAGTCTTACGTGGCCGAGGTGCGCAAGCTGTCCGACATCGAGCGCCAATCGGTTGAGCGGCCAAAGACGGGGGTGTTCCTGGGCCGCCACGCGATCAATCCGGTCAACGGCGAACGCATCCAGGTATGGGCCGCCGACTATGTGCTGTCGGATTACGGCACGGGCGCCATCATGGCCGTGCCCGCACACGATCAGCGGGACCTGGACTTCGCGCGGACGTTCGGGCTGCCGGTGCGCGTCGTCGTTGAGACCAGTGAGCCCGACCCTGCGGATAGCGGCGTGGCGGCGCCCGGTGAGGGGACGCTGGTCAACTCCGGGCCACTGAACGGGCTTTCCAAGGCGGACGCCATCCGCCGCATAATCGAGCTGCTGGCCGCCGACGGCTCTGGCCAGGCCGCGGTCAGCTACCGGCTGCGTGACTGGCTGCTGTCACGGCAGCGGTTCTGGGGCACGCCGATCCCGATCGTGCACTGCCCATCCTGCGGTGAGATCCCGGTGCCCGATGATCAGCTGCCGGTTGTGCTGCCCGACCTGCGCGGGCGGGATCTCGTGCCGAAGGGGGTGTCGCCGCTCGCCGCGGCGGCCGACTGGGTGAACGTCGATTGCCCGAAGTGCGGCGGGCCTGCGCGGCGGGACACCGACACGATGGACACCTTCGTCGACTCGTCCTGGTACTTCCTGCGGTACAGCTCGCCTTCCTACACCGACGGTCCGTTCGACCCTGCCGCTGTTCGTCAGTGGTGTCCCGTCGACCAGTACGTGGGCGGCGTCGAGCACGCCATCCTGCACTTGCTTTACGCGCGGTTCTTCACCAAGGTCCTTTACGACATGGGCATGGTGGAGTTCACCGAGCCGTTCACCCGGCTGCTGAACCAGGGGCAGGTGATCAACCGGGGTCACGCGATGTCGAAGTCGCTGGGCAACGGCGTCGACCTGGGCGAGCAGATCGCCGTACACGGAGTGGACGCGATCCGGCTCACCATGGTGTTCGCCAGCCCGCCCGAGGACGACATCGACTGGGCCGACGTGTCACCCGCCGCGTTGGTGAAGTTCCTCGGCCGGGTTTGGCGCGTGGCTGTCGAGGCAGGCGCTGCCTGTGGTCCCGGCACGGATCCGGCTGCCGGTGACGCCGAACTGCGCAAGGTGACGCACCGGACGATCGACGAGTTCACCCGCCTGGTGGAGGCGTTCAGGTTCAACGTCGCGGTCGCGCGGCTGATGGAACTGGTGAGCGCGGCGCGCCGGGTGATCGACGCTGGCGCTGGCGCCGCCGACCCCGCCGTCCGTGAAGCCGCGGAGACCGCCGCGGTCATGCTGTCGCTCTTCGCGCCCTACACCGCGGACGAGTGCTGGGAGGCGCTGGGCCATCCGGCGTCGGTTGCCATGGTTGCCTGGCCAGCCGCGGATCCGCGGCTACTGGTGCGGGAGTCGGTGACGTGCGTCGTTCAGGTCGCGGGGAAGGTCAGGGACCGGCTGGAGGTGTCACCGGAGGTCTCGGCCGACGAGCTGCGGTCGCTGGCACTTGCCGCTCCCGGCGTGGAGCGAGCGCTTGCCGGGCGTGCCGTCAAGAACGTGATCGTTCGTCCTCCCAAGCTGGTCAACGTGGTCCCTGCCTGACAGTGTTTGTCCCGCCGCGTCGGGTCTTTTGTGTGGTCCGCCGCGTCGGGTCTTTTGTGTGGTCCGTCGCGTCGGGTCTTTTGTGTGGTCCGTCGCGTCGGGGTCGGCGGTGCCGTGTTGTCCGGCGGGTTGCGGTCGCTTGTGAGGCCCGCCACGGCGGCTTTGTACTCCACAGTGTTGCTCCGGCCCCAGAAATACCGGCCAATAACGACCTCCTGGAGTACAAAGCTGCTGTCGCTAGCCCCGACGCCGCGAGTGTTGTGACGGGCGAGGCCAGTGTTGTGACGGGTGGGTCCGCGGTTGGGCCGCAGTGCTCGCCGACGTGCGTGTGCGGCACCCAGGCTGCGGCGCGCCGCCAGCCGAACACCGGATCTGCGGCCGCCACGGCCGTCCGGGTCGGTCGGGACAACAACCTCTGCGAGAGTCACGGCAACTTCGGCTTAGCGGTCACGATGTTGGCGACCCTGCGCGGGACGATCACAACGCGCGCCACGTCCTTTCCCTCGGTGTAGCGCGCGTAGTTCGGGTGCCCGGTCAGCTCTCGGTGGATTTCCTCCTCGCCCGCCGACTCGGGCACCTCGACGCGGAACCGCACCTTGCCGTCGATCTGCACAGGTATGACCACGGACTGCTCGGCCGCCAGCGCCCGATCGAAGTCTGGAAACGGGGCAAAGGCCAGTGAATGGGCATGCCCGGTTGTTGCCCACAATTCCTCCGCGACGTGGGGCGCAAGAGGGGCGATCATCAACAGCAATGGTTCGGCGAGCGAGCGGGGGATGGCGCGGTAGCGCGAAACGAGCCTGCTTGCGTGAGTGTTCAGCTCGATAAGACGAGCAATCGCTGTGTTAAATCGCAGCTCCGCGAAGTCCTGGCGGACGCTTCTGATCGTCTGGTGCAGCCGCCGCGTCGTTTCCTCACCAAGTGGACGGTCGTCCACCCTGGGCTCACCCGTTTGCTCGTCGACAATGTTGCGCCAAAGGCGCTGCAAGAACCGGTGAGCACCCACAATGTCGTCGGTGCGCCACGGTCGGTCAACGTCGAGCGGCCCCATCGCCATCTCATACAGCCGAAGCGTATCCGCGCCGTAATTGGCATAAATGTGATCAGGGCTCACGCTGTTCTTCAAGCTCTTGCCCATTTTCCCGGTTCTGCGGTTCACTCGCTCACCACGGTAGGAGAACTGGCCATCTCGCGTCGCCACCACGTCTGCGGCCGGCACATACATGCCGCGGGAGTCGGTAAACGCGTCAGCCAGGATGTAACCCTGATTGAACAGGCGCTTGAACGGCTCCTTGGTCGACACGTAACCGAGGTCGTACAGCAGCTTGTGCCAGAAGCGGGCATAGAGCAGATGCAGGACCGCATGCTCGACGCCACCGACGTAAAGATCGACACCGCCGTCTCCGGGTTGGGCGCCCGTCGGCACCATCCAGTACCGTTCTAGCTCCGGGTCCACAAGCTGCTCGTGGTTGGCTGGGTCGAGATAGCGGAGGTAGTACCAGCAGGATCCGGCCCACTGCGGCATCGTGTTCGTTTCCCGCCTGTATCGCTTGGTGCCATTGCCGAGATCCAGCTCCACATTCACCCAGTCAGTCACCCGGGCGAGCGGCGGCACCGGGTCACCGTAATCCTCCCGCTGTGGCTGTGGCTGTGGCTGTGGCTGTGGCTGTCGTGGTGGTGGCTGTGGCTGCGGTGGTAGCTGTGGCTGCGGGCGGAAGTCGGCCATTTCTGGAAGCTCGATGGGCAGCATTTCCTCGGGCAGCGCCACCGGCATCTGGTGTTCGTCGTAGATGATAGGGAACGGTTCACCCCAATAGCGCTGACGGGAGAAGAGCCAGTCCTGCAACCGGTGCGAACGCGCGCGACGGCCGGCGCGTCGCTGTTCCAGCCAGGCAATGGCGGCCTCGATTCCCGCGTCTTGACTCAATCCGGCAATGTCAAGCCCGGGCACGAGGGAACTGAGGTACGGGCCCTCACCATCAAACGCTGTGGGCCAAAGGCTTGCAGCCGTCTGCGCCGGGATGGCTTGCTGAGTGAACCACTCCGCGCCCGGATCGAGAACCGGCTTGACGTCCAGCCCGAACCGGCGGGCAAACGCATTGTCTCGTCTGTCGTGTGCGGGCACCGCCATGATGGCACCAGTGCCGTAACCCATGAGCACGTAATCCGCGACGAACACCGGCACAGGCACGCCTACCATTGGGTTGATCACATACGAGCCCGTGAACACACCGGTCTTGTCGCTGCGCTCACCAGTTCGCCGCCGGTCGCCAAGCTTGGCCGCCATCTCACGGTAGACGCGGATCGCGGTCGCGGGCGCCCAGTCATCCGCCGCGTCGCTGCGGCCCTGTGGGTATCGCCACCCAGGTGGAGTGCCCTCCGGCCACGCGGTGGTCGCCAGGCTGTCCACCATGGGATGCTCCGGAGCAAGCACCACAAAGGTCGCGCCGGGCAGAGTGTCCGGCCGGGTGGTGAAGACGCGGATCGTGATGTCGGATCCGGTGCTGACCTGGAAGTCGATATTTGCGCCGACGCTTGGCCCGATCCAGTTGCGCTGCATTGACTTGACTGATTCGGGCCAGTCGACAAGCTCAAGGTCGTCTATCAGGCGAGCGGCGTATGCGGTGATACGCAGTTTCCACTGCCGCAACACGCGCCGGTAAACGGGATAGTTGCCGATCGCGCTGCGGCCATCTCCCGTTATCTCTTCGTTGGCGAGGACCGTGCCAAGCGCCGGGCACCAGTTGACAGGTGCCTGCGACATGTAGGCCAGCCGGTAACTGTCGGTGACCCCGCGGCGTTCAAGGTCAGATAGTTCGATCCATGATCGGCCTGCCGTATTGGCAGCGCTCACCGGTTCCCGCTTACCGGACTCAAACTCGGCGAGCAGATCCTCGATTGGCCTGGCGCGATTGGCCTTGTCGTCGAACCAGCTGTTGAAGATCTTAAGGAAGATCCATTGCGTCCAGCGGTAGTAGGAAACGTCGGTCGTAGCGAACTCCCGGCGGCTGTCGTAGCCAAAGCCGAGGCGGCGCAATTGACGCCGCATCGTGGTGATGTTGTTCCGGGTTGTCACTGCGGGATGCTGCCCGGTGTTGATGGCATACTGTTCGGCCGGCAAACCAAAGGCGTCGTAGCCGAACGGGTGCAGCACGTTGTGGCCTGTCATGCGCAAGAAGCGTGCGTATGCGTCGGTGGCGATATAGCCAAGTGGGTGGCCGACGTGCAGGCCAGCCCCGCTCGGGTAGGGGAACATGTCCAGCACGAGGAACTTCGGCCGGCCTGCCACGTTGTCGAAGCCGTCCGCCAACGCGCCCTTCGGGTTCGGGGTGGTGAATGTTCCCTCCTTCTCCCAGTGGTTCTGCCAGCGCAGCTCGATCTCGTTAGCCAGGCGCGGACCGTAGCGGAATCGCGGCTGATCTCCGCTGCTTCCCTTCGGGTTGGTAACCGTCCTCACCGGATCCTCTGGGCCTCGGCTGGCGCGAGGGCATCGCTGGCCGGCGGGTTTGGGTCGCCGCGGCGAGGCGGTGACACCGGTGCCGTGGCCAAGGGGTTAGCCGCCGCCCGGCGCCTACACCCGGCGCAGCACGGCAACCACGCGCCCGAGCACGGTGGCCTCGTCACCAGGGATCGGATCGTACGCCTCATTGTGCGGCATCAGCCATACGTGCCCATCCTTGCGCTTGAATGTCTTTACCGTGGCCTCGCCGTCGATCATCGCGGCCACGATGTCGCCGTTGTCTGCGACAGGCTGCTGCCTGACCACCACCCAATCACCATCTGCGATCGCGGCGTCAATCATCGAATCACCTGCGACCTTGAGCAGGAACAAGGTGCCTTCGCCCACGACTTGTTTCGGCAGCGGGAAGACGTCCTCCACAAGCTCTTCGGCAAGAATCGGGCCACCTGCGGCGATGCGCCCGACGAGCGGAACGTAGGCCGTTTCGTGCGCGGCTTCGGCACCGGTGCGGCCGCCGGCATCGCTGGCGAGGGCTTCGGCCATTCCGTCCGTGACCGCCTCGGCACGTACTGGCGGCCTGCCAGGCAACCTGACCTCGACCGCACGCGGCCGATTGGGGTCACGGCGCAGATAGCCCTTGTTTTGCAGCGTTGATAGCTGATAGGAGACGCTTGAGGTGCTCGTCAGACCGACCGCCTCGCCGATTTCACGCATCGAAGGCGGGTAACCCCGGCGCTGCACGGATTCACGGATTACTTGCAGAACGCGGCGCTGCCGCCAGGTGAGCACATGTGATGGATCTGGCTGGTCGGGGAACTCGAGAACGGTCGGATTTTTTCTCTTCCCCTTCTTCCTCGGCGTCACCACCGGGTCAAGCGGGTGCTTGCGCGGCCGGCCCGGGCTCCGCCTTGTCGGCGCGTCGTTCTCATTGCTGCTCATCTTCGCGGTCTCCTTATGGCTGTTTACCTGGTCGATAGCTGGGTGGCCTCGCTCGATGCCCGTCGGCCGTTGCATAGCTCGCTGCCGCGCGCACGCTGGCTGTCGGCTGATACATGGCTCGTCGCCTCGTTCACGCTGGCTGTCGCTTGACGCATGGCTCGGGTCACCTCGTTCCCGCCGAGTGCCCGCCCGGCCGGCCTGCGGATGACCGTCCGCTGACCTGCTGGCGTGCGCAAAGAGTGCTCGCTTACGGAGCAGACGTTAGCGGTTTCGATGCGACACCTCAAACACCTGTTCGAGGGTTGTGGAAAATGTCGTACCCCTGAGATACAACCGTACCTGTGTTCGATCGCACGTGAGTTCGATCGAACGCCTGTGCCCATTCGGAGGGAGACCGCGATGACTGCAACCCCCGCCGCCGGACCGACACTCAGGGCCCGCTCGCGAGGCCCGGTTCGATCCGGGAGTGGCTCATCCGCGCCCACTCCTTCGCTGGGTCACCGACAAGGTCGCGACCGGAAGCCGCGCATGAAGGACACAGCTCTTGCCCGGGGGGCAACCACGCCGAACCCACGAGTTGCGGTGTCGCCACGCCACCCTCAGGGTGCGCCACCCAGAAACGTCCCGAACGCTGCCAGCCGGAACGCCGGTGCGGCGGTGCCCCCGAACCCTCCGTGGGCTGTCAACCGGAACCCTGCGGTGGAGACGCCAAGAGACCTCCGACGGGGCGCCACCAGGAACTCGGGGGTGGTGGTGCCCCTCAACCGCCCATGGGCTGCCAAGCGGAACCCGGGCGTGGCAATGCGGGCTGCCAGCCGGGACCGCCCGGGCGCGAACCCACGGAATCAACTGCGCGCTGCCGGTTGGGACCTCGGAAAGGCGACGTCCATAACGCCCGCCGGGGCAGTTGGCTGGAGCGGTCTTGGGGCGACCCCCCGGAATCCCCTGCGGGCGACCAGCTGGGATGCGCAGGGGCCGCCGAGCCTGCTTGGCGCTTCGGGACAAGCTCCTCTTACGCTCACCCGGCGCGGCCGGTGCGTGCTCGTTTGCCTGTTGATCCTTGCCGCAGTCTTGGTCGGTTTTGCCGTGGCAAACGGCGCGGCGGCCACCAGGACAGGCGTGCCGGTTGGCGTCTATGAGAAAAACTTGTCTCAGGTCGTTGTCCGGCCGGGGGACTCGCTTTGGTCCATCGCGGCCCGCGCCGAGCCTGACGCGGATCCCCGGCTGGTTATCCAGCAGATTACGGAGATCAACGCGTTGCCCGGCCCAGAGATCGTGGTCGGCCAGCGGCTCTGGGTGCCCAAGAGATAAGTCCTGTCGGCAGGGACGGCACCCGGCTGGCCGATACCTCCATTCGCGTAGGCGTGTCACGAACTCCATCCGAGTCTGGGGCGTCGCGGATCCGAGTCGTCGTGTCGCGCAAGTAGCGGTGCCGGTCGTCGTGTCGCGTATCCGCGTCGGGTTTGGCGCAGGTCGCGGCCGTGTTTCCGAGCCGGCGTGCCGCGCGGCCGTGTTTCCGAGCCGGCGTGCCGCGCGGTCGTGGTCGTCGTGCCGCGGCGTTGCCCGTGGCGACAACCTTGCACGCTGGAGTGTCGCTCGGGAGCCCGCTGGGTCCAGTCCTAGCGGCATGTGAGAGTACAAAGACGCGCCGCCGGTCGCTCGGCGGCTCCGCCTACGCCATGCCGGACGCCACGACCACAGCGACGCCCGACACCACCTCGGCACAGTGCGGGCCGAGCAGCCGCAGCCCGGCGCCCCTCCCGTGTCGCCTGCTCACGGCAACCTCGTCGAGTCGGCGGGTCGCACTTGCGGACGGCACCCGGCTGTCGTACGGTTGACCACAATATCTAGTAGTTACACCGCTGTAGTTAACCTACAAGTTGTGTTCCTAGGTCGGAGGCCGCGTGCATTGTCCGTTCTGCAAGAACCCGGATAGCCGGGTTATCGACAGCCGCACAGCCGACGATGGGATTGCCATCAGGCGTCGTAGGTCCTGCACGGAATGCGGGCGCAGGTTCACCACCCAAGAGGCAGTGATCTTGATGGTCGCGAAACGAAGTGGCGTAACCGAGCCGTTCACTCGTGAAAAGATCATCCGAGGCGTCCGCCGCGCCTGTCAGGGCCGTCCGGTTGGTGAGGATCAGCTCGCGATCCTCGCGCAGCGGGTAGAGGACACGATCAGGGCACGCGGCTGCGCCGAGATTGGCTCGCATGAGGTCGGTCTCGCAATTTTGGGGCCGCTCCGTGAACTCGATGAGGTGGCCTACCTGAGGTTCGCCTCCGTCTACCGCGGATTTGACTCGCTGGCCGATTTCGAGGAAGAGATCGCCTTGCTGCGGGCGGCACATGCGAATGTACGGCAGCTGCAACGTGCGGATATTGCCCTACGCAGCGATGGGCTCGGCGCGGCGCCAGCGCGAGGTCGGGTCATGGCGAGCGACACGGCGCGCGCCGCAGTCACCAAAGCAGCTGCGGATCCCGGCGATTCACGCCGTGATACCGCCGAGCAGGCAACGCAGGGCACGACCGGGCGAACGACGCAGGGCACGACCGGGCGAACTACCCAGGACATGGCCCAAAGGACATCAGCGGCGGGCCCAAGCGGGGCCATGACGGATCCAAGCGGATCCCGGGAGGGGAGAGCATGACCGAGACGGCGAGCGGCTGGTCAGCAAGCGGCCGCAGCGGCGGGAAGGGCGCGCACAAAGGTCTGGGTCAAGGGACGGAAAAGGGCCTAGGCCGCGGGATGGACAAAGGCCCGTCCCAAGGGACGGGCCAAGAGACAGGCAAAGGCCTGTCGCAAGGGATTGGCCAAAATCACGGCAAAGGGACAGGCAAAGGTCCGGTGAGCGGGCTGGCGAGTCGGCGTATCCACACCAAGCCAGGCGTCCATCCCTATGACGAGCTGACCTGGGAGCGCAGGGACGTCGTCATGACCAACTGGCGGGACGGCTCGGTCAACTTCGAGCAGCGTGGGGTCGAGTTCCCCGACTTCTGGTCCGTCAATGCCGTCAATATCGTCACGACCAAGTACTTCCGCGGCGCGATCGGCACGGCGCAACGTGAATGGAGCCTAAAACAACTCGTCGACCGCGTCGTCGATGTCTACGTCACAACCGGCAAGACGAATGGCTACTTCGCCACCGATGAGGACGCCGAGATCTTCGACCATGAACTGAAATACGCGCTCGTCCACCAGGTCTTCAGCTTCAACTCGCCAGTGTGGTTCAACGTCGGCACCACGTCGCCGCAACAGGTCTCGGCATGTTTCATCCTGGCCGTCGATGACACGATGGACTCGATCCTCGAGTGGTACAAGGAAGAGGGTCTCATTTTCAAGGGCGGCTCCGGCGCGGGCGTCAATCTTTCCAGAATTCGCTCCAGCAGGGAACTCCTGTCGTCGGGCGGGACCGCAAGCGGCCCCGTGTCCTTCATGCGGGGCGCGGACGCCTCGGCGGGAACGATTAAGTCTGGCGGTGCCACGCGCCGGGCAGCCAAGATGGTCGTGCTCGATGTCGACCACCCGGACGTCGAGGAGTTCATCGAGACAAAGGCCCGCGAGGAAGAGAAGATCCGGATTCTGCGGGATGCCGGATTCGACATGGACCTGGGTGGCAAAGACATCGCGAGCGTCCAGTACCAAAATGCCAACAATTCGGTCCGGGTGTCTGATGAATTCATGCGCACGGTCGAGTCGGCTGCCCAATTCGATCTGTTCGCACGGACGACAGGCGAAGTAATCGAGAAGGCTGACGCCAAGGCGCTGTTCCGCAGGATGGCACAGGCGGCGTGGGAGTGCGCCGACCCAGGAATCCAGTATGACGACACCATCAACGACTGGCATACCTGCCCGGAATCGGGCCGGATAACCGCAAGCAACCCGTGCTCCGAATATGTCCATTTGGACAATTCCTCGTGCAATCTCGCGAGCATAAACTTGCTTAAATTCCTGCGTGACGACGACACTTTTGACGCTGAACGTTTCGCCAGACTGGTCGAACTTGTCATCACCGCGATGGACATTTCCATTACCTTCGCGGACTTCCCCACCCCCAAGATCGCCGAGACGACCCGCGCGTTCCGTCAACTGGGCATCGGCTACGCGAACCTCGGTGCCCTGCTCATGGCGACGGGCCACGCCTATGACTCCGCTGGTGGCCGCGCGATCGCGGCGGCGATCACGTCACTGATGACCGGTGCCGCCTACAAGCGGTCAGCAGAAATGGCGGCGGTCGTGGGGCCGTACGACGGCTACGCGCGCAACGCGACGGCGCATAAGCGTGTCATGCGCAAGCACGCTGCGGCGAACGATGCTGTCCGCGCGCTCGGCGGAATGGACGAAGAGATCCTCAGGGCAGCCACCAAAGCGTGGCAAGACAGCATCACTCTTGGCGAGGCAAATGGATACAGAAACGCCCAAGGCAGTCTGCTGGCGCCTACTGGAACCATAGGCCTCATGATGGACTGCGACACCACCGGTGTCGAGCCAGATCTCGCCCTGGTGAAATTCAAGAAGCTGGTTGGCGGTGGGTCTATGCAGATCGTCAACCAGACCGTGCCGCGGGCCCTCAAGAATCTCGGCTACCAGCCCGAACAAGTCGAGGCCATCGTCGCCTACATCGCCGAACGCGGCCATGTCATTGACGCGCCGGGTTTGCGCCGCGAGCACTACGAGGTCTTTGACTGCGCGATGGGTGAGCGCTCGATTAAGCCCATGGGCCATGTCCGAATGATGGCAACGGTGCAGCCATTCCTCAGCGGCGCGATCTCCAAAACGGTCAACATGCCGGAAAGCGCCACCGTCGAGGATATTGAGCATATTTTCTTCGAGGGCTGGAAGCTCGGTCTCAAAGCGCTCGCGATCTACCGGGACAACTGTAAGGTCGGTCAGCCCCTTTCTGATGCGATGAAGAAGGCCGCCGAACATCCTGCGGCGGCCGCACGCGCCGGCAAGGCCGAACCGCACGAGACCACGCCGGTGCGCCGCCGCCTGCCCAAGCAGCGCAATGCGACGGTTACGTCATTCTCGGTGGGTGGCGCCGAGGGATACATGACCGCGTCGAAGTACCGGGGCGACGGGCTCGGCGAGGTTTTCCTCAAGCTGGGCAAGCAAGGCTCCACGCTCGCGGGCGTTATGGATGCTTTCTCGATGGCGATCTCGATCAGCCTGCAGTACGGCGTCCCGCTGCGAACCTGGGTGGAGAAATTCACCAACATGCGCTTCGAGCCGGCCGGCGTCACCGACGACCCGGACATCCGGATCGCGAGCTCGGTGATGGACTACATCTTCCGTCGGCTGGCGCTCGACCACCTGCCCTACGACGAAAGGACCGAGCTTGGCATCCTGTCCGCCGCCGAGCGCAACGCCGCGCTGGCCGGCGACGACCCGGCTGAGCTGGCGGAAGCGGACCCGGAGGCAATGGCTCAGTCCGCACCGCTCGAGCATAAGTATCCCGAACGGCTGCCGCACGCCGCGCCATCTACGCCCGCGCATTCCTCCATGGAGTTGATCGAGCAACATCAGGGCCGCACCGCGGACGCGCCGCTCTGCCTCACCTGCGGCACAAAGATGCGCCCCGCGGGCAGCTGCTACGTGTGCGAAGGCTGCGGCTCCAC